>OGCI01000737.1_pt1 | contig 33070 bp, 31 predicted proteins | sample 1570021 | NCBI WGS metagenome assembly OGCI01 (sample SAMN06264664, study PRJEB24512) | hot springs metagenome | isolation source: Hot spring water | place: South Africa: Tshipise | collected 2015-06-21 | reverse complement strand
ATCTGAATTTTGATATCGAAAACTCAATCGGAATTTCCATCTGAACTTTTACTGGTTTGCCTTTCAAAATGCCGGGTTTGAATCTTGTGTAGTAAACTGCTAATCTTGCATTTTCATCACAGCCGTATCCAATACCTTGAATTACAGAAGCACTTGAAACTTCGCCATTCCTTTCAATAAAAGCGAGGATTTTCACGACGCCTTCAATTTTCTTTTCTCGTGCTTCTTTTGGATATGATAATCTGTTATAAAGACTATTCCATCCTCCAATTGGTTCCGGAAGTATTTCAACATTAATGAAGTAAGCAGGATCATCCTCGAAATTAGTTTCTTCAACAGTAGAAGGTGGGATTAAATCACTGTTTTCTTTTTTTAGCTCTTCCTGTCTTCGTTTCCATGCTTCGAGCAACTTTAAGTAATCTTCATAGCGGTATTCTCCGACTAAATTAAAATCTTGTCCTTTTCGTAAACCCTTTTCGAAAAGAACATCTTCAATGTGTACACCATTGGAATCAAAAAATGAAGTTACACCTTCACGTTTGCCATCTTCAATATTAAAAATTTCTTTAATTTGACCATTCGGATGATAAACTCGAATTACACCATTGATTTTATCGTTCTGATAATTTCTTTCTTCTTTAATATTTCCATTTTCATAAAAAAGAATTGATTTTCCTTCTCTTAAAGAATTTTTTAAGTATGTAATTGATTCGATGGAGCCGTTCGGATAATAAGTAACTAAGCTATCAGCTTGTGAGAATACTATTACGGTAAAAAGAAAAAAAGTTGTTAAGAATTTTAAAGTCATATCAGAATTTTATCTTTTTTCAAAGATATGTAATGCGGATAAATATCAGCAACTAAAAATTTAACACCGTAATGAAAATTTTAAGATTATAAAATGAGAAAACGTATTTATTTTTGTATGCACATTAAGAAATCATAACAAAATGGAGATAAAAAATGATAGACAAAATAGTTGAATATTTAGGCGAAGAAGCAAATGACTTGTTAAATTACAAGGCAATTTTCCCAAAAGAAAAACTTCATCTTCCGGGCTCTGATTTCGTTGATAGAATTTTTCTTCAATCAGACAGAAACAATAGAGTTTTAGGTAATCTTCAATGGATTTTTAATACTGGACGGTTAGCCGGAACAGGTTATCTTTCAATTCTACCTGTTGATCAAGGAATTGAACATAGTGCAGGTGCATCTTTTGCACCGAATCCAGATTATTTTGATCCGGAAAAAATTGTTGAATTAGCTATTGAAGGTGGGTGTAATGCAGTTGCTTCAACTCTCGGTGTTTTAGGAATTGTTGCGAGAAAATATTCTCATAAAATTCCCTTTGTTGTTAAAATCAATCATAATGAGTTACTTACTTATCCAAATAAATACGATCAAATTATGTTCGCAGGTGTAGAACAAGCTTATGATATGGGAGCTGCTGCCGTGGGTGCTACGATTTATTTCGGTTCAGATGAAAGTACAAGACAAATTCAAGAAGTTAGTCAGGCATTCAAATTTGCTCATGAATTAGGACTTGCTACTATTTTATGGTGCTATACCAGAAACTCAGCTTTCAAGACTAAAGAAAAAGACTATCATATCTCTGCAGATTTAACTGGACAAGCTAATCATCTCGGAGTAACAATTGAAGCTGATATTATTAAACAAAAAATGCCTGAAAACAATGGTGGCTACACTGCTTTAAATTTCGGTAAGACTCACAAAAAAGTTTATTCAGATTTAACATCAGATCACCCGATTGATTTATGTCGTTATCAGGTGATAAATAATTATATGGGTAGAGCTGGTTTGATAAACAGTGGAGGACCAAGTGGAACTAACGATTTTGCAGAGGCTGCAAAAACCGCTGTTATAAATAAACGAGCTGGTGGAATGGGTTTGATTTCCGGTAGAAAAGCTTTCCAGCGTCCTATGGAAGAAGGCGTTAAATTATTAAATGTTATTCAAGATGTTTACTTAACTAAAGAAGTTACTATTGCTTAAAACTTTTCTAAACTTACTTTGGTCAGTCTGCAAATTAATCGGACTGACCTTTTTTATTATCAAAAATTCTGAATTTTGATGATTGTTTATTTCAATGGAAATTACCTGCCTCTCGATGATGTAAAAATATCTCCTTATGATCGAGGCTTCCAATTTGCCGATGGTGTTTATGAAACATTGAGAACTTATAATGGAAAATTATTTCGTTTTGATTCACATTTAAAAAGATTAAAATATAGTCTTAATGAACTGAATATAAATTTTGAACAATTCAATGAGATTGAAAAAATTTCTTATGAACTTGCTGAAATAAATAACCTCCACAAAAAAGAATTTTCTACTTACATTCAGATTACAAGAGGTGTGCAATTCCCCAGAAAACATAATTTTGAAAATCATCTTAGTCCGTCTGTATTTGTCTCAGTTTCTGAACTAATTGATAATAGACAACAGGTTGAAAAAGGAGTCAAAGTGATTCTTGAAAAAGATATAAGATGGTTGAGGTGTGATATTAAATCCATTTCAATTCTTCCATCAGTATTAGCCAAAACTAAGGCAGTGAGTTTTAATGCATATGAGACTGTTTTTTATCGGGATAATTTTATTACAGAAGGTTCGCATACAAATTTTTTTGCTGTAAGAAATGACATCATATATACAGCACCGGTATCAAATTTTATTTTGGAAGGTGTAACAAGAGAAGTAGTAATTGAACTCTGTTTTCTGAATAATCTAAAAGTAGTTGAAGATTATATCAAAGTGGACGAATTAAAAACCTTTAATGAATTTTTTATTACTGGAACAACAACAGAAGTTACACCTGTCATACAGTTAAATGATAGGATTGTTGGAGATGGTATTCCAGGGAAAGTTACTAAGTTAATTCAAAATATTTTTTATGAATATGTAAAATCCGTTTAGTCCGTAAAGCAGGGTTCAATTATTTCTGAGGGAGGAAGAAGGATTTAACGGATACTTCGGATAATTTAATTGATAAAAATTATGTCAGAAATTTCCACAAATATTTTTTTACTTACAGGCGATTGGCTCGATTTCAAAGGAAGAAATATACTTCGATTCTTTGGAACTTCAGAAGAATTAGGGACAATCAAAGTCATCATAGATAATAATAAACCTGTTCTATTTGTAGAAAGAGATTCTTTGCTCACCGGTTTGAAGTCGAATTATATTCGTAAGCAAGTAGAGATGAAAACTTTTTCTGGCAAAACTGTCGATGCAATCTATTTCAATACAATGAAAGATTTTCGTCAAGCTGTGGATAAACTTGAAGAATTGGGCATTTCAACTTACGAATCTGATGTTGATCCTGTTCGAAGATATTTAATGGAACGCTTCATTAATGCTCAGATGAAAGTTACTGGTCAGGCAACAGTAAAAAATAATATAACAACTTTTACCAATCCTAAAGTAGAGCCTTGTGATTTTACTCCTAATTTGGTTGTAGCATCGCTTGATATTGAAACATCAGTGAAAGGAAATAATCTTTATTCGATAGCAGTTCATATAACAGGTAGAGAAGGTGAGCATAAGCGGATTTTTATAATTGGTGAGCCACCTAAAAACCATCCGCATAAAATTTCATTCTTTCCTGAGGAAAAAATTTTACTTCAATCTTTTTTTGAATGGTTTAAAGACATTGATCCTGATGTTATAATCGGGTGGCACATTATAGGTTTTGATCTTCAGTTTCTTGATAATAAATGCAAAGAGCTGAACATAAATTTTGAACTTGGTAGAAGTGAAGGAAAAGTAACCATCAGGAAAAGAGAACCACGGGGATTTTTTGCCTTTGTTCCGGGAAGGGTAGTTATTGATGGTCCGACAGCTCTACGAACTTCATTTTTTAGTTTTGAAGATTTCAAACTTGAAACTGTTGCTCAAGAAATTCTGGGAACGGGGAAAACAATAACGTCTGAAGAAAATAAAGCGAAAGAAATTGAACGTTTATTTAAAGAGGATAAGCTCGCACTTGCAGAATATAATCTTCAGGATGCTGTACTTGTTTCGGAAATATTTAATAAAACCGGTATCATTGAACTTTACATAAAACGGGCACAATTATCTGGTTTATTAATAGATCAACTTGCAATGATGACGGCAGCATTTGATCATTTTTATTTACCAAGGCTTCATAGAATTGGCTACGTAGCACCTGATGTAAAAAACCTTGAAACTTCGGAGCATTCAGCTGGTGGGCACGTGCTTGATCCAATCCCTGGAATTTATGATGATGTAGTTGTGCTTGATTTTAAGAGTTTGTATCCTTCAATAATTAGAACATTTAAAATTGATCCTTTATCAAGACTGCTTTCACATATTGATACTGTCAATACACCAGAAGGTTACAAATTTTCTTCAACACAGAATTTCTTGCCGGAGTTTATTGAAAATTTAATGGAACAAAGAGCAAAAGCAATAAAGCAAAATGATAGATCATTATCACAGGCTATCAAAATTTTGATGAATAGTTTTTATGGAGTTATGGGCTCTTATGGATGCAGATTTTATCATCCAGATTTACCTTCTGCGATAACAAGCACAGGAAAATATCTTCTGCTTGGTAGTAAATCATTTCTTGAAGAACGAGGTTATAAAGTTGTTTATGGTGATACTGATTCTTTATTTGTTATGTTGAAAAAACAGATGAATATAGATACTAAAAAAGCAGGAGAAGAATTAGCAAAGATGCTTAATGATTTCTGGAAAGATGAACTCAGCGGAAAATATAATGTAAAATCTTTCCTTGAAATAGAATTTGAGAAATATTATAAAAAATTTATTGTTACTCCTGCTCGTGGAAGCGAAGCTGGAGCAAAGAAAAGATATGCCGGTTTATTGATGAAAGGCAATGAAGAAGATATTGAGTTTGTTGGATTGGAATTTGTCAGGTCAGATTGGACTAAATTAGCAAAGGAATTTCAAACAGAACTTTATAAAAGAATTTTCAAAAATGAAGAAGTAAATGAATGGATACGTTCAGTGGTAGATAAACTCAAAAAAGGTGAGTTTGATGAAAAACTTATTTACAAAAAACGATTAAGAAAAGATGTTGAGGAATACATTAAAAATATTCCACCCCATGTTAAAGCTGCAAAACTTTTACAAAATCCTGGCGATACAGTTTATTATGTTATAACTCATCGGGGTCCTATTCCAATTCAGCTAAAGTACGATGATATTGATTACAATCATTATATTGAAAAGCAATTAAAACCAATTGCGGATTCTGTCCTAATTTTATTAGGAAAGAATTTTGATAACATTGTTAATACGACTCAATTGAACATGTTCTAAATTTATCATTGCAGTGACTCAAAAATTCAAAAATATCAGAGGTACAATTGAAAATTGAATTTATTGGTGGTGCAAGAACCGTTACGGGATCACAACATCTATTACACATCAACGGAAAAAAAATTCTTCTTGAATGCGGACTATTTCAGGGAAGACGAAGCGATACTTATGAAAAAAATAAAAACTTCAAATTTGATCCTTCTGAAATAGATGTTATGCTGTTGTCTCATGCTCATATTGATCACAGCGGCAACATACCTAATCTTGTTAAAAACGGATTTAGAGGTAATATCTATGCAACATCTGCAACAGTAGATTTATGTCAGATTATGTTAAGAGATTCCGCACATCTTCATGAGATGGATATTGAATTCGTAAACAAGAAACGAAAAAAGAAAGGAGAAGAACCCGTCGAACCACTTTATGAAATTGAAGACGTTGAAAATGCAATGATACATTTTATCGGAGTTCAATATAATAAGCAAATTGAAATTTGTCCGGGTGTAAAAGCAACTTTCAGGGATGCTGGACATATACTCGGATCGGCAGGAATCCAACTTGACATTCGCGATGGTAATGGAAATGTAATACGTTTCGGATTTTCCGGTGATATCGGCAGACCAAATTCTCCTGTTATTCGTTCACCAGATATTTTACGTGATTTAGATATTCTTATAATGGAATCAACTTATGGTAACAGATTACATTCCGATTCTGAGGCTGTTGAAGAAGAATTTGCGTCAACTATTAGAGAGGTAATTGAGAGAAACGGTAAAGTTATCATACCAGCATTCGCAGTTGGGAGGACACAGACAATCGTTTATATGCTTCATAAATTATTTGACCAGAACAGAATTCCATCAATTCCTATTTATGTTGATAGCCCACTTGCTTTCAATGCAACGAATGTATTCAGAGCACACCCGGAGTGTATGGATAGAGAAACTTACAGAATTTTTCTTCAGGAGGGTGAAGACCCATTTGGATTTGAGAGACTCACATACTTAAAAACCGTTGAAGAATCAAAAAAATTGAATTCCTTACAAAAGCCAATGATAATAATATCAGCATCCGGAATGGCTGAAGGTGGTAGAATTTTACATCATTTAAGAAATAATATAGAGAATCCTAAAAATCTTATACTTTTTGTCGGATACGCAGCTGAACATACTTTAGCCCGAAAAATAATTGATGGTGAAAAAGAGGTAAATATTTTTGGTGAAACTTTTGCTGTAAACTGTAGCGTCAAAACATTCGATTATTTCTCGGCACATGCTGATCAGAAGGAGTTAATTGATTATATAAAATTCAGTCCGCCTGAGAGGTTAAAACATTTGCTTTTTGTACATGGAGAAGAAGATCAGCAAAAGCCGCTAATAGAAAAAGTTATTGAATTAGGCTATAAAAATGTATTAGCACCTGATTCGGGGGAAATTTTAGAAATTTAACTAAGGTCAGTAATTTTTGTCTTTTATAGCCTTAATAAAAAATATAAGTTTGCATTTGCTATCTAAAAATTTTAGAAATTATTTCTTAACATCAAAGGAGTAATAACTACTTGAAAATCACAAAGCAATTCACCAACCGAGAAAGCAAATCGTTAGATCAATACCTTCAAGAAATCGGTAAGGTTGAACTTCTCACTCCTCAGGATGAAATAGAATTAGCTATAAAAATAAAGAAGGGTGACGAGAAGGCAAAAGAAAGATTGATTAAAGCAAATTTGCGATTCGTGGTAAGTGTTGCTAAACAATTTCAAAATCAAGGTTTGTCCCTCGGAGATTTAATAAACGAGGGAAATATCGGCTTAATCAAAGCCGCTGAAAGATTCGATGAGACAAGAGGTTTCAAATTTATTTCTTACGCCGTTTGGTGGGTAAGACAATCAATTATGCAAGCAATTGCAGACCAATCTCGTGTTGTTCGCTTACCACTTAACAGAGTGGGTAATTTGACAAAAATCAGCAAGGCATATAGAGATTTAGAGCAAGAATATGAAAGAAAACCAACCACTGACGAACTTGCTAAAATGCTCGATATGACTTCAGACGAAGTAGCTTATGCACTTCAGATAGCTGGCAGACAAGTTTCTATGGATGCTCCTCTTAAAGAAGGGGATGACGGAAAAAATTCTCTTGTGGATATTCTTCCAAATGAAGAAATGCCGAATCCCGATCAAAAACTGATGATTGAATCTCTTAAAAAAGAAGTAGCAAATGTTCTCTCAACTCTTTCAGAAAGAGAAAGAGAAGTTATAAAACTTTACTTCGGAATAGACGGAGACCATTCAGCAACTTTAGAAGAGATTGGAGAAAGATTCAACCTCACTCGTGAACGAGTAAGACAAATTAAAGAAAAAGCTTTAAGAAACTTAAAGTCTTCAAAAAGAAGCACAAGATTGAAAGCTTACCTCGGATAGTTATTTTAGAGGCTGTCTCAAAAACGCAAAATGTCAGTCTAATTTTATAGAAGACTGACATTTTCAATCAAAATTACGAATCGATAAATTCAGATTCATAGTAAATGATAATTTTGAGACAGCCTCTTTTTATTACCAAAATTCCCTAAAAAATTCAACTTAAATATTAAATTGACCTTTTATAAAACCCTCTCAGTTAGTTGTTTTAGGTTGAGCTATTTTTGAAGAGTAAATATTAAATAATTAAAGTTGACCTTGAAAAGTTTTTACTTAATAATACTCTCATTAACAAGTTTATTTGCTCAGACTGTGAATGAAGATAAAATTCTTTATCTCAAAAAACTTAACAGTGAAATAATTATTGATGGAATTATTGATTCTTTGTGGGCTTGCGCTGATTCTACTTCAGATTTTTTTCAATTGGAACCTTACTACAATCATAATCCCTCTGTTTTCACAAAAGTTAAAATAATATCAGATGAATCGAATATTTATTGTCTTTTTTTATGTTACGAAAATAATATTGATCAATTACTTGCAAACCGTGGCATGCACGATGGTTTTACCGGAGATATTGTTTCTTTGATGCTCGATACTTATGGGGATAAACAAACAGCTTATAAATTTGCTGTAAATGCATCGGGTGTTATGGCTGATTCAAAAATTTTAGATGATGGAAGAAATAGAGATTATACTTGGGATGGAGTCTGGTCTTCTGCTGCAAAAATTTATGAATGGGGTTATGTCGTTGAAATTAAAATTCCGTATAAAACATTGAAGTTCAACAAAGAGCTGACTGAATGGGGATTAGATTTCGATCGCTGGCGATCCTATAATAGAGAGGATTTATATTGGTGTAAATATGAGCAGAATGAGGGTCAGAGAGTATCTAAATTTGGGAAATTGAAATTTGTTGAAGGAAATCCAAAACAAAGTGGTTTGAACTTAGAAATTTATCCCGTAGGGATAAGCAAAATACTAAATCATAATAATAAATATAAAATTGAACCAACTGCCGGACTTGATATAACTTATAATCCTTCTGAGCGCTTAACAATTTTATTTTCAGCTAATCCCGATTTCGCTCAAATCGAAGCAGACCCGTTTAATTTTAACATAAGCAGATACGAAACTTATTTTAGAGAAAGAAGGCCCTTCTTCACTCAAGGAAATGAAATCTTCCTACCATCAGGGAAAGAAAGTAATTCAGGATTTTATAGTCCTTTAGAGTTATTCTATTCGCGAAGAGTAGGAAAAATTTTGCCTGATGGTAAACAAGTCCCTCTTAATTTTGGATCAAAGATTTTTGGAAAAATTAATGACTACGACTATGGTGCTTTTATTTCAATGACAGGGGAAACGGATTATAGTCTTAACAATAAAAACTTCAATGAACCGAAGGCGTATTTTGGTGCATTCAGAATCAAAAGAAAAATCCTTGATAACTCATCAATAGGAATTTTGTTTGTAACAAAGAATTCAAAAAATGGTTCAAACTCTGTTTTTGATATTGACGGTGCATTCAGAAATTCAGATTGGCAACTCTCATATCAAATAGCAGCTTCTCTGAAAGATTCAAAATCAGATTTTGCATTTTCAACCGGATTTAAGAAATTTACTAAATACTGGGGCACGCTTTTCAAAATGAGAGGAATAGGAAAAAATTTCAATGTCTCCGAAATAGGATTCGTCCCTTGGCTAGGGACATTCTCCTCAGCCATAGTTACTGGTCCTGTATTCATTTTCGATGAGGGATTTATTCGTAATATTTTTACTTACTCTGGAGCAAATTTTAATTATGAAGATGAGGATTTTTTTTATGATAGAGGATTTATACTTGGAGTTAGTGTCAGTATGAGAGATGGCTGGGGTTTTGAAGTTAATATGTCATCGGGAAAGAGTAAAGACAATTCAATTATTTACAATTCACTTGACTTAAATTTAGGTTCTTGGATTAACATTTCTCAAAATTGGAGTGCAAATTTTTGGTCTGGTTACTCAAACACTTTTAACTTCAGAAGAAATTATTTAGCATCTTATTCTTGGTTTGGTATTCAATTTAACGCACGGCCTTTTGGTTTTCTGAATTTGGGTGCTTCGAGCGAAATTTTTATTGAAGGAAATCCGGAAAATAAAATCGAGGATATAACTCTCACTTCAAGACCATTTATTTCTTTGACTCCTTTTAATAACCTAAATATCAGACTTTATGTAGATAATTTATATCTGAAATCATCTGATAAACTTCAACGATTACTGATTGGATTTTTATTCAGTTGGAATTTTTCTCCCAAAAGTTGGATTTATCTCGCAGTTAACGAGTTAAAAAGTCGTGTTAACGAATTTGATAATAATAATATTCTGAACTCTAAACTGATTACAGTAGATAGAATAGGAGTCTTTAAGGTAAAGTATCTGTATTATTTTTAGAGAGAATAGTTTTACCAGCCATTAAAATGAATTTTTCCCAAATCGTATCTATCTTCAGCAGTAATTACTTCATTCGGATAGCCTAATGAAATTAAAGCAATAGGAATTATTTCGGACGGTAACGAAAATTCCTTTTTAACATTACTAACAATTTCATCCATCCCGTGAATCGCTATCCAACACGAACCAATTACTAATGCTTCAGCAGATAATAAAATATTTTGTATTGAAGCGGAGCAATTTTGAATTAGCCAACTTTCATTTTTTTCTTTAATGGAGTCTCCGCATACTAATATACATTTGTCTGCTCCCTTAATCATTTCTGCGTGAGGAATAGCAGAAATTAGTCTTTGGAAAATTTCTTTATTATCAAAAACAATAAAGTGCCATGGTTGTAAATTCATGGCACTTGGTGCATACATCGCTGATTTAAGAATTAGCTCTATATCTTTATTAGGGATTTCCTTATCAATATAATTTCTAATACTTCGTCTTGAGAATATATATTCAATCATAAAATTGAGTCGAACCTTTTTTAACTATTGACTACTTCTTTCTGGAAAATTTTCTGAAACTCACGAGCTGTTCGATTCTTCCAGTTTCCTTTATGATAAGCATATCCAGCAATTAAAGGCATTGCAATGGTAGCTTCACTATAAACCATTTGTTCATAAGTTGTTTCAACTTTACCCCAAGAGCTTGCCTCTTTCAAGGTTGATCCGGATAATGCTCCATCTCTTTCATCAGCAACTGTAATCTGAATTGCATATTTGTGCATCTCCGCTTCTTCCTGAAGGATATCAGCAGCTACGACGATGTCCTGAGTAAAGTTTTTAGGAACACCTCCGCCAATCATAAAGATTCCGGTAACTTTAGAATTTATTTTTATTTTGGTTAACTCAAGAAAATCTTTAGCAGAATCAACTGAGACGTGCCTTTCGGGATTATTAGTCTGATGAACAACAAATCCAAATCCTGCTGAGCAGTCAGAAAATGCAGGAACAAAAATAGGAACATTCTTTTTATAGCAAGCCCAAATTACTGAATCTTCTACTTTAGGACCTCCGTTATCTTCAAGATATTTCCCAAACTCCCAAAGTAGTTCTCTTGAGGAATATGGTCGTGGTTCAAGGCTATCAAAGATTTTAGCTGTAGTATCGTCACAAATTCTAAGCTCTTCTTCATCAATAAATGTGTCATAAATTCTGTCTATCATTAATTCACGCAATTCGTTATCATCAACAAATTTAGTTCCTTGATAATGTTTGAAACCAAGTGCTTCGAAGAAATCCTGATCAACCATTATTGCGCCTGTTGAAACTATAGCATCAACCATATTATTCATTACAAGATCGTAAACAACTCTCTTAAGTCCAGCACTAAATAAACTTCCTGCAAGAGTGAGAATAATTCCGCATTCTTTATCCTGAATCATCATATCGTAAATGCGGGCTGCTCTGTTCAAATCTCTGGCGGAGAAAGCCATTTTTTCCATTGCATCAACAAGCTGAACAACATTATGCTCTTTTATATCAATATGTTCAACTACTTTTTTTAAGTAATCTTTTTTTGTCGCCATAGCAACCTCCTTAATAATTCTCCTTATTCTGTTTATTAAAATATAAATTCATTTTTGCAATTACTTCACTTAATTTAGAAAAATAATTTAGCTAACCTTAATATTCCTTGTTTCCAAGGAACTCGATGAGAAATTCCTCTTGTATCTTTAAACTCATTCCGATGTTCGATATACCATTGGAAGTTTCTTAATAGAGCATCTTTGTTTGAATACTTAGGTTTGAAACCAAGAACTTTTTCTGCTTTCTCGATTGAAACAAAAGAATCTTTAGAAGCAGTTTCATAAACCCATTTATATAAAGGTGAAAGTTTAAGTGCTTCAAGAAATCTTAGAGTCATAATAATTGGTTTTTCCGGGAGCGGTTTAATCTTTTTGCCAAATCCTGCAAAATCGAGCACTGCCTGATAATCTTCTCTCATAGTAGAAAATTCTTTAGCCCCGATATTAAAGGTGTCATTGACAATATTCTCATCGAGAGTTGCACAAAGATAGATCGCTTCACAAAGGTCTTCAACATCGAGAAGTTGATATCTGTTTTTACCGTTTCCAATCATAGGAAAGCTTCTTCCGTCAAGTGCCCAGTCGTATAACAGATCAAAAACACCTAATCTTTCAGGACCGATGAATGATTTCGGTCTGAGGATTGGGACACACATTCCTTCATTTCGCATTTTCAAACATTCTTCTTCGGCGAGAATTTTTGCCTTGCCGTATGGACCAACACCATCGAGTTTATCATCTTCCAATAGAGGATGGTGATCTGGAATTCCATAAACAGCAGTAGATGAAATATGAATGAATCTTTTTATTCCTGCATTTTTGGCTGCTTCAAGCATATTTCTGGTTCCGTCAACATCTGTTGAAAAGATATCTTCAGGTTTGTACAACGGAAGTGCAGCTGCAGAATGAACAATTATATCTCGTCCTTTAACTGCTTTTTCAACGATTGCTTTGTCTCTTATATCGCCAGTAAAAATTTCAATTTTATCATTCATATCTTTATAATCAAATTGAACGATATCAAGAGAAGCAATTTGATGACCCTTTGAAAACAGGTATCTTACTAAGTTAATGCCAAGAAATCCAGCACCGCCAGTTATAAGAAAATTCATAGTAATTAAAAAAAAGTTATAAATATTTTTACAAATTTAGTAATTTAAGTTGCGGCTTCAAATTATGAAGTAAAACCAATTATGCAATTAGGCTTAGTAAATAGAAAATACTTTAATTTTTTATTATCAGTAATAATTCATTTTATAATTCTGATTATTTTTTCGTTTGTGGATTATTTCAATATCAACGACAACATTTCAAATTCAAATTATCTGTCTTTGAATATTGAAAATCTTACTCAAACTGGGCTATCGAATGATCATCCAAACACTCGTGAAAGCAAAGTGGACGAATCAATTTCTGAAAAAATTCAAAGTGATAATCTCCAATCAGTCAACTCGTATTTAATCACAGATAGTTTAATTCAGATTGTTGACTCTACCCAATTAGATTCAGTTTATTTTGATGATTCTAGAGGTTTGGTCATTGAATATCCCATTGGTTGGACTTTCATTGATCAAAAAGTTAATTCAAAATTTGATGGAGTAACATTTTGGCCTGGAGGTGATGAATCAGACAATATTCCCTATGTTCATCTGGAGGTAGCGGAGAAAGATCTTTTCAATGAAAAAAACTATGAGTATAATTTGAAACAATCAGAAGTAATCTGGTATTTTAATTCTCCTGAAATGATTGATGATTATATAACTTTAGAAATTTATATTAAAACTCAGCAAGAAGTAGATTACAAAATCAAATTAAATGTAAAGGGCTATAAGAATTTTGAATCCTTTCGTCCAAAATTTTTAGCAATGTTAAAGTCATTACGATTCAAAAAAACTTATTTTGAAATTTTTTAATAAAATTAAAACTTCAAATTTCTTGACTTTTCGCTGATAAAAGATTAGTTTTGAAACTCTTTAATAATGGTTTTTTGTATTTCGGAGGAAAATATTAGTGAAACAAGAAAAATTAACAAGATTTATTAAGTCTGAAGATGCTGACAAGAAATGGTATTTAGTTGATGCTAAAGATAAGGTTTTAGGTCGATTAGCTTCAGAAGTTGCCAAAATAATTAGAGGCAAAAATAAACCGACTTTCACACCAAATACGGATACAGGTGACTTTGTTGTTGTAATTAATGCTGAAAAAGTGATTCTCACAGGTAAAAGACCTGAATTGAAACAATACATTCGTCACTCAGGCTATCCAGGTGGACAAAAGATAACTTCTGTAAAAACGATCAGATCTTCAAAACCTGAGTTCCTTGTTGAAAATGCAGTAAAAGGAATGCTTCCTAAAAACAGATTAGGAAAAAGATTAATAAAAAAGCTTAAAGTTTATGTTGGGGAAACACATCCTCATCAAGCACAGAAGCCCGAACCAATAAGTTTTATGGAGTAATTTAATGGCAGATAAGATTTTCGTTGGAAGAAGAAAAACATCTACAGCAAGAGTAATTTTAAGAAGCGGTAGTGGAAAAGTTACAATTAATGATAAAGAATTTGAAACATTTTTTCCGCAATCGTTAAGCAGAGAAGATATTTTAGCTCCTCTAAAACTTACCCAAACAATTGGAAACTATGATGTATTTGTTAACGTTAAAGGTGGAGGAACATCGGGTCAAGCTGAGGCTATTAGACTAGGCATCTCAAGGGCATTAGTTGATGTAAATCCTGAGTTCAGAACAGTATTAAAAGCTCAGGGATTCTTGAGTCGTGATCCAAGAATGGTCGAAAGAAAGAAATACGGCAGACCAAAAGCAAGAAAAAGATTTCAATTTTCTAAGAGATAATAATTACCAGTTCAGGTTCAGTTCATTCTTTAATTTGAACTTAATTTGAACATTTCTAATAACAATAACCATACTTTTGGATTTACCCCTGTGCCCCAATAAAAGGGGTGGACGGTAAAGATGAAGAAAGTAGATGAAAAACAGGAGATAACATGCAAAAAATTGATTTAACTCAGCTTATCGAAGCTGGAGCACATTTCGGACATTTAACTCGTCGTTGGAATCCCAAAATGAAACCGTATATCTTTATGGAAAAAAACGGGATTCACATAATTGACTTAAAGAAAACTCAGACTGCTATTACTGAAGCTTGCGATGAAATTTCAAAAATTGCTGCCGAAGGTAAAAAAATTCTTTTCGTCGGTACTAAAAAACAAGCAAAAAACATTATTGAAACAGAGGCTAAAAGATGTAATCAAAACTGGGTTAGTGAAAGATGGCTCGGTGGAATGCTTACAAATTTTAGCACTATCAGAAAAAGTATCAAAAGACTTAACACCATTGAAAAGCAGGAAATTGATGGAACGTTTGATAAAATTACCAAAAAAGAAAGAATGTTCTTAAGCCGAGAAAAAGACAAACTTAAAAAAGTATTAGGCGGAGTTGAGTCTTTAACAAAACTTCCCGGAGCTATATTTGTTGTTGATATAAAGAAAGAAGACATCGCTGTTAAAGAGGCAAAGAGATTGAATATTCCGGTATTTGCAATTGTTGACACTAATTGTGACCCTGATCCGATTGATTATATAATTCCAGCAAACGATGATGCGGTAAAAACTATAGAAATAATTACAAAAGAAATCGCGGATTCAATTATTGAAGGAGAAGCTAAATTCAAAGAGAAGAAAGCTGAAGAAGTTGCAGAAAAAGAGCGAATCAAAAAAGAAAAAGAAGCAAAACGAAAATCTGAAATTAAAGAGAAGAAAAAAGAATCTGATACAAACACTGAAAGCGAAATACCAAAATCAGAATAAAATATTTCAAGAAAGGAAAAGTTATGTCAATTAGTGCTGCTCAAGTTAATGAATTAAGAAAGAAAACCGGCGCCGGTATGATGGATTGTAAAAAAGCTTTGGAAGAATCTAACGGAGATTTCGAAAAGGCTATAGAATTTTTACGTAAAAAAGGAGCTGCAGTTGCTGCTAAAAGAGCAGAGAAAACAGCTAATGAAGGTTTGATCGCAACTAAAGTTTCAAACGACAATAAATATGGTTTAATCGTTGAAGTAAATTGCGAAACTGATTTTGTTGCAAAGAGTGAAGACTTCGTTGAGCTTGTCAATCAAATAGTAAACAAAGCATTCGATTCGAGAGTAAACAGCATTGAAGAACTTCTGGAGAAGAATCCCGATGTTTCGACACTCGTGAATGAAGTAATGGGAAAGGTCGGAGAAAAAACCGAGATTAGAAGATTAGCAGCTTACCAAGCAGATAATGGTTATATAGTTGATTACATCCATATGGGTTCAAAACTTGGAGTGCTGTTGAATTTTGAGAATGTAAATTCAACCGATTCTGATTTAGCTACTTTAGCAAAAGATATTTCGATGCAAATTGCTGCGATGAATCCAATTTGTGTTTATAGAGAGCAAGTTCCATCAGATTTAATTCAAAAAGAAGTTGAGATTTATAAAGAATTAGCTCGTAAAGAAGGTAAGCCTGAAAATATTTTAGAAAAAATTGCTCAAGGTAGATTAAATAAATTTTATCAGGAAAATTGTCTCGTAGAACAAACTTTTGTTAAGGATAACACTAAAACAATCGGTGATTTAATTTCCGAATATAATAAGACAAAAAACGCACAAATCAGAATTGCAGAATTCAAACGTTTCCATCTTGGTGATGAGAAAAAATAAGTATTCTAAAAGGTCTTAACTTAGTTAAGACCTTTTTTTTATATTTGCTAATAAAAAATATAAGTGATGTGGAGAAATTAAGATTTAAGAGAGTACTGTTAAAATTAAGCGGTGAATCGCTTATGGGGGAAAAAGGATTCGGAATATCTTCTGAAGTCCTCGATTTTTTTGCTGAAGAAATTCGGAAAGTTCATTCTATTGGAGTTCAGCTTGGAATTGTAATTGGTGGTGGAAATATCTATAGAGGTTTGAGTGCTTCTTCACAAGGAATTGACAGAGCAACCGGAGACCAAATGGGAATGCTTGCTACAATGATTAACTCGCTTGCTCTTCAAAATGCTTTGGAAAAAAAAGGAATCTTTACCAGATTAATGAGCGCATTGAAAATGGAAGAAATAGCTGAACCATACATTAGAAGAAGAGCCATAAGACATTTAGAAAAAGGTAGAGTAGTTATTTTTGGAGCTGGAACAGGACATCCATATTTTTCTACTGATACCGCTGCTTCACTTCGTGCTGTAGAAATAAATGCTGATGTTATTCTTAAAGGCACTCGTGTTAATGGTGTTTATGATTCCGATCCTGAAAAAAATCCCAAAGCAATAATGTTCGAGAATATTTCTTATCTGGATATCCTGAAGAATAATTTAAAAGTTATGGATCTGACTGCTGTTAGTCTTTGTCAGGAAAATAATTTACCAATGATGGTTTTTAATATGGATATTCCAGACAATCTTTTGAGATTAGTTACTGGTGAAAGTATTGGAACTATCATAAACAATGAGAAAACTAGTCTTTTCAAAAGCTAAATTATTTCTGGAGTTTATATGCACCCGTTAATCAAAGATGCTAAAAATAGAATGGATAAAACAATAGAAGCTCTCAGAAGTGAGCTCGCCAAAGTTCGTACAGGTAAAGCAACCACTGCTCTGCTCGATGGAATAAAAGTAGAATATTATGGTTCGGTTTCGCCATTAAATCAAGTTGGAAATGTTTCTGTCTTGGATGCACATACTTTATCAATTACGCCATGGGATAAAAGTTTAGTACCTATTATTGAAAAAGCAATTTTAGAAGCGAATATAGGATTTAATCCAATTTCGGACGGAACAAATATTAAAATTCCAGTTCCTCCATTAACAGAAGAACGAAGAAGAGATTTTGTAAAACTTGTGAAAAAATTCGGTGAAGATTCTAAAATTGCAATTAGAAATGTTAGAAGAGATGTAAATGAGCATCTCAAAAGAGAACAAAAAGAAAAGAAAATGTCTGAAGATGACCTCAAGGTTGCAGAAAACGAAGTTCAAAAACTGACCGATCAGCATATAAAATTAATTGATGATATCCTCAAGCACAAAGAAACTGAAATAATGGAAGTTTGAGTTGTTTCAACCAATTATTTCTACCCAACTCAAATAACGAGTTGGGTTTTTTTGTTGATTAAGAAGATTCTCTATTGATATTTAACGATTTTATATGGAAAAGGATACTGATACATTTACCGAAAAAAGTAACTTACCTGAAAATTTTAATCTGTTTAAGAACTTTCTTTTTACAATTGTAACAATTACCTTTTTTCTTTTTTGTGTCATTCTTTATGGGATGATATTAAATCTCAGAGATGTTCCTCTTAAAGTACTTCTAATCAATTCAGGAAAAAAAAATTCCGATAATTTTAATATTATTATTGATAGAAAATTATTCTCACTTTATCTATATTCAGATACAACATTAGTAAAAAAATATAGAGCAAGCTTTGGAAGAAATCTGATTAATAAAAAGAAATTCAAAGAAGATGGAGCCACACCTGTTGGAGTTTATTATATCTGTGAAATAGATACAAATCATAAGTATAATAAATTTTTTAAGTTGAATTATCCAAACGAATCCGATGCTGTTGATGCTCTAAGAAATGGACTAATAAATCAAAGAGAATTTGATTCAATTATGAATGATTTGACAGTCGGAGATTGTCCGACAGATAAATCTAATCTTGGTGGTAATATTGGAATACACGGTATAGGAAGATTCAATTTCTTTTTAAGTAATTTGCCATTTGTCTTTAACTGGACAGATGGTTCAATTGCTCTGAGTGATGAACACATTAATGAAATTTATTCAGTAATAAGCAAAGGAACTAAAGTTGTTATCAAATAAAATAATAAGTAATTCATTAATTGTCTTAGCAGTTTTTATTATCAGCTGTTCAGGGAAAAAAGATAAACCAATACCCGAATTGAATATGGAAGATAAGAATCAAGTACTTGAAATAGTTAAAAATCATTTTGATGCGGATATTAGCAGAGTGTTTGTCGGAAACTTTGATGATAATAATCTTTCTGTGATTGCCTGTGCAGAGAAAATGGATACCATCAACTGGGGAATTAAATTTTATCATATCGTGCAATCAAATAAAAAAATTAAATGTAAGTATGAGACTGAGATTTTACCCGGCTCCTTAAAAGAGAGTATGCTTGATAAAATAAAAATTTCGAATAAACCATTTGAACTAATCTATTATAACTCTCTGAACTTTTTTATGGGAACCGGTGGGGGAGAAATTTACTCATATATCATTGACTTGAATGAAAAACAAGTTTACTATGCTCATTTTGTTAACGATATTGATTATCCAGCTTCCTTATTTATATCCGAAAACACAGAAGATTTAATGATTAGAAATTTTATTATCTCGAATTTCAAAAAAGATTATCCAAGTCTGAAAATAGTTGATGAAGAAATTAAACTCGATTAAATCCCTGATTCATAGAAGAGTTTTTACAACTGCGATAATGCTGTTTTTCCTTTTGCCTTTTATAGAAGTTGAAGCTCAAGATCATTTCAGATATGAACTGATTGATATAAGATTTCAGGGTAATAAATCGTTCTCAGCTTCAGAATTAACAGCTCAATTAGAAAGCAAAAAAACTCCATGGTGGTTCTGGAAATTTTTGAAGTCTTTTACTCCATTAGGAAGTGAAAAGAAATATTTCGATTCACTTAATATTCCAATTGATATAAAAGCATTAACAGATTTTTATTTAACAAATGGTTTTTTCCTTGCGACAGTAAGCAATGCTGTTGAATTAGATTCAGTAAATAAAAAAGCAGTGTTGATTTATATTATAGAAGAAGGAAATCCTTCTACTTTTGGAAAACTGAACATTTACGGAATCGAATCTTTACAAGAGGATGAAAAACAATCTTTTCTAAGCAGATTTTTAAATATTTCAGAAGGAAGATCATTCAAGCAAAAAGAAATTGAAAAAAGCATCAGCGATGTTTTAAGATATCTAACAAACAACGGATATCTTTTTGCTCAATATGATAGTGCAGTTGTAATAAAGGATACATCTTTATTCAGAGCGGATGTGAAAATCTATTTTAATACAGGAAATAAATACCTTGTAGATGGAATAGAAATCATTAAAACCGGAGCAGGTTCTTCAGATATTAGTAACGATTTAATAAAAGATATTGTTGCACTTAAATCCGGTGAAAATTATGATCAGTCAAGATTAGAGAGGAGTGAAATAAGATTATTGCGCACAGGACTTTTCAATTCTATTTCAGTTAATCCGGTTATTAAGGATACACAAAATAATTTTGTCCCGATTGAAATTGTTGCTCAAGTCGGAACGCTGAATGAAATTTCACCCGAAGTTAAAGTAGATAATGATTTTAATTCATTTAACACAGGTCTTGGAATTAATCTTGTAAGAAAAAATTTTCTAGGTAATGCAAGAAAATTTAATCTATCAACTTCGTTCAGACTGATTGATATTCTAAAATTCGATTTCAGAAATTTATTTAAATCCCAAGCTGGTAGAGATTCAACTTATCAGGGAGTTATAGATTTAGAATTAGGTATTGAACAACCTTATTTATTCGGAAGACCAATTTTAACTGCCACTAAAGCATATTATCGTTCATCTAAATTTAAAACTGATTCAGAAAGACTCATCGGAGCAAGTCAAAGTTTTGATTTTGAAATGCCAGAGTACACTTTTATAACCTTATTAAAACCGCAGTTTTCATTAGAGCTGACGGAATTTGATTTAAATTTTTCATCACTTGAAATTTCAATTAATGCAAAAAGTCTTACTCCGGCTTTAGGTGTAGAATTAGGCTCTTATAAAACTAATAATCTTTTTTTCCCTATATCTGGGTATAATTTGTATTTTTATCCGGAAGTATTTCAGGCAAAAACTGATGTGAGAATCTCTCAATCAGACTCATCAGAAGAATTAAGTCTGACAGGCTGGTTCTGGAAAATTCAAACTTCTTTTTCTCAATTCTTCCCGGTTTCAAGAGATCAAAACGGTGCACTCGGATGGAAATTTAAAGTGGGATATATTCAGTCAATAAAGGGCTATTATGATTTAATTCCACCGAACAAAACTTTTTTTAGTGGCGGGAGTAATTCAGTAAGAGGATGGAGATCAAGAGAATTGTTGCCAAAAGACGAAGTTCAATATTTTGGAATCACTAATCGTGGAGACAATACTCCGCGCGGTGGAACTTTCTTAATCGAAGGTTCGCTTGAATTTAGAAGAAAGTTTTCAGAAGATTTTGGCTTTGCTGTATTTCTTGATTATGGTAATGTATGGAATGGTTACAAGAAAATTGCTTTTAATCAGTTTGCAACTGCTACTGGATTGGGTCTGCGTTATTATTCTCCGATAGCTCCGTTCAGAATAGATTTCGGATTTAAATTATACAATCCCGATGATAAGTCTTTCATTTTCACAAAGAAATTTTTTAGTAATTTAGAATTCCATTTCGGTATTGGAGAGGCTTTCTAAATGTTGGCTTACAGATATATGATATTTATTTTTGCAACTTCATTTGAGGATTTTTTATGTTAGTAAGTATGACAGGTTTTGGTAGAGCAACTGCAATTTGCAATAATTCTGTCTTCGAAATTGAGATTAAAAGTATTAACAGCAGATATCAGGATATTTTGATTAAAGTTCCTTCATCAATTTCAAATAAAGAATATGAACTTAGAGAACTTATTAAATCAAAATTCAACAGAGGCAAAATTACCTTAATCATTAATAATAAAAAGAACGGTAATGGAAATAGCGAAATAGTTTCTTTCGATAATAACAAATTAAAAACATATTTGTCATTAATTAAAGAAATAAAAAAACAAGCCAAGCTGAAAGAAAAAATAAAACTCGAGCATATTCTTGCAAACAAAGATATTTTTTCTTCTTTTGGCGAAGAGTTACCTGAAGAAGAATTTGAACAGCTTAAAATTGCGATCAATACTGCTTTGGATGAGTTAATTAAAATGAAAAGGAATGAAGGAGCTGAATTAGAAAAAGATTTAACTAAACGCATAAAAAAAATTGAAGCAAAAGTTCAGGAAATTGAATCGTTTACATCGCAAAGTGTAAATGAACATTTTGAAAATTATAAAACGAAAGTTCTTCAACTATTGAATGAGAATTCATCAGAATTATATGATGACAGATTAAAACTCGAACTTGCTTTATTGGCAGAAAAGTCCGATATCTCAGAGGAATGTGTCAGATTAAAAAGTCACTTGAAATATTTTCTTGAAATTATGAAAAAAGAAAATGAACCCGGTAGAAAACTGAACTTTCTTTGTCAGGAATTGAATAGAGAAGCAAATACAATCTCTGCAAAATCTTTATCGCTTGAGATTACACATAAAGCAATTGAGATTAAAGAGGAAATTGAAAGAATCAGAGAACAAATTCAAAATGTTGAGTAATACTGAAAAGAAAACTTCAAAAGTAATTGTAATCTCATCTCCCAGTGGCGGGGGAAAGACATCAATAGTAAAAGAGATTCTGAAAAAATTTCCCGAAATTGTTTTTTCAGTATCTGCTACAACTCGCCCAAAAAGAAAAAATGAGATAGAAGGTGTTGATTATTTTTTTATAACTGAGAAAGAATTTTTAGAAAAAATAGATAAGGAGGAATTTATTGAATGGGAAAGATTTTATGATTATTATTACGGTACTCCAAAGGAATTGGTAAATAAAACTTTACAAAACAATAAATCTATTTTATTGGAATTGGATGTTAAAGGTGCTTTGAGCGTTAAAAAACTTTATCCTGACTCGATCACAATTTTTATTGATGTGCCGTCTTTTGATGAACTTGTTAAAAGACTTAAATCCAGAAAAACAGAGTCAGAAGAGGATTTGAAAAAGCGAATAGAAAGAGCTGAGATGGAATTGAGTTATAAGAATCAATTTGATTTTGTTTTTGTGAACAATGAACTAAATCAAGTTACTAACGAAGTAAAAAATCTAATAAAAAAACTATTAAACAAGGAGTAATGAAATGAATATAAATCCGGTTGATTTGAAAGCCATAGAAAGCCGTGCTGCTAATGTCTATGAGGCTATAATTGTTGCTGCAAAAAGAGCTAGAGCAATCAATGATGATAACAAAATAGAATTCAAAGCTTTATTAGAAACTATTCCACAATCAGGAATGGATGATGATTCTGAAGATGTAACAAATCTGGATCAATTAAAAATGGCTCTTGAATTTGAGAAAAGAGAAAAGCCTCATCTACAAGCTCTCGAAGAGTTATTGGAAAATAAAATACAATTTCGATATAAAACAAAATAAATTCGTTTTAATAACTTTCAGGCGGAGGATTATAATCTCTCCGCATTTTTTATTTTATAAAAGATGTTATGACTTTTTATAACAAAAATCAAAATCCTTTGAATACTTTAATAGAACAGATGGAGATTTTCGGAAATGATTTATTTATTTCAAAAGAAGAACTAATTTCATCATTTTCAAGTAAAAATTATGTTTTAGAAAATCAGCCTTTGAAAGTTTCCGATTCAAATGAGAGTTTTCTATTCGAAGCTGAAGACGATCTCTGGTCAAATGCAAAAGATTTGAACGATTTGTATTCAAAAATTAACACTTGTACGAAATGTGAGTTGCATAAAAACAGAACGAATTTTGTTTTTGGTTCTGGTAATCCAAACTCCGATGTAATGATAATTGGTGAAGGTCCGGGTGCTGAGGAAGATATACAAGGCTTACCATTTGTCGGCAGAGCCGGAATGCTTTTAACTGATATTTTAAAAGCAATTAAATTTTCAAGAGATGAAGTTTATATTGCTAACATTGTTAAATGCAGACCACCAAATAACAGAACTCCTTTTCAGGATGAAATGAATACTTGTTTGCCATATTTGAAGAAGCAAATTGAACTTATTCAACCGAAACTGATTCTTTGTTTGGGCTTGACTGCTGCAAAAGGATTATTAGGCAAAAAGGATTCTTTGACATCTTTGAGAGGGAAGATTTTTAATTTTAATAATTCAATAAAAGTAATGGTTACATTTCATCCTGCTGCTTTGCTGCGAAATCCAGGGTGGAAGAGAGATTGTTGGAAAGATGTGCAGGAATTCAGAAAATTATATGACGAAATAAAAAGTAATTCAAATTAATTATCTCAAAGAAAGATGGCTAAGACGGTTAAAAAAAGAATGTCCGAAAAAATATCTCCCGCAACGAATGTTCCTCCATCATCCCCTGATGTTGAAGCTGCTGTATTAGGAGCAATGTTAATTGATAAGGAAGCAATAGCTAAAGTATTGAATATCTTAAATGTAGATAGTTTTTATGTACCTGCTCATCAGATGATTTTTGAAGCGATGATTTCTTTATTTGAATCGAATGAGCCTGTTGATACAGTTTCAGTTTACGAGGAGTTGAAAAAGAGAAGTCTAATAGATAAAGTTGGTGGAGCAGCATATTTAAGTCAACTTGCTCAAAATGTCTCTTCTCCTGCAATGATAGAATTTCATTCAAAAATTGTAGCTGAGAAACAAATCCTTCGTTCATTGATAACTAATGCTCATCTGATCGAAAAAGATGCTTATGAGGGGACAAAAGATGCTTTCGATATTCTTGATGAAGCAGAAAGAAGGATATTTGAGATCTCTGAAATGCAAATCAAAAGAAATTATCAGGGAATGGATATAGCTGTAAAAAATGCTTTGGAATATATCGAAGCAATTCACTCTCAGAGTTATCATACTTTTGCAGTTCCATCTGGCTTTTATGAACTCGATCAATTGCTCGGTGGATTCCAAAGGTCAGACTTGATTATAGTTGCAGCTCGTCCTTCGATGGGGAAAACTGCTTTTGCACTTTCTGTTACGAGAAATGCAGCGATTGAACATAACATCCCTGTTGGTATTTTCAGTTTGGAGATGTCAACTATGCAGTTAATTATCCGATTACTTTGTGCTGAAGGAAGGCTGAATGCGCATCTAGTAAGAACAGGAAAACTTCCGCACGAAGATGGAGCCAAACTTAGTAAAAATGCTCACAAGCTAATTAAAGCTCCTATTTATGTAGATGACTCGCCTGCTCAAACTGTATTAGAAATCAGAGCGAAAGCAAGAAGATTAAAAGCAGAGAAAAAAATTGGAATGATTATTATTGATTATCTTCAGTTGATGCAGGGACCTCCCAAAGCTGAAAACAGAGAAAAAGAAATCTCACATATATCTCGTTCATTGAAATCTCTCGCTAAAGAATTAAACATTCCGGTTATTGCACTTGCACAATTGAATAGAGCAGTTGAATCAAGGTCTGATAAAAGACCAATGTTATCAGATTTGAGAGAATCTGGCTCAATCGAGCAAGATGCTGATGTTGTTATTTTCTTAAATCGTCCCGAAGTATATGGTCTTCAGACTGATGAAGATAATAATCCTACAGAGGGAATTGCTGAAGTAATTATTGGTAAACAAAGAAACGGACCAACTGGTAAAGTCAGATTAGCTTTTATCAAAGAGTATGCAAGATTTGAAAATCTTGCTCACGCTCGTCAAATTGCAGAATATACCCAAATACAAGAAGAAGATGTATTTTAAGAACAAAGCATGAAATTAATTTTAGTCTCAATTTCTTTCTTTCTTCTAATTCTATCAACAGAAATTTATCCTCAGTTTTTTACTGAAGAAGATGTATCAATCTTCTTTGAAAAAATAGAATTCGCAAAAAATAATAATCTGAAAGATTTACCATTAAATGAAATTATATCTGCCATTGGTAAAACATTTATCTCAACTGATTATATCGCTCATACTCTTGAAGTAACCGACAATGAGGAGCTTATCATTAACTTAAGAGGTCTCGATTGCACAACATTTTTGGAAACTACTTTTGCTCTTGCTTTATGTATAAAAAATAATGAAACTGAATTTGAAAATTTTCAATCATATCTCAAAAAAATCAGATATAGAAATGGAAAAATAGAGAATTACACTTCTCGCTTACATTATTTTTCAGATTGGATTTATGATAATCAAAGGAAAAATTTAATTGAAGATGTTACAAAAAAAATCGGAGGAGTTGAAAAAAAGTTTAATGTAAATTTTATGAGTAGCAATCCGCATTTGTATAAACATTTGAAAAATAATCCTAAGTTTATTCCAATTATTAAAAAACAAGAAAGTGAAATATCAAAACGAAATTATTACTTCATTCCAGAAAACAAAATATCCGGTATTGATAATGAAATAAAGAATGGTGATTTTATTGCATTAGTTACAAATCAAAATGGATTGGATATTGGACACGTTGGAATTGCAATAAAAAATCAAAATGGCAAAACTCATTTTTTACACGCCCCAGTTGTTGGAAAAAAGGTAGAAATAACTTCGGAACCTTTATACGAATATGTTAAAAATAGTAAAAAACATATTGGTATAATTGTGCTTCGAACTGTTGAATAAAAAATCCACTCTGAGTGTTTTCAGAGTGGAGAAATATCTTCTGTTAATTTCGATTTTGTTTTTGAGCGATTAGATTTAATGCACTACCAGCTTTAAACCATTCAATTTGCGAAGCATTCATCGTATGATTAAGCATTATCTCATCCTCAGAGCTATCGGAATGTTTTACAATCATCCTAACTGGTTGCTCCGGCTGAAGTTCTGAAGCAAACAACGTTACCTTATCATCTTCTCTAATCTTATCATAATCACTAGGGTTAGCAAAGGTAAGAGGTAATATACCTTGTTTCTTTAAATTAGTTTCGTGAATTCTAGCGAAGCTTTTAACTATAATAGCTCTTCCACCAAGGAATCTTGGTTCCATAGCTGCATGCTCACGAGATGAACCTTCACCATAATTTTCGTCACCAACCACAACCCATCCTATACCTTTTGCTTTGTATTCACGTGCAATCTCTGGAATAGATTTATACTCTCCAGTAAAAATATTTTTTGTTTTACCAGCATCTCCAGTAAATGCGTTTATTGCTCCGAGAAACATATTGTTAGAAATATTATCCAAATGACCTCTGTACTTTAGCCACGGTCCAGCCATTGAAATATGATCTGTTGTGCATTTACCAGCAGCTTTTAGTAATACTGGTAGATCAATGAAATCATTACCATCCCAAGGATCAAAAGGTTTAAGTAATTGCAGTCTGTCGCTATTTGGATTGACTATTACTTCAATATCCTCTCCATTTTGTTTAGGAGGAATAAACCCCGAATTACCTTCATCAAAACCTTTTGCAGGTAATTCTTCTCCTTCAGGTGGTGAAAGTTTAACTTTTTGACCTTGTTCATTTTGTAATTCATCAGTCAAGGGATTAAAAGAAAGTTTTCCTGCAATTGCCAAAGCAGTAGTTATCTCCGGAGAAGCAACAAAAGCAAGTGTTTCTGGATTGCCATCATTTCTCTTTGCGAAATTTCGGTTGAATGAAGTAACTATTGTATTTCTTTCTCCGGTTTTTATGTCCATTCTTTTCCACATTCCGATACAAGGACCACAAGCGTTAGCAAGAATCAAACCTCCAATATCTGTCAATGCTTTCAATTGACCATCTCTTTCGATTGTTGCACGGACTTGCTCAGAACCCGGAGTAATTGTAAACTGTGATTTAACTTTTAATCCAACCGACAGAGCTTGTTTCGCTACACTTGCACTTCTATCTATATCTTCATAACTTGAGTTAGTGCAACTACCAATTAGAGCAACAGAAATATTGTCGGGATAGCCTTCTTTTTCAACTGCTTCCTTCATCTTGGATATTGGCCAAGCTTTATCTGGTGTGAAAGGACCATTTAAATGTGGTTCAAGTTCATCTAAGTTTATTTCAATAATTTGATCAAAATATTTTTCAGGATTGTAAATAACATCATCATCAGCTTTCAATTCTTGTTTCAATTTTTCAGCTAATTCAGCGACATCATTTCTTTTTGTTATTTTCAGATAGGCAGACATCCTTTGATCATAAGGGAAAATGGAAGTAGTTGCACCTATTTCAGCACCCATATTACAAATTGTAGCCTTGCCAGTGCAAGAAATGGAATTAGTTCCTTCACCAAAATATTCTACAATAGCACCAGTACCGCCTTTTACAGTAAGAATTCCGGCGAGTTTGAGAATTACATCTTTCGGTGAAGTCCAGCCATTAAGTTTACCAGATAATTTAACACCAATAATTTTAGGCCATTTTAATTCCCAAGGCATTCCGGCCATTACATCAACTGCATCAGCTCCACCGACTCCAATAGCAATCATACCTAATCCACCTGCATTAGGAGTATGAGAATCTGTTCCGATCATCATTCCACCAGGAAAAGCGTAATTTTCTAGTACTACCTGATGAATTATTCCTGCTCCGGGTTTCCAAAACCCGATTCCGTATTTTCTTGAGATACTTTCAAGAAAATCAAAAACTTCTTTATTTTCTTCGTTTGCTCTGAATAAATCATCTTTTGCACCCACTTGTGCCTGAATTAAATGATCACAATGAACAGTAGTAGGAACAGCAGTAGTTTTTCTGCCTGCTGACATAAATTGTAGTAATGCCATTTGAGCAGTTGCATCTTGCATTGCAACTCTGTCAGGAGCTAAATCAACGTAATCTTTTCCTCTGATATATTCACGAGTTGGCTTTTCCCATAAATGTGTGTATAAAACTTTTTCGGCATAGGTCATTGGTCTTTTTAATAATTCTCTCGCTGTATTTAGCTTTTCGATAAATGATTCGTAATAGTTTTTAATCATATCAAAATTTTGTGTCATATTCTTTCCTTTGAAATGTTTATTTATTGCAAAAATATTAAAATTAGATAAAAGTTTTAAGATTAATCTCGATTATTAAATTAAAAGCTCGAAAATTTTTTTGTGAAAATTTAATTCAAGTAAAAATTAATTCGCTTAGTATTTTTTACATGTAAGTTTTACTGTTTTAATATTGAAAAATGTGTTAATTTTGAATCGAATACTTCAGTAACTAAGGTCCGATATTTGAATTATAATCAAAAAAACGTCAAAAAATATGAACATAAATACAATGTTAGCAGTTGGAGCTTTAGTGTTATTTTCTCTAATTTCACTAAACTTCAATGGAGTAGTAATACAGAACCTTACGCACGAAATAGACAATAAGGTTTTTCTTACTGCTTTTTCACTTGCTGACGACCTTATAGAAGAAATAAAACAAAAATCTTTTGATGAAAAAACAATTGTATTTTCTGCAATTAATAAAAATCAGTTAACAACGAGTAATTCTTTAGGTCCTGATTCTGGGGAGGTATCTGTAAATTATTTTGATGACATTGATGATTACAAAGGATATACCAAGAATATCTCATTGCCTCATGCAGAGGAATATACTGTGAAAGCTAATGTTTATTATGTTCAGGAAGATAATCAGGGACAAGTAAGTACAACACAAACTTTTTACAAAAGAGTTGATGTTCGAGTTGAAAGTCCGTATATGAGTAGTGATGCTGTTTTATCATTTATATTCACATTACATTCGAAGTAATTATGCAAACAATACTTGACTTACTCGGTTCATTTTTTATTGGTGGAATTTTGTTGCTTATGATTATGAATTTCAACCTCTACACTCTTAGTACATCTATTTCATCTGATAAAGAATTAGTACTTCAACAAAATGCAAAAACAATTGCTGAGATAGTAAGTAGAGATTTGAGAAAGATAGGATATAATTATACCGGTAGTGCAATAATTACAGCCGATTCAAATAAGATTAAATATTATGCTGATATGCAAGCACCCGGAACTGCTGGACATGGAGTAATTGATGTTGTGGAATATGTTGTTGTTTCCGCTGACGAGAAATCTGGTGGCGACAGTACAAATGTGAATTTAGTCAGAATTATGAATTCTGTTGACACTCTGTATGGACCCCATTTAGGTTTAACTAAATTTAAATTTTCATATTTTGACAGATATGGAGTAACAACAGCAATTAAAGACAGTATTAAATATGTTAAAGCAGAATTTTGGGTTCATCCTACTATAAAATTTAAAAACGTATTCATTACTCCAGTTGATTCAACATTCACATACTGGGAATTAACCATTAGTCCAAGGAATATTTAAAATGGGAAAAAGTTTATTAATAATTGTTTTAGGTACTAGTGCCATCGTAGGATTTATGGTACTTAAGTTAAATTCCAATACAAAAGAATCTTTGGGGGCAACAACTGAGATGTTTGGTAAAACTCAAGCCCGATTAATTGCAAATTCTGGAGTTGAAATTTTTCTTGAAAAACTTAAATCTGATAATTCTATGCTTGGAAAAACTTTTTCTAATAACTCCTTGTTTAATGGTAAATATAATGTAATCATCTCTGGTATTGATTCACTTATTACAGTCACCTCAGCTGCAAATTTTATGGGGCATACGCATACAACGATTGTTAAAGCAAGAGCAGATAAAATTGGTATTCTCCCTCTTAAATCAGGGTTTAGAGTTGCTGCGAATGTTGTTAGTAATGTTAAAATTAATGGAAATATAACCGTTAGTGGTCATAATCATTCAATTGGAAGTACAACACCTATTGCTGGTAGCACTTCTTTACCTGGGATCGGAGTAAACAATTCTTCCCAAGTCAGTATAATCAAATCTAATATTGGTGGTAGTGCAAGTGTTATTGGTTCGGGAAGTACTCCAAGCGTTTCGGTAGTTAGTGATTCCACAGATTGGTTCGCCTACGCTAATGCACTAATAAGTAATCCGGATATCATTATTAACTCTACGGGCGATTTGCGATTACATTCGAATCTTGGCACACAGAGTTCTCCGAAAGTAACTTTCGTAAATGGATCAATAAAAATAAACTCAATTAGTGGTTGTGGAGTAATGGTTGTCAATGGAAATTTGGAGATAAATGGAAATTTTAATTATGTCGGTTTGATTGTTGCCTATCAAAACTCTAATATCACAACCAAACTTAATGGAAATGGAATTGTATGGGGTGGAGTTGTAGTTGCAAGTCCTAATGTAAATTTGAATATCTCAAATGGTAATTTTGGTATTTATTACAGTTCACAAGCTCTCCAAGTGATTTCTTCAGCGATGCAGACGAGGAGATTTCAAATTTTAAGTTGGTGGGAATAATTAGCTAAATAAATCTTCTTCTCTTATAAGTAATAAGATTGCCGAATGAGGCACGATTAGATATTTTTCCTTATCAAATTCAATTTCGTAAGCTTCTTTTCTTAAGAAGATTGCCAAGTCACCTTCTTTAGCCTGCAAAGGAATGTACTTAACTTTTTCCTCATTTGATTTCCAAGGTTCTTCATCGGGTGGAGTTGCAGTTGCATAACCGGGACCAACTTTAATCACATATCCGCTTTGTATTTTTTCTTTTTCGGTTACACCCGGAGGAAGATATAATCCACTTGCAGTTTTACCTTCTTCACTTTCTGGTTTGATTAAAACTCGATCTCCTACCACAATAAATTTTTGAATATTTCTAATATTCACATCCATTCTAATCCTTATTATTTCTAAGACAAAAATAAATAAGCTTTTTATTTTGTCTATGTAAAAAAATAATGGATAAGAATTTTCTTAAAACTATTCAGGATTGATAAATTTGTCTTAGAAATTTTTAGATATAAAATGATTAAAGAACTTTGGAACGAAAGATACTCATTGGAAGAATATATTTATGGAACAGAACCAAACGAATTCTTCAAAGAACAACTAATCAATTTAAAACCGGGCAATTTACTTCTACCCGGTGAAGGTGAAGGTAGAAATGCAATTTATGCTGCTTCAAAAGGCTGGCAGGTTGATGCAGTCAATTTCAGTGAAACCGCTAAAGTAAAAGCATTAAAGCTGGCAGAATTAAATTCTGTAAAAATTAACTATTTTGATTCTGATCTTATGGAATTCAATTATCCCGAAAACAAATATGATTTGGCAGCAATTATCTTTGTTCATCTATCAGCAGAGAAAAGAAATTATGTTCACAAGAAAATTATTTCATCTCTAAAGAGAGAAGGATTGATCATTCTTGAAGCGTTTAATAAGAATCAGATAGACAATAATTCAGGCGGACCGAAGGATGTAAATCTATTATACGGCGAGGAAGATATTTTGAAATCATTTGATGAGCTTGAAAAAATCTTACTTGAAAGCATAACAGTCAATTTAAGTGAGGGCAGCTTACATCAGGGCAAAGCAGATTTGATAAGATTTATTGGCAGGAAGAAATGAAAAAAGTTCTTTTCATAACATACTATTGGCCTCCGTCAGGTAAAGCTTCACTTCACTGGCCATTAGATATAATGACTCATCTTCAGAACTTTGATTGGAAACCGATAATTCTTACAACAAAAGATGAAACTTTTACGGAAAAAGATGAAAGCCTGCTTGAGAAAGTTAATCCCAATTGGGAAGTAATCAGAACGAAAGCAAATGAACCATTTAATCTTTATAGAAAGTTTATTGGTAAGAAGCCGGGTGAAAAACTTATTGCATCAGAAACTATTTCGACAGAAAATAAGAGTCTCGTACATAAAATATCAGTTTGGATACGAATGAATCTATTCATACCTGATGCGCGAATAGGCTGGTATTTCCCAGCTATCCAAGCAGGGAGAAAATTTTTGAAAAAAGATAAAGTAGGTGCTATAGTTTCGATAGGACCTCCACACACAACTCATCTGATTGCAAAAAAATTATCTGTTGACTTTAATATTCCTTTTTTTCCAGTCTTCATTGATCCTTGGGTTGATATTTCATATTACAGAAATTTCAAACGCAGTCGAGTTACTCTTATTATCGATAATCATTTAGAAAAATCTGTTCTTAAAAAAGCTAACAAAGTAATCTTCATTACTGAATCAATGAAGGAAGATTATGCAAGGAAGTATTCTTTCCTTGAGAATAAATCTTATGTTTTATATTGGGGTTACAACGAAGATGATTTCAAAAGCCTACCCCTAAATCCCCTTCCAAAGGAAGGGGAATGTAAAACTATTGTGCACGCTGGAAATATATTTGATTATCAAAATCCGATAATGCTGTGGAAAGAAATCAAAAGGAGAATTGAATCGGGAGAAAAATTCAGGATAAAATTTTTCGGTACTGTAGCTCCATTGGTAAAAAATTCGATTAAAGAAACCGGACTGGAAGAAATAACTGAATATTGTGGGTTTCTACCGTATCGTCAGATGCTTAACGAACTATTCAATGCTGATTATCTGTTGGTTTGTGCATCTGAGAAAAGACATGTTCCCGGAAAACTTTTTGAATATCTGCGAGTAGGAAAACCAATAATAGCATTTGGAAATGAC
>OGCI01000732.1_pt1 | contig 33333 bp, 35 predicted proteins | sample 1570021 | NCBI WGS metagenome assembly OGCI01 (sample SAMN06264664, study PRJEB24512) | hot springs metagenome | isolation source: Hot spring water | place: South Africa: Tshipise | collected 2015-06-21 | reverse complement strand
GGGTGACCATGAGGATGGTGCGTTCCTATGTGCTGGAAATTTGGCGGAGCAAACCGGCAATTTCCTCCGAGGCGCGCGAATCCAGGTTGCCGGTGGGTTCATCCGCCAGGATAAGGGCGGGATCGCTTGCCAGCGCCCGGGCAATGGCAACCCGCTGTTGCTCGCCGCCGGAGAGTTCCGAAGGGCGGTGGGTCAGCCGGTGTCCCAGTCCTACCCGTTCCAGCCATTCCTGAGCGCGTTTGCGGGCTTCAGCAGGGCGCATACCGTCCAGAATCATCGGCAGGGCGGCGTTTTCCAGAGCGTTAAGCACCGGGATCAGGTTGAAGAACTGGAAGATGAAGCCCATTTTCTTCCGGCGGATGGCGGTGACCTGATCGTCATTCAATTGCGTCAGGTCCTGTCCATCCAGCCAGACGGTGCCAGAGGTGGGACGGTCCAATCCGCCGATGAGGTGAAGCAGTGTGGACTTGCCGCATCCGCTGGGACCCATCACGGCGACAAATTCGCCCGGTTGAATGGTCAGGTTCACGCCATCCAGTGCGCGGACGGCGGCGGCGCCTTGCCCGTACACCTTGGTCAGGGACTGGGTAGATACGATGGGGTTGCTCATGGTTCCTCCTTCATGGGAATGATGTTTTTTTCATGCTTGCCTGGTCTGCCTCTTGGGCGGAGTTCCGGCTCAGGGATGGGCTGTTTGCGCACTTCGTCCAATCGGGCTTCAATCATCTCCAACCAGCGCAGGTCGGCTTCAATGTGCATGATTGCCTGATCCAGTAAGAGAATGTGCGCCAGCGAGGTGTAGGGGTCGAGTTCCATGCGCAGGGTGGTCAGGCGGTGCAGTTCCTGAAACAGACTGGCGCGTTGCAGATAAATCAACCGGCGTGGATCTGCCTGACCGGTTGCCAGCGCCAGCATCAGTTTCAGGAAGAACTCATCGCGCTGATGTTCCACCGGCACGGGAGTCTCAAACCAGCGTTGCAGTTCGGCTTTGCCCGCCGGGGTGATGGCATAGCGGCGCTTTCCGGGGTCGGTTTCTCCATCAGAGATTTCTTCCACCACCAGTCCGTTTTCCTTCAGGCGGGCAAGGGTGGTGTACACCTGAGCGGGTTTCAACTCCCATGTTTCCCGACCGCCTGCCACAGCCTGGAAAGCCTGAAGCACCTCGTATCCGTAGCGGTTTCGCTGGCAGAGCAGTCCCAGAATGGCGTTGCGAACAGACATAAGAAAATACTCACCCGTTTACCAATTTCGGAAAATAGTAAACAGATGAGTATTTTTTGTCAAGGGGGTTGGGATTACTTTTCCCGCATCAGGCGGCGGGTCGCCAGGGCAAGGCGGATAAACCCCTGCACATGGCGGAGCGGTTGAATGTGACTTTTCTCGTCCCCGTAAATGGTGCGGATGTTCACCCAGTCCAGCCTGTATCCACGCTGGATGCAGATCACAATCATATCCACCTCAAACTCAAACCCGCCATGTGCGCTGGCAAGTGAGGCTTCCATCAGACGGCGGGAAATGAGCCGGTAGCCCGACTGGTTATCACGGATGGAACGCCCGACCGCCCACGAAAAGAGCCATGTGCCGCTGGTGTTGGCAAGGCGGCGGTGTAGAGGCATTTGCCGGAAATCCCGCGCGCCAATGATTAAATCCGCGCGGCTCTGCGCCCATTTTTCCAGAAAACGGGGAATCTCTTCCGGATCGTGCTGACCGTCGGCGTCCAGCGTCAATACGGCTTCAAAGTGCTGCTCCAGCGCCCAACGGAACCCGGTTTTCAGGGCTTCGCCCTTGCCCAGGTTGGGGGTTTGCCGGAGCACTTCCGCTCCGGCGGCGCTGGCAACACGGGCAGTTTCATCGCTAGAGCCGTCATCTACGACCAGCACGGGCAGGTAACGGCGCGCCCCGGCGATAACCGGCGTGATGTGCCCGGCTTCGTTATGGGCAGGAATGAGGGCGAGGATCGAAGGGGGGGACGAGGTCATAGGACTCCTCAACTGGGTTTGCGGTTCAAGGATAACATGGAATGGGCAAAAAAATCAAACACTCGCCCGGATTCGGAGTACAATGAAAGCACATTTCCCCATATATTTCTGGATTAAGGATTCACCATGGCAAAACGTCTCATCACCGCAGAAGATTTGTATCGTTTTCAGGTGCTTTCCGATCCGCAAATTTCGCCGGACGGTGAGCATGTCGTCTTTTCGGTTCAGCGTGTGGACCGCAAGAATGAGAAGAAGTACACCAACCTGTGGGTTGTGCCTACCCGCGGCGGTAACGCTTTCCAGTTTACCGTGGGCGATCACAGCGATGGGCATCCCGTCTGGTCGCCGGATGGAAACAAAATTGCCTTCCTTTCCAACCGGCTGGATAAAGAAAAGCCGCCCGCTCTCTTTGTCATCCCCTTTGGCGGCGGTGAAGCGCGTCCGCTGGGGCAGATCGAGGGGGAGATTGGCGAAATCCTCTGGTCGCCGGATGGCAGGAAACTGCTTTTGACCGTGCGCAAGACCGATGAGGAAGTGCTCCAGCGCCGCAAAGACCCCGACCGCAAATCGCTCAGCACCCCTCAGCGCCATGTGGAACGTCTGTTTTACAAACTGGATGGTTATGGTTATCTGCCCAGAGAGCGCTGGCATCTCTGGGTGATGGATGCCGGCACCGGCAGAGCCATTCAACTCACCGATCATCCTGTCTGGGATGAGGTATACCCCGCCTGGTCCCCGGATGGTCAGTGGATTGCCTTCATTTCCAATCACAGTCCAGACCCCGATTCCAGCCCGGAACTGGACGATATTTTCATCATGCCCGCGCGCGGCGGCGAAGCGCGCAAACTGCCTGCCCCGCCCGGCAACAAGTCTTCTCTGCGCTTCTCTCCCGACGGCAGGTTTCTGGCGTATTACGCTCAGGAAGGCGTGGATGAGGGCTTCCGCAATGAAGGGCTGTGGGTGGTACCGGTAGATGGCTCACAGCCAGCCGTCAACCTGACGGAGAAATACGACCTGCACGTCAGTTCCTGGACAATTAACGATATTGGCTCGGCGGCAACCAACCGACCGGTGTGGAGCCAGGACGGTGAAAGCCTCATCTTCCCGATTGTCCGGCATGGCTCCAGTTTAATGATGCGCATTCGCCGTGACGGCACTCAACTGGAGACGCTCATTGGCGAGGGCGGCGTGTTCCACTCTCACACAGTGGATGTGCAGGGGGAGCGCATGGCGGGAATCTACGGCACCTTTTCCGACCCCGGTCAAATTGCTGTGTACAACTTCCGCACCGGCAATCTGCGCACCCTGACCCGCTTCAACCGCGAGATCCTCGACCGTGTAGATCTGGGCGAAATCGAAGAAGTGTGGTTCAAAGGTCCCGACAATAATGACCTGCAGGGCTGGATTTTGAAACCGCCCGGTTTTGATCCTGACCGTAAGTACCCTTCGATCATGGAAATCCACGGCGGTCCCCTCACCCAGTATGGCAAACTCTTCATGCACGAGTTTTACTATCTGGCGTCGCAGGGGTTTGTAGTGTACTTCTGCAATCCGCGGGGTGGGCGCGGATACGGCGAGGCGCATGCGGGCGCCATTCACGGCAACTGGGGCGATCGCGATTATGCCGACCTGATGGCATGGGCGGATTATGTGTCGCAATTGCCCTACATTGACACCACCCGCATGGGGGTTACCGGCGGCAGTTACGGCGGTTACATGACGGTGTGGATCATTGGACACACGCAGCGCTTCAAAGCCGCCGTGACCCAGCGGTGTGTGAGCAATTTCATCTCCATGTGGGGGTCGAGCGATTTCAACTGGCATTTCCAGAAAGAATTGAACAATCAACCGCCCTTTGAGGCGCTTCAGTACTACTGGGAGCGCTCGCCCATTTCCTACATTGGCAATGCGCGCACTCCTACGCTGGTTCTGCATAATGAGATGGACCTGCGCTGTCCCATCGAGCAGGGCGAGCAGGTGTTTGTGGCGCTCAAACGGCTGGGCGTGGAAACCGAAATGGTGCGTTTCCCCGAGGAGTTTCACGGGCTTTCGCGCAATGGGCGCACCGACCGGCGTATCCTGCGTCTGAATCACATTGCCCGCTGGTTCAAGAAGTACCTGCAGGAGAGTTAATCCCGGCATGATTGCTCCTGACCTTCCGCTGATTGATTTGCACCGCCATCTGGATGGCTGTGTGCGTCTGGAGACGATTCTGGACCTGGGTCGTCAGCATGGTCTCAACCTGCCGGCATGGGACGTGGAGCGTTTGCGCCCGTATGTGCAGGTCAGCGAAGCCCAGCCCGGCATCATGGCGTTTATTGCCCGATTTGAGTGGATGACCGGCGTGATGGTCAATGCCGATGCTGTCCGGCGGATTGCTTTTGAGAATGTGGAAGACCTGCAGCGCGAAGGGGTGCATTACGCCGAATTGCGCTTTTCTCCGCTCTTCATGGCAGAGCCGCATCATCTGGACCCGGTGGAAGTGATTGATGCGGTGGTGGATGGGGTGCGCGCCGGTTGCCAGAAGACCGGCGTCAGGGTGAACCTGATTGGCATTCTCAGCCGCACCTATGGCGTGGATGCCTGCTGGAAGGAACTGCGCGCCATCCTTGCCCGCCGCGAGGCGTTTGTGGCGGTGGATCTGGCAGGCGACGAAGCCCGTTTTCCGGGCAGTCTGTTTGTGGAGCATTTTAAAGCCGTGCGTGATGTCGGTTTGCACGTTACCGTGCACGCTGGAGAGGCTGCTGGCGCCGAAAGCATCTGGCAAGCCCTGCACGAACTGGGCGCTGAGCGCATCGGTCATGCCGTCCATGCCCCCGAAGATCCCGCACTGATGGATGTTCTGGCGGAGCGCGGTACTGGCGTGGAAGTGAATCTGACCAGCAACGTACAGACCACCACCGCCCCGTCTTATGCCGGGCACCCCGTGCGCCAGTTTGTGGAGCGCGGCATCCGCGCCACCCTCAACAGCGATGATCCCGGCATCAGTGGCATTAACCTGCCGTATGAGTACACCGTTGCCGCGCCTGCCGCCGGGCTGACCCCCGAACAGATTCGTCAGTTGCAACGCAATGCCCTGGAGGTGGCGTTCCTCACTCCGGCAGAAAAGCAAGCCCTGATGAAAAGTTGTCAGGCGGAATAAGGAAAAAAGGTGTTTGCTGGGGCTGTCTGGAAAGAAGACAGCCTTTTACGGGAGGGTACACGCCCTCCCGTTTTTTTTGAATTTAACAAAACTCCAATAATTCTTTGATGGATTGTTAATACATTCCTCTTACAATTCGAGGCGTAATCAGGAATGAAACATTCACCCTGAATGGAAGGAGGGTCGTATGATCTACCGGAGATATACCATGCCGAGCATCTGGGAAGAGATGAACCGCATGCAACGTGAGATGGAGCGCTTGATGCAGGCATTCCTGCCTGAAACCGGGCGTGTTTCGACCGTGTTCCCCGCCATCAATGCCTGGACGAATGACGAGGCGGAAATTGTCACCGTGGAAGTGCCGGGCGTGGATCCGAAAGACCTGGACATCAGCGTGGTCAACGATGTGCTGACCATCAGCGGCGAGCGCAAACCTGAAGATCCCAAGGATGATATTCGCTATCATCGCCGCGAACGGGTGTGCGGGAAGTTCAGCCGCTCGATCCAGCTGGCTTTCCCGGTGAATGCGGATAAGGTAACGGCGTCGTACGAGAACGGTATTTTGAAGATCGTTTTGCCGCGCGCCGAAGCCGACAAACCGCGCAAGATCACCGTCAAATCGGCATAAGATGAAGCGGGAGGAGGTGGCATATGGCAGAAGAGACCAAATCGATCGAAATCAAGAAGGAAACTCCGCTGGCTGAGGAGAAAACCGAACGCATTCGCGAACGCCGCGTGTATCTGCCCCGCACCGATATCTACGAAACCCGCGATGATCTGGTGCTGGTGATGGATCTGCCGGGCGTGGATGAAAAGAATGTGGATATCATGCTGGAAAAGAACGTGCTGACCATCAAAGCCTATCCGACCTTTGAGCGCCCCGAAAACTACACGCTGGCGTACGCCGAGTACGGCGAAGGCGATTTTGAACGCTCCTTCGCCCTGTCGGATGAGATTGACCGCGAACACATTGAAGCCCGCGTCAAAAACGGCACGCTGTACCTGCGCCTGCCCAAAGCCGGTGCGGCAAAGCCTACCAAGATTGCGGTCAAAGCCGGATAAAAATAGAGAAAAACACTTGACAGTATCTCGATTGGTGATATAATCCCGCACTCGCGGCACCTGATGAAGGAGCCGCGGCGCGTGAAAAGAGGAGGTGAGTCTATGGCAATCACAGATTTACTTCCCTGGAAACGCGAAGAACGGGCGCTGGCTCCCCGCCGGCGCGAGGAAGATCTCTTCCTCACCCTGCGTGACGAGATGGATCGCATGATGGAAGAGTTCTTCGATGAACCGCTCTTCTCACTCCGACCGCGCTTGCTGGAGCGCATGGGAGCGTTCTTCCCGCGGGTGGACGTGAGCGAGAATGACAAGGAAATCGTCGTAACGGCTGAGGTGCCGGGCATGGACGAGAACGACGTTGAAGTCTCGTTCAAGGATGGCATCCTCACCATCAAGGGCGAGAAACGCGCGGAAAAAGAAGAAAAAGACCGCCGCTATCATCGGATCGAACGCACTTACGGATCCTTCCGACGTGATATCGAGATGCCCTGTGAGGTAGAGGAGGACAAGATTACGGCAACCTACAAGAAGGGGGAATTGACGGTTGTTTTGCCCAAGTCTACCCGTCCGGAAGTCATCGGTAAGCGCATTCCGGTCCAGCGCGGTTGAAAAAATAACGGTACGTCGCGTTTGGGAAAGACCTCCGCATAACGGAGGTTTTTCCACTTTAAAATCAATGTCGGGATGATGAATTGGATAAACCCTGCGTCATTGGTCACATTTTTTCTCGTCAAACTTCCCTCTAAGTATAGACAAGTCCCTGTTTAATATATAATTAATCCAGCCTCTCACTTTCTTTTAATGAGAGAGTGAGCAGGAAATTCTTCCAAAAGGATGGAGTACCGGTGATGAAACCTTTCGCCAAACCATGGATGGCTCTGTTGCTGGCAGGTTTTCTGCTGGTAACCCTGTCTTCCGTTGCACACGCCGTCTCTCTATCGCAGGAGTCTCTGCCCGGAAATGAGGTCTGTCTCGCCTGTCACCAGACCCCGGGACAGATCCTGACGCTGGACAACGGCGAACAACTGTATGTGACCATCCTGCCCGAGGAGTACGGCAAATCTGTACACGCCAAAAACGGAGTAGCCTGTGCCATGTGCCACTCCGACATGTTCGGGTATCCGCATCCGGCGAAGGATTTGTCCAGTTTACGGGCGTACCGCAAGCAGTATCAGAATACCTGTAAAGTGTGCCACGCCGACAAGTACGAACTGGATAGCGTCCATCGGCGCGCCTTCGAGAGCGGTAATGAACTGGCGCCAACCTGCATTGATTGCCATAACCCGCACACACAGGCGCAGGTTAAAGACGAACAGGGCAACCTCATTCCCGAAGAATTGGGCAAGTCGCCGGAAGTATGCTCGCAATGCCACTTCGGCATCTATCAGGAGTACAGCCAGTCGGTGCATGGAAAAGCCGCCCGAGAAGGCAACCCCGATGTGCCGGTGTGCATTACCTGCCATGGACTGCATGTCATTGAAGACCCGACCACCACTCAGTTCCGCCTGGCTTCGCCCAAGATGTGTGGAGAGTGCCACAGCAACCCGGAGATCATGAACAAATACGGTCTCTCCACGGATGTGTACAACACCTATGTGGCAGACTTCCACGGTTCCACGGTCACTCTGTTCGAGCGCATCTCACCCGATCAACAGACGAACAAGGCAGTGTGTTATGACTGCCATGGCGTTCACAACATCGGAGACGTGGACGACCCGATGGTCGGACTGGGCATGAAACAAAACATGCTGAAAGCCTGCCAGAAGTGCCACCCCGATGCCACCGAAAACTTCCCCGATTCGTGGATGAGCCATTACCGTCCTGACCGCGAGAAGTTCCCGCTGGTGTACTATGTCAATCTGTTCTACAAGATTTTCATCCCGCTGGTGCTGGGCGGAATGGCGGTCTTTGTAGCCAGCGATATTTTCTACCGGGTGCGCCGCGCTTTGAGCCGCCGCAAGCCTGCTCAACCGGTTCAACCTGCTGCAGAACCGCCGCAGACTCCGGAGCCATCAGAAGCGGCCCAAGAAACCGGCAAGGAGGAGTAGAGAGATGAGCGAGCAAACCAAAACGTATCAACGCTTTAATATTGCCCAGCGGATTGAGCACTTTGTGCTGATTCTCTCTTTCACCCTGCTGGCGCTGACCGGCTTACCGCAGAAGTTCTTCTTCTCGGACATCTCACAGGCGATCATTGCCGCTTTTGGCGGAATTGAGTCCATCCGCATTGTCCACCGTGTGGCGGCGACGGTCTTCTGTCTGCAAGCCATCTATCATCTGGTGGTGATGGGATATAAACTGTACGTCTTGCGGGTCGAGCCCAGCATGTTGCCGGGCATCAAGGACGCGCAGGATGCCATTCAGTGGTTCCTTTTCAATATCGGTTTGCGCAAAGAGCGCCCCAAAATGCCGCGCTACAACTTCATGGAAAAGATGGAGTACTGGGCAATGGTATGGGGACTGGTGATCATGGCGCTTACCGGCTTCATGCTCTGGAACCCGATTGCCACCAGCCGCGTCCTGCCCGGCGTGGTGATTCCTGCCGCAAAAGCGGCGCACGGCGCGGAAGCCATTCTGGCGGTGCTGGCGATCATCCTCTGGCACTTTTACAACGTGCACATCAAACACTGGAACTGGTCCATGATCAAAGGCACTCTCTCCCGTGAGGAAATGGAAGAAGAGCATGCCCTCGAACTGGAACAGATTGAACGCGGCGCGCTTCCCCCGCGCCCTGCGCCTGAGGTGATTCGCAAACGCATGCGCATTTACGTGCCCATTGCCAGCGTGGTGGGGCTGGCACTCACCGCCGGGGTGATTTACTTCATCACCTTCGAGCAGACCTCCATTACCACCATTCCCCGTCCGGAAGAGGCAAGCCAGGTGATTGTCCTGCGTTCGCCCACGCCCCTGCCGACTGTTCTGCCCACGGAGACGCCGCAACCGCAACCCACCACAGAAGCCGCTCCCACAGGCGCGCTGACCTGGGAAGGTTCCATTGGTAAAATCATGGTGGCGCGTTGTGGTTCCTGCCATGGCTCGCTGGGAGGGTTGAATCTCAAGAATTATGCGGACGCGATGAGAGGTGGTAAGAGCGGCGCGGCAATCCTGCCCGGCGACGCTCAGGGGAGTTTACTGGTGCAGACCGTTCAGGGCGGCAAACATCCGGGTAAATTTACCGATGACGAGTTGCAGAAGGTCATCGAGTGGATTCAGTCCGGCGCGCCGGAAAAGTAAAATACCTGCTCAAAAAAATCCCCGAACCATTCAACGGTTCGGGGATTTTTCGTTTCCAAAGAAGGTGCGGCGTTATCCGCGCGGCAGGCGGGTGCCACAGGCTCGGCAAAACAAATCACCGGGAGCGGCACGCTTGCCACACTGCGGGCAGTACAGGGCTTCGCTCGCTGAGGACGCTGATTTTACCGTTCCGGCGGGTTTATGCCGTCGCCCCGGCGTGGTCTCGCTCTCTTTGCGGGCTTTCAGGAACATCCAGCCTGCGGCGAGGACCATGATCAGTCCCAGTCCGCCCACCGCCCACGGAATCACCTCGGTGACACGCAGTTTTCCGGGAGTCGTTTCGCTGATGGGCTCGGCAGGCGCAACCGGCTCAAAGGTGTTGGGCTGGGTTAATTCATCGTCGCTCTTCTGGTAGGTGATCTTTAAATTCACCGGCAGGCTGGCTTTGACCTCGCCCACCACCACGCCGTGATAGGTCAACCCATCGGTGCCCTGCTGAGAGGTCCCGCCGGGCGGATCAAGAACCAGGCTTGTGGCTGTGCGCGGTCGTTGAATTTCCAGCACCAGATTATCGGTGGGGTAGGGCATGAGATATTGAAAACGGTACGTACGGCTGGCGTTGTTGATCTCCAGTGTGGGATCGTAGTATTCCAGATGGATTTGCGGCACGGTTGCCAGCAACTTCACCCAGATGATATTGTTTTGTACTGGCGAAAGGGTATATTCCACGTTGAACAGCCCGTTTTCGTTTTGTTCGGCAACCGCGTGCGGGGTTCTGGCGGCGGCGGGCATGGGAAGGGTGATCTCGGCGGGCAGTTTCACATCCCCACCCAGGGTGATGCGGTAGATGACCAGCACACTGCGCTCGCGGTCGTACTCGGGCCAGAGGAGCACTTCCACATTCTGGAAGCGGATGGTCTCATCCTGCGCCTGCGCCGGGAATGACGAAATCAACAACATCAGCAGGGTAAGCAGGAGCATTACACGGTAGCGCATGGAGCCTCCGTCGTACAAACAGATTTGCGTGGATTATATCAGGTTGTTTTCCTGAGCGATGAAAATCTGCCGGGCAATGCTTTCTTCCAGCGCCAGTTCGGTCTGTTCTACCTGAACGATAATCATTGGGCGATTCATCAGCACGCGCACCAGCCGCCCCGGAAGGATGCCGTATGCCTGTAAACGGTGAATTTGCTCGGCTGGCAGGTCTCCCAGCCCGGCAATGAGGGCGCGCTTACCCGGAAAGACATCTGCAAGGGTCAGGAGATTGCCATGGCGGTAACGGTGGCGTCTATGATTGGGTTGAAGAAGCGGATGACGAGGCATGATGCTCCTTTTTGGTGATGAGGTTTTTAATGAAACGTGCCAGACTGGAACGTTCGGGATTGATCTGGCTGGTGCCGCAGTTGGGACAGCAAACCGTCTGGCATCCCTCGTGCAGAGGGCAGGCGGCACAGCCCGGATGTTCCTCCGGTGAGAAGCGAAATCCGCAAACCGAGCAGGTGATCCAGTGTGAATTATCCATTCCAGCCTGCCAGTAACAGCAAACGGTACAGTAACCCACCGACCAGAATGGCGAAGGGGAAGACGAATGCCAGAATGCCCAGCGTGATTCTGGTGCCGCGTTCTTTGAACAGCATGAAGATGCTGGCAATGCAGGGCACAAAGAGCGTGATGGTAACGATTGACACCACCGTCTGAACGGGGTTCAGCAAGCCCTGAGATTGCATCATAAAGAGTTCGGTGGCGGCAAAGTCGCGGCGCATCAATCCCAGCAGGAAGGATGCGGCAGCCTGAGGCGGCAAGCCCAGCCAGCCCGTGACGATGGGCTCCAGCCCGTGAATGATGGCGGGGAGCAAATGGGCTTTATCCAGCACAAACAGCAGCAGAGTGCCCAGCAGGAAGAGCGGCACGGCTTCTTTGATGTACCACTCCAGCCGCGCGGCGGTCTTCACCAGCACGTTGCTCAATACCGGGAAGCGCAGGGGCGGCAGTTCGATCACCAGCGGGTTGCGTTCTCCGGGCATCAGGCGGGCGGCAAGCCAGCCCACTGCCATCAGCACCAGCAGGATGATGCCCGTCCAGATAAGCGCCGCGCTGAAGGACACATTGGCGAGCATGCCCATCACCACGCCCAACTGCGCCGAGCAGGGGATGGCAAGTGCCAGCAGGATGGTCGCCAGCACCCGTTCTCTTCGCGTGGGCAGGATGCGGGTGGTCATGGTTGCCATGGTGACACAGCCCAGCCCGAGAATCATCGGCAGGACGGCTTGCCCGTTCAATCCCATGCGGCTGAAGAAACGGTTACTCAGTACTGCCATGCGCGGCAGGTATCCCGAATCTTCCAGAATGCCAAAAGCGATGAAGAAGGTGGTGACCACCGGCAGGAGCAGGGCAAAGGCATAGGTCACGCCCATCGTCCACAGCCCGTACTCGCCCACCAGCAAATCGCTCAAAAATTGCCACGGGATCCAGCGCTGAATGTGTTCGACCACCCACGGGTTGATGATGTTGCCGAACAGGTTTTCTTCCAGCAAGCCTACCAGCGTGCCCGCACCGAACACGCCCACAAACCAGTACATGGCGTACAGAATCAGCGCCAGTACCGGAATGCCCCACAGGGGATGTGTGCTCAAATGGCTCAGTTCCATGGCGAGGCTGAACGTCTGTTCTTCACTGATCTGCAGGGCGCGTTCTGCCACCTGAGCGATAAAGGCTTCGCGGGTTTGCAGAATCACGCTGAAAGGGGTATCTCCCAGGGTTTCTGCCGTCTCGCGTCGCAGACGCCGCAGGGTTTCGATCGTCTCTGGCGCGGCTTTTTCACTCAACCAGGCTTCCACAGCCGGGTCTTCGCTCAGGAAGAGCAAGCCCAGCGCGCGCGGAGCAATATAAGCGGGGGGAAACAGCCCTTCAGCCTGTTTGAGAAACTGCTCAATGGCGGGGGGGTATTCCAGTTGCAGGGGGGAAATGGCAGCATGCTGGACGGCGGCGAGCAAATCGTCCATGCCTTTTCCCTGTGTGGCAACCGTGCTCACCACCGGAATGCCCAGCGCATCCGCAAGGTGAGCGCACTCCAGTTTCAAACCGCGTTGCCGGGCTTCGTCCATCATGTTCAGCGCCAGCACCTGCGGACGGCGCATCTCGGCTAACTGCACCGCCAGGTGCAGGGTGCGGCGCAGGTTCTTGGCATCGCCCACCTGAAGCACCGCCCGCAAAGGCTCGTTAAGCAGGACACGCGCTGTAACGGCTTCGTCCTCGCTCTGGGCGGGAAAACTGACGATGCCGGGTGTGTCCAGCACCATCACGCCGGGCAACTCCCGCAGAGCGCCCTGGGTGATTTCAACGGTTGTGCCCGGATAGTTGGATACGATGACGTACTGCCCGGTCAGGCGGTGAAAAAGCACCGATTTGCCCACATTGGGATTCCCGACCAGCGCAATGGTGTTCCCTGAGGGTGTAACCGGTATAGCAGAACTGGGTTGGCAATGTTCCATAGCGATTACCTGATAAACCCTTCGTGATGAGGTGAAGTTCCAGAAAGAGACTCTGTTTTTGCACAGGTCTGACACAACCCGTACAGGGTCAATTCCACGTCTTTTACTCGCGCACCGCTGCGCCGCTCGAATTGCGCCACAATTTCTTCCATCCGCGGGTCTGCAAATTCCAGAATGCGGTTGCATGAGCGACAGCGAAAGTGGAACGGGGTGGGATGGTGGGAGCGGGCTATCTGCACTGCCGGCTCAAAGCGTTCCCGACGGCGTTCTTCCTCAAACCAGCGCGGCGCAATAAAGCCGTTTTCTTCCAGCCAGTTGAGCGTGCGGTACACCGTCGAAAGATTAATTCCCGGTGACTGTCGGGAGACATGCCGGAAAATCTCCTCGGCGGTGGGGTGACCGCCCAGTTCTTCCAGCGCCTGCAGAATCAGGCGGCGCTGGCTGGTCATTCTTCCGCCTTCGTCGCGCAATCGCGTGGCAACCTGTTGAACGAGTGTGTCCATAGCCTGTTTCCTGTCTATTGCAAATGTTTTGCAATAAATTATTGCAAACAATTTGCATCAATTAGAGATATTTTACTCCTGATTTCGGGTCTGGTAAGTGTTTCCTGTCATGGCAAGAAGGTATAATTGTCACAAAATCGGAGGAAAAATGAACATTTGGCGAAGGGCATTATGGGTTGTTTTCATTGCGTTAGTGGTGCCGGCGTTGGTACTTCCGGTGCAGGCGCAGGCTCCCGCGCCCGGCGGGGAGCAGGTGCCCCGCTTTGAGAGCGGGGATTGTCCTATGCCGGTGCCGCCGGGAATGGTTGCAGGGACGGATCTCACCTGCGGGTGGCTGATTGTGCCGGAGCGCTATGAAGACCCTCAGGGCAACACCCTGCGCCTTGCGGTGGTGATTTTCCATCCGACTGGGACCCCGGAGCCGGATCCCATTGTGTTTGCGCAGGGCGGTCCGGGTGGATCGACCATTGATTATTACACTCAGGTTTTACCCGAAAGCCCTTTGCGGGAGCATTTTACTCTGATCCTCTTTGATCAGCGCGGGACGCTGTACTCTCAGCCGTTCCTCTTTTGTGAGGAAATTTTTCAGGAAGGTATTGACCTGTTGCCGGTTGATGTAACAGCCGAGGAATCCGAAAAGCGCTACTATGAGTCGGCAATGGCTTGCCGGGAACGCTTAACCCGCGAGGGAGTGAACCTCTCCGCCTATAACAGCGTTGAAAACGCTCACGATGTCAATGCCCTGCGCGAGGCGCTGGGGTACGAGAAGATTCACTTCTACGGGGTTTCTTACGGCACTCTGCTGGCACAGCACCTCATGCGCGAGCATCCTGAAGCCCTGCGCAGTGTCATCCTTGACGCGGTGGTGCCATTGCAGGGCAACTTCAACCTGGAAGCGCCGTTTTCGCAGGACCGCGCCTTTAATGAATTTTTCAACGCCTGTGCCAGTGATCCGGAATGTCAGCAGGGTTATCCCGATCTGGAAAAGCGCTTCTTCGATCTGGTGGAGCGTCTGGAAAAACAACCGGTTACCATCATCCTCAAAGACGATCAATCCATGCAGTCCTATCCCGCATTGCTGGATGGCGACAGCATGATTTCACTGCTCTTCCAGACGCTTTATGCCACCGAACTGTTGCCCATTCTGCCGGCGATGATCCGAGAAACCGAACAGGGCCATTACGGGCTGGTGGAGCGCATCTTCTCCATTCTTGTCTTTGACCGTACTATGGCGTATGGCATGTACCATTCGGTGGTTTGTTCTGAAGACGGTCGGGCAGATTTGAACCGCTACGATTACAGCCGCATCCGTCCGGAACTGCGCAAGGATGTGGATGTGTCTAACCGCGCTTTCCTGAAACTGTGTCAGGACTGGGGGGTGTCTCCGCTGGGCAGTGAGGCGGAAGAGCCGGTGAGCAGTGATATTCCTACTCTGATTTTTAACGGTCGTTTTGACCCCATCACCCCGCCGGAGTATGGCGAGATGGTTGCAAAGTATTTGCGCCGTGTTTATTCCTTCACCTTTCCCAATACCGGGCACGGCGCGTTTTCCTCCAATGACTGTGCCAATCAGATCATGCTGGAATTTGTGAAAGACCCCGATCGAGAGCCGGATGCGTCCTGTCTGGCGAATCAGCGCATGGATTTTGTCACCCCGCGAGAGTACATTTCCCTTCCGGTGATCTCAAATCTGCTCAATCTGGATCAGCGCCTGCTGCTTCCCGCACTCATTCTGGGGACAGCGGCGGTGTTCCTGCTTACACTGTGGGTGGTGTATCCGCTGGGGTGGCTGATTCGCCGTTTGCGCAGTATCCCGGCAGGGGTGGCGCCGCTCTCCCACTATCTGGCAACGGCTTCGGGATTGATGAGTGGCGCGTTGCTCTGGCTTTTCCTGGCGGGTCTGGTGGTGGCGCTGGGCGTTCTGGTGTCGAATAACAACCCCCTCATCCTGCTGGGGATGCCCGACACGGCGCGTCCGATTTTCCTGATTCCTTTGCTGATGCTGGGTGTGAGCCTCGCTCTGGTGGGTTTCATCCCGGTGGCATGGCGGCGCTGGCGATGGTGGACCAGGGGGTATTTCGTCCTGCTGGCGATCTCTGCACTGGCGGCGCTGGGGGTGCTGGCATGGTGGGGGATGCTGTTTGCTGGCATTTAGGGCTTTGCCAGAATCACCGCAATCGGGTCGGCATACTGCTCCTGCCAGCCTGCCTGTTTCAGGGCGTGCCTCAGCGGTGCATCGGGAGAGATCAGCGCCAGACGGATGCCATGCTTTTCCAGCAGGTTTTGCCAGTCCTCTCCGGCATTGACGAGAGTCAGCCATTCTTTCAGCAGGTCATCGCCGTATAAATCTGTGCGCCCATCCACAAAGACGGGAACCTGCGGCAGGCGCCAGATCAGGTAACCGCCCCAGGCGTATTCGTTGAAGAGATTCCCGGTGGGGTGATGCTGTTCCATCCATGCCACGGCGTCTGCCGGATAATACTGACGGATTGCGCCCTCGACCAGCGCCGGGTGGCTGACCAGCCCGGCTTTGAGAAAGGCGGCAAATGCCAGCAGTCCCACGCTGGTCAGGTTAATGCTCCGCCGGAGTGATGCCCGCACAGGGCGCGACGCCCCCGAGTACCGCTTGAGATGAGGTGAGAGTGGGGCAAAGGCAGTTTGCAGGGCTTCCCACCCCGCAGAGGCAAGCAGGGGCGCCGCCGCCAGCGCAAATGGGGCAAAATTGCGCCGCGCCATCAGCCCCATGGCGGTAAAGAGCAGTACAGGCAGAAGCGTTTCGGCGGGGCGCCGTTGTCTGGAAATACCCAGCGTCAGCAGGATGCCCGCCAGCATCCACAGGAAGGGTTGTTGAGTCAGGTCATGGAAATCCGGCGAAGCCCATTCGGAGATGGCTTGCCGCAGGATTTGCACGCCCACCGTCTGAAACGGGATTTTCCACATGTTGATGCCGTTGGGGTTGAGCGCCACTGCCAGAAATCCCAGCGCACTGGCTCCCGCCAGACGGGCGATCCCGCGCCATGAAGGGGCGTGTTCGGGGGTAAGCCAGCGGTCCATCACCTGACCGGCAAGTGTGGCGCCTAAAAGCAAAAAACCCAGCGCATAGCCGCCGTGCAGATTCGACCACACCGCAAACAGGGGCGGCAGGACGAGGTAAGGGGAAAGCCGTTCGGTGCGGAATGCCGGCAGGAGGACGAGCAGCAGGGCAAACAACGCCAGCGAGAACAACTGCGGACGGGCAGTCCACAGCGGGGCACACACCAGCCCGGCAAGAATGACCACGACTGCCCGCCACAACGGCGGGGCGCTCATCTGCCGGTACACCAGCATCAAACTTAAAGTAGCCAGTCCAGCCACCAGTACAGTGAGGGCGGTGTAGCCGCCCAGCCGGTACAGCCCTGCCAGCACCACCTGTCCCAGCCACGAGTGATTGATCCACGGGCTTCCGTAACGGGTGAAGGAAAATATATCGGTGAGAACAGGCTTTCCGCTTTGCAGGGTTTCTTCGCCGGTGCGCAAATGCCACCACAGGTCGCTATCCAGCGGGGTGCGCGCCGCCATTAAAAAAATCAGCACGCCCACCACCACGGCAACCCATCGCGCCGCGTCGCGTTCATCGCTGGGGAGAGTGGGGGCAGGCATGCAGGTTTTTTTACAGAGGTTATTCTTTCAGACGCACGTACACGTTGAAGGTGCCGTCGCCGCGTTTTCCCACTTTGGTTTCAAACACGTCGGGCAGGGCTTTGATGAGCATGGACAACTGTTTGAAGCCGTAGGTGCGCGGGTCAAAACTGGGGTCTAACTGGCGCAGGTGCGTACCCATCAATCCCAGAAACGCCCAGCCGTCATCCCCTACGGCAAGGTCGTAAGCCTGACGGAGCAGGTCCAGCGGCAGGTTTGCCAGGGTCTCATTTTCCACCGGAGCAGAAGATTTCTCTTCTGGCTTCTCGCTCTTGCCGTTCTTTTCCGTCTTTTTACGGGAAGCGCTGGCGCTTTGCGCACGCGGTTTGGGAGCAGGCAGGTTTTTCTTCTGCAGGTTTTCGGTAAAGACAAACACATCGCAGGCGTTGACAAATGCCCGCGGCGTGGTGGATTTGCCAATACCCATCACGAAGATGCCCTTCTCGCGGATGCGGGTTGCCAGGCGGGTGTAGTCCGAATCGCTGGACACCAGGCAGAACCCCTCCACGCGGTCTTCGTAGAGGATATCCATGGCGTCAATGATCATGGCACTGTCGGTGGCGTTCTTGCCGATGGTGTAACGGAACTGTTGAATGGGCTGGATGGCGTAGGTTTGCAGCACTTCTTTCCAGCCGTTCATGTTGGCGGTTGTCCAGTCTCCGTAAATGCGCCGGATGATGACCGTGCCGTATTTGCTGGTTTCCGCCAGCATGTCGCCAATCAGCGAGGGCTGGGCGTTATCTCCGTCAATCAGCATGGCTATTCTTCGAGAGCGAAGAGCAGTTTGCTCAGAATCCATGTGCTATGGGTTTCTCCATTTCTAAAAATATTAAGTCTCGTCTCGCATGCGGAACTGAATAAACATTCCCAGCATGCCCAGCAACAACCAGCCAACCATCATCCAGACCCCCTGCGAACCACTGCCCTGCAGGGCTTGAGTGATGGTGCCGGTAAACCCGCTCACCACTGCCGCCGAGCCGAGGAAGGCAGTGGAAGCGGTGATCATAAACTTCTGGAAACTCAGTGCCGCCGCGCCAATGATTAACCCCAGGGCGACCATCAGGAAAACCTGAACCGCTGTCTCGACCCGCGGAGGGAAGGTCATTGCCGCCAGCCGTGAGAGCGCCTGCACCGAAATTTCCCCTCCGGAGATTTGCAGGTAGGCGCCAAACACCATCCCCGAGAGCGCTCCCATTGCTGCGCCAGAGGCGAAAATGGTCACGTAATACAGCGGAGATGCCAGCACCGCTCCCAGCACCCCCCCCAGCACAAAACTGCCAATATCGAGAAAGAGACGCTGGGCTTCCGGCACTTTAATCACCAGCGGGGCAAGGTTCATGGCGACAAAACCGCCCAGAATGAACCCCCACAGCGGGAGCATGGAGCGGAACATGCTGTACCCCGAAAAGCATACGATTATCCCCACCACAATCAAGATGACGCCCATGGGTGTAATCATCAGGTATCCCTCCTTCGGCGAAAATCACCTGGTTCCCTCTTTATTTTAAGGGGGAACACAGGATTAGGCAACCGCCAATTTACGATCTTAAAAAATCATGAGAAATTCCGGTTTTTATTGTGTGAATTTTCACAACTGCTGTATAATTGAATAAAATTCACCTGAAAAGAGGGAATAATGAAAACCTTTGTTGATCGCGATTTGTGCATGGGATGTGGGGTATGCGAAACGATTGCCCCGAATGTTTTCAAACTGGAAGATGACGGCATTGCTGTAGTGCTGGTGGACGTGGTGCCTCCTGAAGAGGAAGCCAATGTCCGCGAAGCCATGGATGCCTGCCCCGAACAGGCTATCTCCATCGAAGAATAGGCAGTACCTCCTCGAAGAAAAGACCGCTCCAGCATGGGGCGGTCTTTTCGTTTTTGAGAATCGACTATAATCATTTCAGTCATTTTCTTGCGGGAGGAAGCCGGTGCAGTTACCAACGCATTTGATCGCTGGCGCATTGATTGACGAAGCCCTGGCGCGCGTGCGCCTGCCGGGCTGGGCGCGTATCCTCACTACAGGCGGGCTGGCGTACCTTTCTCACGGTGTGCTGGACAAACTGGCAAAAGCCACCTACCATCCGCCGGAACCGCTGGATGATGCCTTCTGGAAAGGCTATCATCAGCGGGTACTGCCGATCTTCACCTGGGCAACCGTGCTGGCGCTGGCTCCCCGGCATGCGTTTGCCATGCTGTGCGCCGCTTTGCCCGATCTGGACTGGGTGGTGCGGGGAATTTCCCGCCGCACCGGTCGTGCCATTCCCGGCTGGGAGAAGCCCGTGCTGAACGAAGGACTGCATGACCTGTTGAACCGGGTTCCGGTGGTGAAAGAACTCAATCGCCTGCCTGATTGGCGCGCCGAACGCAAAGGGGTGCTGGTGGAAGCCGGTCTGGTGGCAGTCATGCTTGCCGCGCTGTTCTGGTTCATGCGCCGAAAGGACTCTGTCCGATGAGCCCCACCCTGATAGCGCTTACCCTGTTGCGCCATGGACGTTCCCGTGCTGATGATGAGGGCGTGTACGAGGGACGCTACGATTCCCCGCTCACTGCGGTGGGAGAAGCGCAAGCCTACCGCCGCGCCCGTGAATGGAAAGAGACGGGCTTCACCTTTGACCGGGTAATTGCCAGCACACTTCAGCGAGCGCGCCGCACCGCTGAAATCGTTTGTGAGGTGCTTAACCTTCCGCTGGAGGTTTCGGATTTGTGGATGGAAACCAACACCGGTGGGCTGGCGGGGCTGACTCCGCAGGAAGCCGAGCGCCTTTACCCGCGTCCAGCCTTCCGCAACCCGTATGAAAGCATCACTCCAACCGGGGAAAGCGAGTGGCAAGTCTTCCTCCGCGCCGCTGGAGCGCTGGAGGAAGTGATACGCCGGGGAGCGCCGCGCACGCTGGTGGTGGCGCACGGCGGCATTCTCTCCATGACCCTGCGGGCGATTTGTGGCGTGCCCCCGTGGGGCAATCGTCAGGGGGTGGCATTTCACTTTGGTGATCTGGGATTCGCCCGCACGGCTTACGATCCGCAGGCAAACGTCTGGCATTTCTTTGAACTGCGCCACGGACTGGACGAACCTTCATCCTGAAAAAATACCCCGCCCGAAGGCGGGGTAATGAGGCGGCTGGAGAAATTCAATCCAGTGGCTGGGGGTGGTAGCCCTTTTTCTGGATGGCGTTCAGCAGGGCATCCAGGGTCAGGTGGGATTCGTCGTACTCCACTTCCATTTCCTGCCTGTGGAAACTGGCTTTGACCTGTTTCACGCCCGGCAGTTCATCTTCCAGACTTTCCAGGCGCATCACACACGCAGAGCAGTGCATATCGGGGACGGAAAAGCGTTGTTTGGCCATACTGCCTCCCGGTCAGTTGAAGGTGATGACGCCGGTGAACATACCCATCGAGCAGGTAAAATGCAGGGTAGTGCCCGGCTTTTGCGGGGGGATTTCCACCACCTCGGTGCCGGTGGCGGGCAGGAGCCGTTGAACCTTGAGCGCGGGGATGAGGAATGCCCGCGAGCAGGAAAAGGTGTTGTCGGTGACCAGTTTAAGAGTCACCGGCTCACCGGCGCGGGCGGTCAGTTCGGCGGGAAAGTAGCCATCATCGCGCACCTGGAGGGTCAGGGTGTTGCTGGCGTCGGCAATCTGACCGGGCGCCGGGGGGTTGAGGGCTTGCAGGGCGTTGCGGCTGAGGGCTTCGGCGGAGAGCGGTGAGCCAACCAGATTCAAACCCGAGTTTACCGAGACCAGCGCCAGGATGATCAGCAGGACAGCCGCCACCCGGTTGAAGTGCTTCTCCAGGCGCGTTCCCAGCGAAGTTGCCAGATATGCCAGCCCGAAAAACACCGGACTGGTTCCCAGCGTAAAGGCGAACAGGAGCGCCGCTCCCTGCGCGGCGGAGCCCGTTCCCACCGCCAGCGCCATCATTGTCTGCGTCACCCCGCAGGGGATGAGCACGGTGAGCGCTCCCAGCATCAGCGGGGTAAACCAGCGGTTCTCCTCGCGGGAGGTGCGCCGCAACCAGCGTCGGACGGCTTGCGGGGGTTCAAAGGTAAAGTAACGAAACATAGGGTGAACGTTCAGCATGCGCAGGGCGTTGCCGAGCATGAACACACCCACTCCAAACAGCAGGATGGCGCGCAGTTCAGGAGTCAATTCAAACAGCGAGCCCAGCGCGCCGAGAAGTGCACCCAGCAGGGTGTATGCCGTTAATTTTGCCAGCAGGAACGCCAGAATGGGAAACACCACAGCCGAATGACGGGATGGGGCAGACGGGTGCGTTTTCTTCTTTTGAGACGCCTGCCGGGAAAGATCCTTTTCCAGTTGCCCGGCGAGCGAAGAGGCGAGCAACCCGCCCTGCACAGCCATACAACTCAATCCACCGGTGGTCAGACCGGTTACAAAGGCTACCCAGAGAGATTCCATCGTGCCTTTCCTGTAAAGCGATATAAATAGTCAAGTTACATTATACCTGCTATCCCCTGCAGGAAAAGGGAAAAGCCTCACCTTTTTCAAGACAATTTTGCCAACGGGATGTTTTTCAGCCAGTGGGAGAAGGACTTTTACCGTTGCACGGTGTTGCCGGAAGCATCCACGCAGTGGGAAATCCAGTCGGTGGGGAAGGGGAAGGGGACAATATCCGCGCAGTAGGGAACTCCCTGACCAACATGCACAATTACCCAGGTGCCGTCAGGCTGTTTTCCGGCAAACCAGCCCGCGCCGCTTTCCTCCCCGGCGCGCTTAACCCCGCCCCGTGCCATGCCGTTTTCGATTTTTCCCAGCGAGAAGATCAGTTCGTTTTCCTGCCAGCCGAGGTACGCCAGCAGAGCCTGGCGCAGGGCTTCTTCATCGCTCAGTGCAGGGGTTGGGGTGACTGGCGGTTGTGTAGGTGCCTGAGTGGGCTGGAACTGGGCAAACTGGGTTTGTTGGGCGCTGACTGTGGCAGGGATGTCCTGGGTGGGCTGAAGTTCCGCCAGTCTGGTTGCCACGCCTGCGGCAATCGTAGCATCCACGTTGGGGGTGGGGGATGCCGTCTGAGTGGGAAGGCAGGCGCTCAGGGTTGCCAGAATCAACAAGACGATCATCCATGCGGGAAGGTTTTTCATGGCTTTACCTCAAAAATGGATATCTGTAGTTTATTTGTATTATATCCAATCAGGAGAGAGGCGCCATGCTCTGAGGAAATTCCCCGAGGGTTATTCCCTTCCGGTGTCGGGGATGAGCGCGGTGCTGGCAATCTCCATCCAGAGGAGCAATTGCGCATCGGCAAGGGCCTGGCGTGCCGACTGGAAAAATGCCCCGGGGCGCTTCAGCGCTCCCTCGCGGGCGTAGGTCACTGCCTGCAGTGCCATTTCCAGCCGATCCGCCTGGCGCACCAGACGCGCCTCGGGGGATTCTCCCGTTTCAAATTCCTCCCACAGGGCGCGGATGTCTTCGGTGCCTTGCACGCCCTCCAGCACACGCTCCAGCGACTGCCGTTCGCGGGCATGTTTTTCATCCAACGGGATGGCGTCCGAGGGAGTCAGGTCCCCGGCGTAGATCTCTCCCAGTTCGTGGATCAGCGCCATGCGCAGGGCACGGTCAAGGTTGACTGATGGCGCGGCGCCCGCTTCCACCAGCAGCCAGCACAGCATGGCAACCCCGAAAATGTGATCGGCAACTGTTTCACAGCGTTCGCGCGGTACACCTGCCTTTAACCATCCCTGGCGGTACAGGTGCTTGAGGTGTTGAATCTGATAAAACGCCCGGAGCGCCGGTAAATTTTCCAGGCGCTCCAGCAACTCTTTGTCCAGTTCAGTTTTCCATTCCATGGGAGGTCTCCCTTCAGGGGTGTTGAATCGAGTACCGCATGATGAGCCGTCTGGGGGTGGGGCGGGCGACTTCCACAAAGCCGACCTCGCGGAATGCCGCTTCCAGCCCCAGATAAACAAAAGGATCGGGACGTCCTTCGCCGGTGGATGGGCTGGGGTACCCTTCCACGAAGGTTCCGCCGCGCCGCCGGACTTCTTCGATAACTGCCCTCAGCAGGGCTTTGCTGACCCCGCGCTTTCGATGTTCCTTTGCCACATAAAAGCACACGATCGACCAGACGGGTGCATCATCTACAGGTTTGAGGGTGCGCGAGGCTAGCAGGCGCGGGTATTGCTCACGCGGTCCAAACGCACACCACCCCACTGGCTCATCTCCCAGGTAGGCAAGCATGCCCGGGGTAAGCCCTGCCTCGACGCGGGCTTTCATCGCCAGGCGGTTGGGGTCGCACTGCCCACGGGTGAAGTCGGAGCCCCGCAGGAACCAGAACATGCACCAGCACCCGGCGTATGCCCCGTGCGCACCGAACAGACGCTCAAAATCTGTCCAGCGTTCGGGGGTGAGCAGGTGAAAGGTGTAAGCGGAGTCCTGCGGGGCGTTCATATGGCTACTCCCAGCGCGGTGAGCGTTCGGGATGGAAGGATTCGGAAATGGTCCAGTAATCCTCGTTCCAGGTGTCCATTTCCGCCATATCTTCCGGGCTCAGTTCAAAATCGAAGATGCTGGCGTTTTCCAGAATGCGTTCCCGGCGCACCGATTTGGGGATGACGACCAGATCGTGCTGGATTGCCCAGCGCAGGGCAATCTGGGCGGGCGTTTTACCGTACTTTTGCGCCATGGCAACCAGGCGCGGGTCTTCCAGTTTGCGCGCACGCGCCAGCGGACTGTAGGCTTCCACCACAATCCCGTGGGCAACGCAGTAATCCAGCAGGGCTTTGCGGTACAGGAAGGGGCTGAACTCGATCTGGTTGGCGGCGGGCACCAGTTCGGTATTGGGAAGCAATTCTTCCAGATGGCGGATGGTGTAGTTGCTCACCCCCACCGAACGGGCTTTACCCTGTTTGTAAATTTCGACCATGGCTTTCCAGGTCTCGTGACGCAAGCCTTTGACGGGCCAGTGCACTAGGTAGAGATCGACGTAATCGGTCTTGAGACGGCGCAGGGAGGCTTCCAGCGCCCGGAAGGTGTTCTCATAGCCCTGATCGTCGTTCCATACTTTGGTAACGATGAAGATGTCCTCGCGGGGAATACCGCTGTCGGCAATGGCGCGCCCCACGTCTTCTTCGTTGCCGTACACAGCGGCGGTGTCAATGTGGCGGTAACCGATTTCCAGAGCCCAACGCACGGCGTTGTAGGTCTCTTCTCCCTTTTTGGATTGGAATGTACCCAATCCAAAGCGCGGAATTTCCACGCCGTTGTTCATCCGGATGGTGGATTGTAGATTAAGCGGTGCCATGGTTGTGTCCTCCTATTCCTTGCGATATTTCTTTAAATCTACTGAAGCAATATAGGGCAGATTGCGCCCTTTTTCATCAATATCCAGCCCGTAGCCTACCACAAATTCGTCGGGAATGGTGAACCCGCAGTAATCAATCGGAATGGGGTACTTATGGCGTTCGGGTTTATCCAGCAAAGCGCAGACTTTCAGACTGTGTGGGTTGCGGTCTAACAAAAGTTTCCGCACCATCCACAGGGTGTACCCCGAGTCGACGATGTCATCCACCAGAATGACATCCCATCCGGCAATGCTGGCTTTGTGGTCGTGGTCAATGCGGACAAAGCCGGTCGATTCGGTGCCCGAGTACGAAGAAACTGCCATGAAGTCCATGGTGAGCGGGCGGCGGATGTGGCGCATCAGGTCGGTAATGAACATGACACTGCCGCGTAACAGCCCCAGAAGCATCAGTTTCTCCGAATCGAGATAATCCTGTGTGATCTGCTCGCCCAGTTCAGCGACGCGCTGTTCAATTTGTTCAGGTGTAATCAGCACCCGGTCCAGAAAGTCGTAACGGAAATGGTAAGGAAGTCCCATGCCTTCACTGCCCCCGGAAAATGAGTTTTGGAAACGTTCTCATTTTTATCACAATTTTGAGAATGTGGGTGAAAAATAGCATCTGGTACATTCGACAGGCATAGAATCTATGTTTGCGCTGGCTGATACCCGGCATGGCTGAGGCGGAATCCTTCTTGAAATTCCTTCGCGTTCGTGTTACTCTGAAGGTGGTCTTCAAAGAAAGGCACATGCTTTGTACTGCATGGGAAGAGGTTGGGAAAATTAATTCTGCGATAATGCAGGTCCTGCTTTCACGAAATTTTGTTTGAAACCCATCAATCAGCCGTCGAAAAATTCCAATCGAACAAAGAAGATACCAACAGGCTTGTGCCTTCATGGATAGAAGAGAGAAGCACAGGCTTGTCTTTCGTCATTGGGTGGTCCCGGCACTTCTCTCAGAGAGGGTGGGATTTTGACCCCTCTGAAAAAGAGAGGAGGGTTCAAGGCGCTCAGTGGGATGTTCAATGGGGGGAGACTCGTGGTCGTTCAAGAAAAAATGGGGCTTGTATCGAAGGGCTCACCAGACCTGCGCATTTTTCTTTTAGGACCTCCCCGGGTAGAAGGTGCAGAGGGCACTTTATCCATTACTCGCCGTCAGGCGCGTGCGTTGTTATATCGTCTGGCTACAGACATGCAACCCATTCCGAGAGAGCGGCTGTGTTATTTGTTCTGGGCAGATGAAGCGGAAACATCCGCGCGTCGTCATCTCAGCCACCTGATCACCCATCTGCATCTCGCTTTACCGGCACCGCAGTTTTTCGTCCTGGAAGATGATCAGGTTGGGTTGAATCCTCAGCGGGTATGGTCGGATGTGGCAACGTTTGAGCCCCTCTGTGCGGGTCTGACCGCGCAGCGCCCTCATGATCTGTTGCGGGATGAGGGTGGTCAACCCACCCGGGTAGACAGAACTTCTGTTGAACAGGGAGTGAATCTTTATCGAGGGCTGTTTCTGGAGGGGTTTTCCCTCCCCGACTGCGCCGAATTTGAAGAATGGATGACACAGCAGAGATATTCGCTGGAACGCATCTACCTCTCAGGTTTGGAATTTCTCCTCGAATGCGCTTCTGAGCAGGGAAATTTAGAGGCGGCGATACGCTATGCCCGGCGTTATCTGGATACCGATCCGCTTGCCGAGGATATCCATCGCCGATTAATTGGACTGTATGCAGCCACGGGTAATCGCAACGCCGCAATGCGCCAGTTTGAAATCTGCGCCCGTGTGCTGGAGCGGGAACTGGGCGTCAGTCCACTTCCCGAAACGCGTACCGCTTATCAGGATGTTTTAGAAAAACGGTTCTCGCTCAGGAAGGTCGTCCAGCCTGCCTGGAAACCCTCTCCAGGGATAAGGGTGCCGCTCATCGGTCGTTCTCAGGCGCTGGAGTGGCTTGAAAAAACAGCCCAGGAAGCCCTGGGAGGTAACAAAAAGGTGATCTTCATCTCCGGGGAAGCGGGCATGGGCAAATCTCGCTTGCTTCAAGAGTTTCTGGCTCGTCTGGGTACGGATACAGCCGTCTTAATGGGTTCTGCATTTCCAGAGGCACGAACACTTCCTTACTTTCCCATTATTCAAGCCCTGCGAGGTCTCTGGAGCCAGACCGGGAAAGGTGATCCAGAATTGCTCTTCCAGTGGTTACCCCGTGCTCTGGATCGTGTCTGGCTGGTGGAAGTATCCCGGGTTCTTCCGGAACTGCGCAGTCTGTACCCCGATCTTCCCCTTCCCCTGCCAGCAGCATCGGAGGAAGCCAGAAGCCGGTTATTCGAGGCGCTGGTACAGATTGTGATCGGGTTATCCACTTCTCCAATGTTTTTGCGTTCGTATTCTTCCCTGATCCTTTGTCTGGAAGACCTTCACTGGGCAGATAGCGCCACTCTGGACTGGCTGGCTTATCTGGGACGCCAGATCCGCGGGAATCGTGTGCTGGTTCTGGGGACCTATCGCCGTGAGGAAGCGGACACCGTCCTGCAATTGCGGCAAGAATTGCAGAACGTGCGGGTTCTCTCCGAACTTCAAATTACAGGACTGGATACCCCTTCAATCCTTCTTCTCCTTTCTCATTTAAGAGGCGATTTTCCTGTTGACATGCATGAATTTGCCGAACACCTCCAGTCTGCCACAGGGGGAAACCCGTTTTTCCTTCTGGAAGTGCTTAAAGCCATGATGGAGAGAGGATGGCAGCCCGAGCAACGGGGTGTGGAGATGGGGATTCCTCTGCCAGACACTGTTCGAGATGTGATCATGTCGCGCGTTCAACGACTGAGTTCGGTGGCACGGCAGGTTCTGGAAGCCGGGGCAATTGCCGGTTCTGCTTTTCCTTTTGATCTTGTTCGGGGCATCGCAGGGCGCCGCGAGATGGAAGTGGTGAATGGGCTGGATGAACTTGTCGATCGAGAATTACTGGTGGAGCAGGGTTCGGAATACCGGTTCCACCATGAACTGGTCCAACGGGCGGTGGATGAGGCGCTGAGTCCGGTCCGTCGTCAACTGCTTCATCGTCGTGCCGGATGGATGCTGGTGCGATTAACGCCTGATGATGCAGGCGTGCTGGCACGTCACTTTGATCTTGGTGGAGAAACCAGACAAGCCCTGTTCTTCTATGAACAGGCAGCCCGGCAAGCCGAGGCATTGTTTGCCTGGAAAGAAACCGAACAATTTCAGAACCGTATGCTTGCTCTGTTAGACAAACTTGACCCGCACGAAACGCAACCCGATCTCATCCTGAAGCGCGGCAACATCCTGCTCAAGCGGGCTCAACATGACTACCTCCAGGGAAGACTTGCCGATCGAGATGCCGACCTGAAAGCGGTAAGCCTCCTGGCTGAAAAATTACCAGAAAGGAACTTATCCCTTCTTGCTTTGCTCTCTCAGGTTCGCTACCTTAATCTCGGTGGTCAATATGAAAAAGCCGTTGCCCTTGCTGAGGAGGGAATCCACGCTTTCTCTGTAGACGGTTTGTCTACTGCCTCTGCCTCAACCCTGGCGCTTCTTTTTGTTGAGGTTGCCTTTGCTCACTACTTTTTAGGGCAACCCCGGGCGGGCTTTTCTGCGCTTTACGCGGCTCAGCGTATGGCGGGACCGGATCCTGATCCGGCAGTGCAGGGACCCATTGAGCATCATCTTGGATATATGTTTCTGCATCAGGGGGAATATACTCAGGCGCTGGTGCATCAGAAAAACGCTTTGCGTTGTCATCAGATGGTGAAAGACTTTAATGGCATGGCATGGGCTGAACTGGATCTGGGATTCTTGCATTTGAAACTGGGACATTTCAAAGAGGCAAAAGCCTATTTAGAACAGAGCCTCGAACTGGCTCATCGGATCAGCGCTCAACCTGCCGAATTTTATGCCCGTATGTACTCAGGTTGCTGGAAACTGTATCAGGGGGATTATACGGCGGCTATAGAGTGCTTTCAGCAAACAGTCCCATTACATCAGTCGGTGTTTCAGGTGCATGGCAGGGTGGCGGCTGAAATTGGCTGGGGATTTGCTTTGTGCCACCTGGGCGAAGTTTCTGAAGCGCGTGCCCGATTCCAGAATGCCGTTGACGGTGCCCGTGTGGTGAATCATCGGCGTCGTCTGGCTGAAGCGCTGATTGGGCTGGGACTGGTGGAACTTGATGATCTTCGTCCTGAATCAGCCCGACAGGCATTGGAAGAAGCCGTACAATTGGCGCGCCAGAGCGAATGTGCCGAGAATCTGGCGGCAGGGTTATCGGCGCTGGCTCGCGTGGAACGAGAAACCGGGCATTTTCTGAATGCGCTGGCTTATTCCGATGAAGCGTTGAGCGTTGCTCAACGGTTTACCCTTCCCGTTTGCGAAATGTGGGCAGAGATGGAAAAGGGACTCACTTTACTGGCGCAGAACAATCTGGGATCTGCAGTACAACACACTTCTCGGGCAGTCCATCTCCTCCCTCAAGCGTATGAAGGATGGATTCCCACTGAAGAAGTGGTTCAAAGCCATGCAAAGGTGTTACAAGCCCTGGGACGGGTCGAAGAAGCGCATGTGTTCCTTCAGCAGGGCAGGTCTCTGGTAGAGAAGAAGTCCCGGTGCATCTCTGAGCCTTCCCGGCGTGAAGGTTATCTCATGCGAAAACTGCCGTTATTCCATTAAGCGAGTCAACTTTTTTGTAGCCAGTTTGTGGACAGGGATGAGGTATTCTGCTTTTCAGAGGGATGAGAGGCAGATACTGGAACACTTCTTCCTCCACCCGTGTTCATGACGGAATTGGAAAAGGTTTCAAGGATGAGAAGGACCCTTGAAAAAGATCGGGTCGGGAAGGAGCCCCCTCACCTTGTTGAAGCCCCGTCTCCCGGACGTTTCTATAGAAAGGAGGTGAATGGCGATGATCCTGTATGTGGTGAAGTGGAATATCCACCCTGAGAAACAAGATGCCTATTACAACTGGTTGAACGGCGTGATCCCGCGCACACTGGCGGTTCCGGGTGTGGTGGAATTTCGAGGCTACCGCGGATTGCTGGGGACTTCTCAGATTGTGGCTACATATGAGTTTGCCAGTTTACTGGACTGGTCAGCCTGGTTTACCCATGAGGAAAATCAAAAAGTGCTTGGTGAACTGTACGGAGTGACCCTCAATGCCGTTGGCGAACTGTGGGGTCCCTCACCCGCTGTGCCGGCACCGATTCGTCCTGGAAAATAGGCAAAGCCAAATGACTGAATACAGAGGACAACTTTGACCTTCTCAAGAAGATTGCCTCTGGTTATCCATTTTTGTCCGAAAGGAGAGAGTCATGGCGCACGTGAAGAAAAGTATTATCATTCATGCCCCTGTGGAGAAAGTGTACGCAATAGCAAGGGATCCGAACCGCTGGGCGACTTTCTATGCCGGTCTCAGTGAGGCGGAAGAAGTTACCGGACAGGGGGAGGTTGGAACGGTGGTAAAGCACCATTATCTGATGGCGGGGGTGCGTTTCCCGGTCACCAGTCGGGTTTTGGAAGATTCCATTGGTCCAAATGGTGCCAGATGGAGGGGGAAAATCGAAGGTCCCCTGGATGGCGAGCAGACCTGGGATTACCTCCCTAAAAACGGAGGAACGGAAGTGACCGTCACGATTGATTACACCCTTCCCGGTGCAGTGTTGGGACGGGTTGCCAATCGTCTTCTGGTGGAACGCATGCAGGAACGCGCGATGGAACAAACCCTGGAAAACCTCAAAATTTTGTGTGAGGAGGGAACGGTGTAACCGTTGAAACCATATTACCTGCAAGCAGGGGAGATAGGCAAAAGAACTATCTCCCCTGCTGATATGAGGAAAAGAGGTTGTGCTGTTACCCTTCGTCGGGCAGGGCTTCCCAGCGTTCTGCCAGTTTCTCCATCACCTGCGGCAGGGTGGTGTATTCCATTTCATCCATGGGCAGGCGGTGCGGCTCAAAGGGACCATGCCGCCGCAGTTGATCTGCCAGCACGTTAACCTGGCGGCGTACTTCGTCAAAGCCGGGATCATCGAACAGGTCCCGTGGACCGATGAGCATACCATGCGCCAGTTGGAAGCCCAGCGCTACCACCCGCGGGGGACCATCGAAGCGGCTGGGTGTTGCCTGACGCACCGGCACAGGCATGAGCGGACCGTAGTGCGATCCGCGCATCCACCCTTCTACGATGTGCGGCATGGTGAACGGCTCCAGCACTTCTCCCACTGCGGGGAACTTGCCCTGGCTGCGCACAATGCACACGGGATCATCTTTGCCAACGTACTTCCCGGCAATCAATGCCAGGCGCTGGGTGGATGAAACGGCGCCAACCTCGCCGTCGCGAGTGTACACGGCTTTGATGACGTACCGCCCCGATGCGCCGATGAACACCAGCAGGTCGTACATCTCCGCGGGGGTGTCGAAGAAGATACGTTTGTGGAGTTTCACATCGTGCACCTCGAAGCGGAAGCCCTCGTGCATGCTTGGCGAGATGACCAGCCCGGCGGTGTTGAACGGGTCGGCAAACATGCGGAAGAGCGGCAGGTTCCATGCCCCGGCTGAGGTCTTATCTGCCATGAAGATGATAACCGGCTCAGACTCGCGCTCATGCAGTTCCATCTCAGCGACCCCGGGTCCCATGCCACGCACGTTGCCCGAGAAGGCATCTGCAAGCAAATCCTGTCCGGCGCCGTACAGTTTAAGTTTCCGGGCGATGGCAGTACAGCGCTCAAAGACCTGCCACGCCAGACGGTGAGTATCTTCGTTGTCCACTCCGTGGGTGTGGGTCATGATCAACTGCAGGTCGTCTCCGCAGGCGGTGACGTGGAAATCAATCAACCAGCCTTTCTGCCGGGCTTCCTCAAGGGCGTTGTGGGCAGTGGTGATGAGGTCTGGATGAATGGCAGAGTGCCCCACAAAACCCCCTACGTCGGCTTTAATCACGCTCAGAGTGAGTTTTTCAGACATCTCACACCTCCCCTCGGTGAACTGGCTCAAAAAAAGACCGTCTGCACAGTTCGCAGACGGTCCCGATCATGCTTACCCCAGACTGTGTATCCGGACTCGATCATCAAAAAGTGTGGGGCGCAGGCTTCATCCATTCCCATTATAGACACCCCCGGGCTGAAATGCAACCGGTTGGACAGGGCGTTTGTGCGCCAGAATCAGCGCGACCAGCGAGAGGACCAGCAAAGGCAGGTGCATGACCCCCAGCCAGATGCGGTCGGGAACAGCCCAGTGGTTGAGGTTAAACAGTGCGTACAGCAGCGCGTTGAACGCCGTCAGCCGCAGTGCCAGCACATCCACATGTGGGTAGGCAAGAATGAGCAGGAAGAGAAATACGGGGGTCATGAAACAGTACGCCAGTGCGTAGTCGGCTGAAGTGAGAAGAAGAATCGGGTTGAAATATGGGACCGCTCTGCTCCCTTCCATGGTCATGGGAACCCAGAAAGATAAGAGAGCGAATGGCAGAAATAACCAGCGCCAGAACGGTATGTTTTTAAAGGACAGGATGAGTTTCCCTTTCCATGCCACCCATAACCAGAGCACCCCCAGAAAAACCTCTGCAATCAGTGCCCCGGTGTGCACTGCGTACCCGTAGGTTGGGGTCAGCGCGCGAGTCTGGGTGAAAGCAATGATCAGATAGTTCAGCCCAAAATATCCGGCAACAAACCTTCCGCCCGTGGAGGGTTTCCAGATGGCAATACCAATCACCAGCAAAGTGAGGAGGTGAAAAGGAAGCCCCCAGCCAGCGTAAGGAACAAGCGCGTGGCTGAGAATTTCAAAAATAACTTCTGAGGTGTTTCGTGGATCGTATGGCTGTTCGGTAGATAGGGGAAGAAAAGCAACAATTACCAGAAGAAAATACATCAATGGAGTAAACCATTTGCGAGTCGCCAGGGAGGTTCCCATAGAAGTGTAAATTCCCTTCCATAAGAAAATTGGGGTAATGTGTTGTTTGCTTTATTGTATTTCCACAGAAATAAAAAACACAGATATAACGGGCATCGTTTACAAGACATTAACCTTTGCGAGACAGAGCGAGGAAACAGCGTATCTGGTATTCCGGTTTGGATCCGAATTTTCTGGAGAACCCCTTCCCAAAGAGAATGAAACGGAATAAACTTGTACTCATTCAGTGAGTGTTTCAAATCAAGGTGATGTCATGAATCTGCCTGAACTCAAACCGATTGGTCTCATCCATTCTCCCTATCAGGATCCTGAAGATACCCCCATTCAGTCCAGCCGTTCGAATGCCGAAGGCTGGGTGGAAGTCTATCCCGAATATGCCGAGGGGTTGGAGGGCATAGAGGGATTCTCACATCTCATCCTGCTATACGTCTGGCACCGTGCGCCTGCCGGGGTGCGCCTGAAGGTTAAACCATTCCTGGCAGACTTTGAGACCGGGTTATTCGCTACCCGTTATCCCTGCCGTCCAAACCCGATAGGGATTTCGGTAGTGCGTTTGCTGGAACGGCAGGACCGCCATTTGCGCATTCAAGGAGTGGATGTGCTGGATGGCACCCCTTTGCTGGATATCAAACCTTATGTGCCTGATTTTGATGTCTTTACACCGGAGCGCACTGGCTGGTATGAGCAGGTAAAGCAGGCGTGCCCCCCTCCTCTCAGGGATAACATCATGAAAACGCTGAAAGGGCTTTTGCTGGGATTTGTATTGAGCGGTTGTCAAGCCGTGACGGGGGCGCCTTCCCCCTCTCAACCGGTTGAACTGGTGGTGTTTGCGGCAGGTTCGCTGACAGAAGCCTTCACCGAAAGCGGATAGACCTTTGAACAACAACATGCGGGGGTTCGGGTTAACCTGAACTTTGCCAATGCCTCTACCCTGTTTCAGCAGATTGCTCAGGGGGCACCGGCGGATGTCTTTTCTTCTGCCGCGCCAAAATTCATCGAGGACGCCGTAGCACAGGGCTTGATTGAGAAAGACGCCGTAAAAGTGTTT
>OGCI01000727.1_pt1 | contig 33436 bp, 21 predicted proteins | sample 1570021 | NCBI WGS metagenome assembly OGCI01 (sample SAMN06264664, study PRJEB24512) | hot springs metagenome | isolation source: Hot spring water | place: South Africa: Tshipise | collected 2015-06-21 | reverse complement strand
GGCGCCCCGATGGGCAGGGGCGTGGGGCAACCCGGTTGCCCCCTATCCCAACTGGTGTTGGGGGCGCCCGGCGCCCCGATGGGCAGGGGCGTGGGACAACCCGGTTGCCCCATATGTTCACATCAGCCGTCCATGCGGCTGCGCCGCACAACGCCAGCATAAAAATAACTATTCTTGGGAGGGCTACGCCCTCCCAAACCCTCCCGGTGAGGAGGGCTTGCCATCCCGTGGGCAGGGGCGTGGGGCAACCCGGTTGCCCCATATGTTCACATCAGGAATGAACACAGGCTATGTTTGACTGGTTATTCGGCAAGCGTCGCCCGCCCGCGCCAACGGCGCCCATCGTCCCGCAGCGCCCCACCGCCGTTGCGCCGATTGACCTCCGCGTGGCGATGATCGTTCACGACCCGGTGCTGGAAAGCCGTGGCGGACGGCGGCTGCACCAGCATTTCGGCTGGCACGACCCTGACGCCCTGGCGCGCCAGTATATCGCCGATCTGCACGCCTGCTCGGGGGGCATTGCCCGCTACGCTATCGTTGAACACCACGTGGTAGACGGTTACCCGGCGAAGATCGACGGCTTCGTCTACGACGACGAGCACTACCTGGCCTGCTGGGCGCGCCGGGGCGGCTTCCACCAGCCCGACGCAGCCGACTACACTCGCCTCCTCGACGAGTTTGCCATTACGCCGAAGGTGCTGACGGGCGAGATTGATGAGGTCTGGCTCTTTGCCTTTCCCTACGCCGGTTACTACGAGAGCCATATGGCCGGCGCGGGCGCCTTCTGGTGCAACTCGCCACCCCTGGCGGGCAGCGAGCGCTGTGACCGGCGCTTCGTGGTGATGGGGTTCAACTACGAGCGCGATGTCGGCTGCATGCTGGAGAACTTCGGCCACCGTGTCGAGTCGATTATGGCCCACGTCTATCGCGGGCATCGCGGCGAACGCAATCTGTGGGAACGTTTCACCCGCTACGACCTGACCCACCCCGGTCGCGCCGAGTGCGGCAATGTCCACTTTGCGCCCAACAGTCTCGCTGACTACGACTGGGGCAACCCGCGCCCGGTTGTGTGTTACGCCGATGCCTGGTACCACTTCCCCGACCTCAGCGCCCCGCCACGGATGGTGGACGCCAGCGAGTGGGGCGGGGGCGATATGCGCCTGCACCACCTGTGGTGGCTGGCGCACCTGCCCCGCGCCGCCGGCGAAACCGATGACGTGCTCAACAACTGGTGGGCCTACGTGCTGCGCCCGGAGCTGGTGAGGTAAGCGCAGCCACGTGGACGGCTAACGTGAACATAGCCCGCCCGCGGGAGGGTTTGGGCGTAGGGGCGCGGCGGCGCCGCGCCCCTGCCCCCTCCCAGGAACCAACCCGCCCGCGGGGAGGGTTAGGGAGGGCTGTGCCCTCCCAAGAATAATTATTTTCATTCCGGCGTTGTGCGGCATAGCCGCATGGATGACTGATGTGAACATAGCCCGCCCGCGGGAGGGTTTGGGCGTAGGGGCGCGGCGGCGGCGCCGCGCCCCTGCCCCCTCCCAGGAACCAACCCGCCCGCGGGAGGGTTTGGGCGTAGGGGCGCGGCGGCGCCGCGCCCCTGCCCCCTCCCAGGAAACAGCCCGCCCACGGGGAGGGTTTGGGCGTAGAGACGCAGCGGCGCTGCGTCTCTACACTACCAGCCGTAGACCTCGGCTGAACAGCCACGCAGCAACTTTCGCTCGATCCACGAACGCGACTCAAGCGGTGGAACGGTCGTTCCCTCTATCGTTTCGGACATCACAAAGCGCCCGCCGCGCTTCCATACGGCGATCCGGTAGCGCCCGCTCATCAGATTGCGGATATACGCGCTTGCCCGGGCCACATCATCGTCGGCATCGGGGTTCAGCGGACTGCCAAAGTGCAGGTGATGCAGGTCAAACCCCACGGTTACCTCATCGCCGCCCGTGCTCAGCCAGAACTGGCGTCCGGACGGCGATTGTAACTCGATCAGCAGCGAGCCATTGGCCTGTTCGCGAAGCTCGGGCAGCAGTTCCGGGAACTGTTCGGCAATGGCGCGACGAACGGCTTCAGAGTAGGCGTTCAGGGGCATGTGGCTTTCTCCAGCACGGTTCAGGTCCTGCCGCCGGGACAACGTCTCGTCAGGCATGGTTTCATACCATTTTAGATTTTGGATTGTGGATTGCCACGCTGGGCAGCACAACGCCTGAAATCGCTTCAGGCAATGCGGCATCATCAACGGTAATTGGTATCAGAAGGGCTATGCTGTATAGCGCCGTTGCGTGCTGAACCGTCCCTTCCCGCACCCTTCCCCGCCGGGAGAGGGAACCAGGCGCCTCCCCCAACGGGGGGAGGCGGGGCTTTCAGGTGTAGAGTTTTTGGCGGATGGCGTCCTGATGCGCTGCGTGTCCTCACCCCCCAATCGCCACCGAGGCGGTCATATTCCAGCGCAGCCGCTCGTCCCAACTGGTGGGCTTGACCACGATGGTGTAAACGATGTCGCCCTGGCGGTTCTTACCCAGAGGTTTGATCCGCGCCACGGCGCCGGGCAACTCAAAGCCGGGCAGGGCGTCAAAAGTGATCCGTACCGGGTCGCCTTCACGGATCTGCACCACGCTCAACTCGGTGAGGTCCTCGGTCTCAATCTGCCAGTTGCGCAGATCGGCCAGCACAACGGCAGGGGTGGTTGGGCTGGCAACTTCGCCGATCTTGAGGTTCAATTCGGCTACTGTGCCAGCGATGGGGGCCTCCAGAGTGGCCCGTTCCAGGGCGAGTTGGGCCTGTTTGAGGGCCACCTCGGCGCCGCGCACGCGGGCCGCTGCGGCGCTGAGGGTGGCGTCGGTGGGAGCGGCCTGCAACTCGGCCAGGCGCGCCTCGGCGTTGCGCACGCCGGCCTCGGCGGCAGCCACGTTGCCCGCGCGCTCCGCACCACCGAGCCGCGCCAGGCGCGCCTCTGCCGCAGCGATCTGTGACCGCGCCGCCGCGATGGCATCGGCCTCGGCCGGGCTGACCAGGCGCGCATAGCGCGCCTCGGCGTCGCGCAGGGTGGCCTCGGCGGCCTGGATGCCGGTGATCTCAGCCTGCCGGGCCTGCTCGAGGGTCAGTTGGGCCTGGGCCATGGCCGTCTCGCCATCCTCCACCGCCCGCTGCGCGGCGGCCTCACGGTCGCGGAACTCCTGCGGCAGTTCGCCGGGTAGTTTCTCACGCTCGCGGTTCTGCCAGTAGACGCGGCTGTACTCGTCCTGGGCGTTGCGCAGAGCGTTGGCGGCCCGCTCCAGGTTCAATTCGGCGGTGATCCGCGCCTGTGCCAGCGCATCGCGCTGCTGTTGCAGACCGATGCGCGCCTGGTCTACCGCAGCCTGGGCCGAAGCCACGTCGGGGGCCCTGGGACCGGCCTGCAACTCGGCCAGGCGGGCGCGGGCACTCTCCAGTTCGGCCCGGGCCGCAGCAACATCCGCCGGGGTGACGCCACCCACGGTGGCCTGCAACTGGCCCCGCGCGCGGGCAATCTCGGCCTCGACAGCCGCAACCTGCTCGGGGGTGGCCCCCTCCAGCAGCCGGTCGTAGTCGGCCTGCGCCTGCTCCAGGTTGACCTGCGCCTGCTCGACCCGCAGGCTCAGGTCGCGGGTATCGAGGCGAGCCAGGGGCGAGCCGGCCTGTACGGTGTCACCTTCCTTGATCAAAATCTCCGCCACGGTACCGCTGGTCTCGAAGCTCAAATTGACGCTGCTGGCCGGAACGACCTTGCCTTCGGCGATCACCGTGCTTCCGGCCTGCACCGCCGGTAGTACCGTCGGCTGGGGCGGTTGCGTCTCTGAGGTGGGAACGGAACAGGCCACCAGGCCGGCCAGGACCAGGCCGGTTATGGTACTGATGAGGATCTTCCGCATCGCGGTAGGCTCCTTTTCTCAAGCTACCGGAAGGTAGCCGCTAGGCTCAAACGTTGATGGTGTGTCTGGCGCTTGCGCAGAGGGGCCTGCAACCTCTCCGAGCCTTCCCACGCGCGCCCACCAGCACCGCAGAGTGATACCATTTTAGATTGCCGATTCTGGGTTGCGGATCACGATCCCGGGCATTACCGTGCACTATCGCAGCTCGGGTTGTACGGAATGTTCGACAGAAAAACGACACGCATCGCCTCCGGGTTGTGCGCCGCCTATTCGTAGGCCAGCACGTCGCGCACGGTGACCCGCGAGGCGTTCCAGGCGGGCAGGAAACTGGCAACGGTCGCCAGAACGACCACAATCCCCAGCCACTGGGCCACGCCGATGAACGAGAACACGAAGGCAAACGAGTTGTTGGCCTGGAAAATGGCCGCCAGTCCCTGGTTCATAGCGAAGCTGACCGGGGCGGCCAGCATAGCGCCAATGATCCAACTGATCAGACCGATAAGCACGCCCTCGGCGATCACAATGCGCTGGATGGCCCAGTTGCCTGCGCCAATCGCGCGCATTACGCCGATCTCGCGGGTGCGCTCGAGGACATTGATGCTCATCGTGCCCATCAGGCCCAGTCCTCCTACCAGCGCCAGCAGCGCGGCCATCAGCAGGAGGAAGAAGATAATCATGTCAATGCCGATGCTGTTCTGGGCGCGGAACTGGGCCAGGGTGCGGGTAAAGCCGACTTCGAGACCCTGACGCTTGAGCAACTCGCCCGCAGCCGCAGCCACCCGCTCCTGCGTGGCCGGGTCACGCTGGTCGGTGATCAGGCGCACCTCGGTGGCCATGCCCGTGTCGCCCATCTGCCGGCTGAAGGTCGGCAGATTGACGTAGATGGCTGCAATCGGGAAGGGTGTTCGCGAGAGGCCCACCACGGTCATGGACAGTTCTTTGCCCGCCACCTTGATCCGCACCACATCGCCCACGCGGGCGCCGGGGTAGTCGGCCAGATAATCGCTGGTGAGCACCACTGCCCCGTAGTCGTCAGGGAGAAGCCAGCGACCCTCGTCAATCTGCACGCGCAGCGCATCGCCATCGGCGGGTGCGGCAATGACGCTGTAGGTGTCACTGCTCTCCCGGTTGCCGGCTTCAATCACCCGCGCGCTGTAGCCATTCCAGTACTCCACATCCACCACGCCGGGCAACGTGGCGAGCTGATCGAGCACCGTGGTGCGGTAGGGCCGGTTCATCGAGATAAAGACATCAATGTTGAGCTGCTGGTAGACCCTGTCAATAGTGGTGTAGAGGCTCACCCGCTGGCTGATCACGGCCATAAAGATCAGGCCGGCCAGGGTCAGGGTAGACAGGGTAAGCGCCAGGCGGCCCTTGCGGCGGAAGGTGTTACGGAGTGAGAGCAGCATCGGCCGGGAGAGGAAGCGGATACGCTCCAGCATCCGGTCGAGGGGGCTGCGCCCGAATCGGCCCTTGCCCAGCCCATAGCTACCAATGGCCTCGCGCACGGTCACGCGCGTACCGCTGATGATCGGCACCAGCGCCGCCAGCACCGGGATCAGCAAACCCGCGGCGATCTGCTGGGCGAGGACCGCGGGTGTGGGGGCCACGCTGGAGATGTTGAAGTTGAACAGCCCCACGAAGAAGGCGGCCAGGCCCCAGGCGCCCAGTACGCCGAGGGGAATGGCGATGATCAGCGAGAGCGCGCCAAAGGCCAGCACCGTCACCAGATAGAGTTGCACAATATCGCTGTTGCGCGCGCCAATTGCCTTCATCACCCCGATCTGACGGATCTGCTGGGTAAGCAGGGCGCTGATTGTGTTGATCACCAGAAAGCCGCTCAACAACAGGGCGAAGAGACCGATGATGCTCAGCAGCAGCGTAAAGGCCTGCACAAAATCATCGGCGGGGTAGACGCCCGGCTTGCTGATGAAGATGCCCCCCGAGACCCGCCCGCTTTTCTCGATCTTGTCCTCCACCTGCTCAGCGATGGCGCGCACATACTCCTGGTCGTAGCGATGGTCGGCCACCAGAATATCCACCGAGTTGTAGCCGGGCGGCACGCCGAGCAGTTCGGCCGACTGGTCGCTGATATAGCCGTAGCCGATATTGGCCAGCGCGGTCGGGAAGCCGCTGCCGAGGTTATAGACCACGCCGCTCACCAGCAGGTCCAACTGCTTGCCATCGCGTCGTTCGATGCGCAGCATCTGGCCCTCGGCGGCGCCCAGGAAAGGCAGGGCGGCCCGTTCGAGCACGATCGTGCGGCGCGGGGGCGGCCACTGGCCACTGAGGGGCGTCGGGACGTACATCCGCAGGTCCTCGACCTTGCCAACAACCTGGAGTTGCAGGTCCTTCCACTCGCCGCCGGGCGTCAGCGCGCGCACGGTGACGCTGCGCGTGGCCTGGGCCTCGGCGACGCCGGGCATACGCCGGATGGTCTGCACCAGGTCGTCGTCAATATCGTTGGCCGCAATCGAGGCACTGGCCGGATTGGTGGCATTCCAGTCGCCGTTAAGGTCGCGCATCAGGATGGCGCGCCCGCCGGAGACCATACCGATGGCAAAGACGCCAATGGCAATAGCGAGCACAACCAGCAGCGTGCGGGTCTTGTTGCTCCAGAGATCGCCGAGCACTTTACGCCAGCGTGGTGCGAGCACAGGCATCTCCCTTTCAGCCGTTGGTGCGGCGCAGCCGCACACTGCCAGGATGAACAGCGGGGTGTTTCCTGGGAGGGAGCAGCCCTCCCAGACGCTCCGGGTGGGGAGGGCGTGCCTCCCCGGTGGGCAGAGGCACGGGGAAACCCGGTTTCCCCATATGTTCAAGTTAGAGCAGCGCGCGCGTCACTGTTGGCAGCGCGGCGCTCGGCAGCCACCCGCTCGACATCGGCGCGCGTGCCTTCCGACTCGGCCAGCAGGGCGTGGAACTCGTTGCGGTCCAGGGCGACCACCTCCACCACGCCGTTATCGTGGGCCGCGCGCACCGTCGCGTTACGCACGCCGCCGCCGAGCAGCGCCTGTTCGCCGAAGTACTGGCCTTCTCCCAGCACCTCGGCGATCAGCTCGCCGCCCCCGGGCTGGTCAATAATCACCTCGACCCGGCCCTTCGTAATGATGTAGAAGTACTCGGCCTCGGCGCCCTGACGCACAATCGGCTGGCCCGGCTCGTAGGTAAGCCGGTCGATCTGCCGCGTCACGGTGATCAACTGGTCGAGGCTGAGCCGTGGCAGGGCCCTGGCGAGGTACTGGTTGACGATCTCGCCGTCGGAGACGATCACCGAGCGCGTGGCGCGTCGGGCCAGGTCGTTGTCGTGGGTGACCATCACGATGGTTTTGCCCGCATTGACCAGATTCTCGAAGAGTTGGAACACCGCAGCCGAGGTCTTACTATCGAGATTGCCGGTCGGCTCGTCGGCGATCAGGATCGGCGGGTCATTGGCCAGTGCGCGGGCAATGGCAACCCGCTGCTGCTGACCGCCGGAGATCGCCGAGGGCAGCTTATGGGCCTGATCGGCCATCTCAACCTGCTCCAGCAAGTGCAGCGCCCGGGCGTGCCGTTCGGAGGGCCGGTACATGTTGCAGAAGTCCATCGGCAACATGACATTTTCAATAACGCTGAGCGAAGGCAGCAACTGGAAGAACTGGAAGATGATCCCCAGGTTCCTGCCGCGCCAGACTGACATGCGCCCCTCGCCAAGCGTGTGTACCGGCGTGCCGCCGACAAAGACCTCGCCGGAGGTGGGCCGGTCAATGCCGGTGATCATATTGATCAGCGTTGACTTCCCGGAACCCGACTTGCCGATGACGGCAACGAACTCACCAGCGTCTACCGTGAGGTTGACGCCCTTGAGGGCGGTGAAGCTCCCGGCAGCGCTCTGGTACGTTTTGACCACGTTCCGCAGATCGATCAGATGGCCGGGACCGCCAGTATCGGTTCGCGACCTGTTCGCGCCGTTTGGTTTGAGCCAGCGTCCGAACATTGTCTTCTCCTCCGGTGCGGCCAGTGTACTGCCACCAGCGTAGCACCTTCCGCCGCTGACGGCATGGGTCTCTGGTAGGGTTGCACGGGGCGATCTGGCGCCCACCTGGCTGTGGATGCCTCATCCTTAAGTATGAGACAGGCCGGAGTAAACGATACATCCATCGGGGCGCGCGGGAACCGGGTGGGGCGAATGATCGCTCGCCGCACCCGGGGGCCCGGAAAAGATCTTTCTTGCCCGGACTGCGCTCGTTGAAACCTTGCCCATCGTGATCCGCGCGCCTTTGCAACCCGGCTTCACATCGGTTGTCGCCCTACCACCTGATGTGCTTGACAGTCCGCCGTGGCTGCGGTAAGGTATCACTAACAAACGATCTTCGGGGCAGGGTGAAATTCCCGATCGGTGGTATAGCCCACGAGCGTGTTGCGAGGCACGCAGGATCCGGTGCGACTCCGGGGCCGACGGTTACAGTCCGGATGTAAAGAAGATCCAGACGACGCAGTGGCGCGCGATAGAGCGAGTGCTCCTTCGCGTGCGCTGTGATCCGGTGCATACGGCATCCCATGCCGCTATGCGCTGTCTGGTTAGTTCTGCCCCGATGTGCTCATGCACAGCGGGGCTTTTTGTTGGGAGGGTGGGCATGCAGCAGACGTTACCGATGCAGCAGGAGATCAGGGCGCCGCGGGTGGCGCGCGCGCCGTGGATCGGCCTGGAGGCCTTGCAGTGGGCCGGGTTGCCCACGGCGATCATGGGCCTGCTGGTACTCTGGCAGGCGCTGGTCAGCGTGGGGGGCTACCGCCCCTTCATCCTGCCCGGCCCGGCCCTGGTCGCCGAGCGCTTCGTGGTAGCGGCGCAGAGCGGCCTGCTCTGGAAGCACACGGCAGCAACGCTGCTGGTAGCCCTGGGCGGGTTCGGCCTCGCCCTGCTTGTCGGGCTGAGCCTGGGGTACATCCTGGCGCACCTGCCCTGGCTGGAGCGGGCCACGGCCCCCGTGCTGGCGGCCAGCCAGGCCATTCCAGTGGTGGCCGTCGCGCCCCTGATCATCCTCTGGTTCGGCCCGGGCCTGACCGGCAAGTTGCTGATCGCCGCGCTGATCACCTTCCTGCCGGTGCTGATCAGCACCGTGGTGGCCCTGCGCTCCATTCCGCGCGAGTTGCGCGAAATGGCCCTGATCAGCGGGGCCAGCCGCTGGCAGATGCTACGCCACGTCGAGGCGCCCCTGAGCCTGCCGGTGCTCTTCGGCGGCATCCGCACCGGGCTGGCCCTGGCCACTACCGGCGCGGTCGTCGGTGAGTTCGTGGCCGGCCGTGAGGGCCTGGGCGCGCTGATCAACATCGCCCGCGGCCTCTTCGACACTCCACTGATCTTCGTGGCCCTGATCACCCTTGCAGCGATTACCCTGTGCCTCTACCTGACCGCATCGCTCCTGGAGCGGGCGCTGGTGCGCTGGGAGCTGGGGTGAGGGGAGGTGCGAGTGTGCAGGTGAGGAGGTGTGTGTAGAGCGGGTTTGGCAGGGCAAAGCCCTCCCAGGAAACACCCCGCTGGTGCGAAGGGTCAGGGAACAGGCGGGTCGGCGCCAGTTGGTAACCTGAAGTCTAGCGCTTCTGAACTAGATACGATGAGGAAATCACATGTTCAGACATCTCTGCCTGACGACCATCCTGGCCGTGCTTCTCGTCGCCTGTGGGCAGCCGGCGGCGCCTGTGGCTACGCCGACCGAACCGGCGGCAGCCACCACCGCCCCCGCGCTGCGCCAGGTGACCCTGGCAATGTCGTACATTCCGAATGTGCAGTTCGCACCCTACTATATGGCCGCGGCGAAGGGCTACTACGCCGAGGCCGGGCTTGAGGTCACCTTTGACTACAACTTCGAGACCGACGTCGTCCAGCGGGTGGCGGCCTGGCCCGAGAGCGGCGTCACCTTTGCTACCGCATCGGGCACGTCCACGCTCCTGGCTCGCCAGCAAGGTCTGCCGGTCAAAACGGTCATGACCCTCTACCAGCAGTTCCCGATCGTATTCTTCGCCAGGTCAAGCACCGGGCTGAAGAGTGCCGAGGACCTGAAGGGTAAAACCGTCGGCATTCCCGGCAACTTCGGCGAGAGCTTCTACGGCTTGCTGGCCATGCGTTACGCCAACCAGCTTGCTGAGGACGCCTTCACCGTGCAGGAGATAGGCTTTACCCAGGCTCAGGCGGTGTTGGAGGACAAAGTGCCGGTGGCGATTGGCTACGCGATGAATGAGCCGGTGCTCCTACGCCAGCAGGGCGTCGAGGTGGATGTGCTGCGCGTCGCCGACGTGTACAACCTGGCGGCGAACGGGATCGTCGTGAGCGAGCGGCTCATCGCCGCAGAGCCGGAAGTGGTGCGGGGCTTCGTCACCGCATCGCTGAAGGGGTTGCGCGCCACCCTGGACAACCCCGATGAAGCCTTCGAGGTTAGCCTGGGCTTCATTCCAGAGGCCAATCTGGGCGATGTGGAGCTGCAGCGGCAGGTGCTCCTGGAGAGTCTGCCCTACTGGTACAGTGAGAAGACCAATGTCGAGGGGCTTGGCTACACCGACGTGGCCCTGTGGAAAGCGACGGAGCAGTTTATGCGCGATGCGGGGTTGCTGGCCTCTCCGGTGGAAGTCAGCGATGCGTTTACGAATGAGTTTATTCGGTAAGCACGCGCCCCGCTGCGCCACGCACCCCTGTCAAACCATCCCGAACAAACATGCGGTTATACACATAATCCACGGGTTATCCACAATGAAGAGACGGCCCGGTGGGGAGACGGCCCGGTGGGGAGACGGCCCGCCGGGCCGTCTCTACCCCGCCCCGCGGTACGGTGCCGGCCGATGGGCGGCGGGAGCGACCCGTCTCGCCCCGCTGCCTCACCGCGTTTGACACCCGCACCCCGACCGTGCTATACTCCCGGCGACAAAAGATACCAACAGCAATGATCGGGAAGAGTACACGGCGCACGGCGGCCCAGCGAGCCGGCGGGTGGTGTGAGGCCGGAGCGTACGGCGCTGTGGAATGGACCCGGGAGCTGCGGAGCGAAACGACGTCAGGTTCCGCAATGGAAGCTAACGTCAGAGTAGGAGCCGCCGGAGACGCCACCGTTATCAGGGCGAGGGGTATGGAACGCCCGGGGCCTGCCGGCCACGGCGACAGTACCCGCAGAGCGCGTGGCGCGTGAGCGCCCGCGAATGAGAGAGTGGCACCGCGATCTTTGATCGCCTCTCGACCCGCAGTGGGTCCGAGGGGCGTTTTTGTTGGAATACGGGTGATGCCCCCTGGCTGCGCCCATCCAACCTCGCTCTGCGGGCACGAGCCTGGAGAGCCCGCGGTCTCCCTGCTCTCAAGCGGGCTTGCCGCCCCCACGGGCAGGGGCGCGGTTCGACAAGCTCACCACAGGTGGGGAAACCCGGTTTCCCCATATGTTCACATCAGTCATCCATGCGGCTGCGCCGCACAACGACAAGATGAAAAAGGGTTTTTGTTGGGAGAGCGCAGCCCTCCCAAACCCTCCCGCGCGCGGGCTATGTTCACCTCAGACAGAAGGAGTATGCCAGCGATGGACACCGTCAAGTACCTACTCAATGAAGAGCAGATGCCCACCACCTGGTACAACATCGCCGCGGATCTGCCCGTGCCACCTCCCCCGGTGCTGCATCCCGGTACGGGACAGCCGATTGGGCCCGCCGACCTGGCGCCTCTCTTCCCGATGGCCCTGATTATGCAGGAAGTCAGCACCGAACGGGCGGTGGCGATCCCCGAGGAGGTGCAGGCGATCTATCGGCAGTGGCGCCCGACCCCGCTCTTTCGCGCGCGGCGCCTGGAACGGCTCCTCGATACGCCAGCGAAGATCTACTACAAGTACGAGGGCGTCAGCCCGGCGGGCAGCCACAAACCCAATACGGCCGTCGCCCAGGCTTACTACAACAAGCAGGAGGGCGTCAAACGCATCGTCACCGAGACTGGCGCGGGCCAGTGGGGCTCGTCGCTGGCTTTTGCCGGGGCGCTGTTCGGGCTGGAGATCAAGGTCTACATGGTGCGGGTCAGCTACGACCAGAAGCCGTACCGCCGCGCGCTGATGGAGGCCTATGGCGCGACCGTGGTCGCCAGTCCCAGCGAGGAAACGGCTGCAGGCCGGGCCATTCTCGCCGAACATCCCGACAGCACCGGGAGCCTGGGCATCGCCATCAGCGAGGCGGTGGAAGTGGCGGCCCAGCGCGAGGATACAAAGTATGCCCTGGGCAGCGTGCTCAACCACGTGTTGCTCCACCAGACGGTCATCGGCCAGGAGGCCCTGGCGCAGCTCGAAATGGCCGGGGATTACCCCGATGTGGTGATCGGCTGTACCGGCGGTGGCAGCAACTTCGCCGGGATCGCCTTCCCCTTCATCGGAGCCGCGCTCCGCGGCGAGCGGGCCGTGCGGGCAGTGGCCGTCGAACCGGCAGCCTGCCCGTCTATGACCAAGGGCAAATACGCCTACGATTTCGGCGATACAGCCCACCTGACACCGCTGGTGAAGATGCACACCCTGGGCAGCACCTTCGTGCCCTCGGGCTTCCACGCCGGTGGTCTGCGCTACCACGGCATGGCCCCGCTGGTGAGCCATCTGGTGCAGTTGGGACACATCGAGCCTGTTGCCGTTCAACAGCTCGAAACCTTTGCCGCCGGTATTCAATTCGCGCGTACCGAGGGCATCCTGCCGGCGCCTGAGGCCAATCACGCCATTGCCGGGGTGATCCACGAGGCCCTGCGCTGCAAGGAAGAGGGGGTCAGCCGCACCATCCTCTTCAATCTCTGTGGTCACGGCCACTTCGATATGCAGGCGTACATGGACTACCAGGCCGGCAAGCTCCACGACTTCGAGTATTCTGATGCCGAGGTCGCGATGGCCCTGGCGGGGTTGCCGAGTGTGGGGTAATACCATTTCAGCCGCCCACTAGCGGGCGTTTCAGCTTTACCGTCGCTCCGCATCTCTACAGCTCTACACTTCACCCAACTGGTTTGTAGAGCTGTAGAGGTGTGGAGCTGAAGGTCAGATTCTCAAGCGGGTCTGCATCATACCTGAGGTGAAAATACGGGGAAACCGGGTTTCCCCATCGCCCTGCCTGTGGGGGGTGCCAGTCGCTCCCAACAGCGGTTGGGACATGGGGAAACCGGGTTTCCCCATCCCCCTCCCTGAGGGGAGGGTTTGGGCGTAGAGGCGCGGCGCCGCCGCGCCTACGCCCTGCCAGGAAAAACCCGTTTTCATCTCGTCATTGTTCGGCGCAGCCGCATGGATGCCTAACGAAAGATGACCTGCACTTGCGCTATCGGGCCGGGGGCCTCGACGGTAACGTAGCGGCTGGGGCCGACGCTCTCCAGGCGCAGAGGCACGGCCTGGCCGTTGAGGCTCACAGCGCGCACCTCGCGCGCCAGGGGCGGGAGCAGCACCCGTACCCGCAGTGTCTCGCCGGAGCCGGTGGCCTCCAGGGTGATCCGCGCCTCAGCGGCGCCGGTGGCCGGCTCATAGGCCCAGCGGTAGGCGGCATATCCATCGGACGCGGCGTAGCGCGCCGAGGCATAGGCCGTGCTGATCGCATCGCGTGGGGCCGCCAGCCAGCGCGGACTGATAGCGGCGGCGCTGTAGGCGATCCCGTCGTCGTTCAGCCCTGCCGCGCCCTCCAGCAACGCGCCGAGCATGGCGCTGGAACCCCAGCCGTCGGTGGGCAGGAACTCATTGGCCGGGGCGACCCCGCCGGTGGGGTAGTACCACAGGTAGGTCGAACCAGTGCGGGTGATCAACTCGTGGTAGCGGTAGAGAATATCGAAGCCGTAGGACTCGTAGCCGAAGCGAAAGGCGCCGCGGGCCAGCTCGCCGCCGACGAGGGGCATCACCCCGCCATTGACGTACTCGCCGGGGCGCTCACCCAGACGCCCGGCGAGGCCAAAGGCCCCGGCGGGAAAGGGCGGGTCAATGCTGTACCACTCGGCGAAGGCAGTGCGCTCGGGGTGGTTCAAGCGCCGCTGGTACTCGGCCAGTATAGCGCGCCCCTGCTCCACCGTTAGCACGCCGCGGTTGAGGGCAATGGCATTGGAGAGACTGAGCTGCCGCGCTTCGTCCACACCGGGCACATCGAAGGGTGCGAGTTTGACGTGATGGGTGTAGAACGAGCTGTTCCAGCTCAACCGGTTGAGCCGCACCATAATATCGTCGGCGAGCGCCCGTCGCTGGGCCGCCAGATCGCGCTGGCCCGCCTGCTCCTCCATCGCGGCCAGCGAGCGCAGAGCCTCTGCCAGGCCGGTATTGTCACCGTGGAAAATGCCCCAGTGGGTCTGGTCGTCGATCCAGTGGCGCGGCGCTGGCTGACCGGTGCTCGGGTCGCGGGTCGTAGGCCCGTACTCGAAATCCCACGTATCGATAGTAAACGGACGCTTGACCAGGCCGAGAGTTGGTTCCCAGCGCAGCGGCGAGGTGAGGGTGTAATGAATGGCCTTCTGCGCGGCGGGCAGCACGCTGCGCATCCAGGCGGCGTCACCGGTGGTCTTCCAGGTTTCGTAGATCAACTGGACGTAGAGGTACTCCACGTCAGCTTCTACCGGTGTGCGCAGGGCGGGAATGTTCCACTCCGGGCGAGCAAGAAAGTCGGGCAGGCTGCCGTCGGGGGCCTGGGCGCGGGCGTTGGCCTCGATCAGGCTGGTCAGATCCGTTTCAAAATAGCGGAAGGCGCGGTTTTGATAGTAGTGGTCGCGCAGCCAGAGCAGCGGGCTATCCGGCGAGCGATAGCCGGTAACCCTGCGGCCATCGAGCTGATAGCTCAGACGCTTGGCGGCCATGAAGCTCCGCACCCGGTCGTAGAGACCATCAAAGGCCGGCACACCCGTGCGGACCGTCGTGGTCGCATCGAGGCGGTAGAGCGTCCCGGCGGCCACCTGCGCGCCCGAGGGCAGGAACAGTGCGCCCCAGTGGGCGCCGAGGGCGCCGCGAGGCAGTACCTCGACAGCCCCGAAGCCGCCGGCCAGAGCAAGAGGAAAACTGCCGGCAAAGCGACCCCGCCCGTCAAAGACCAGAAGCGTTGCCGGGCCGCTGTAGTCCTGGATGTTCACGTTGACCACTACCGGCACGAGAGGCTCGACCACAGGCCGGGCGCTGGCAAATGAGGCGCTACGCTGGGCGCGTACAGGAGCGAGAGGGAATCCGACAGTCACCAACACAACCAGAAGCACTGGCAGCAGGATCAGGTGCGGGCGTGGCACAAGGCTTCCTTTCCAGGTTCGGGCAGCAGCAGTGGTAGATGATGCGGCCAGAGTATACCATGGAAGCGTGCGGCGAAAATCCGTAGGTTCCGATCGCACCGGAGAGGAGAAGGTATGCTGCCGAATGCCAATAGCTCGGTGGGGCCGCCGGATGAACTGGCCGATCTTCGCCAGCGCTACAACCTGCTGGTGCAGGCGCTCAGGTTGATGATTTACGACTACGATGTGGCCAGTGGCGCAATCAGGTGGAGCGGTGAAACCGAACAGGTCTGCGGGATGAGCATCGCCGAATTGAACGGGGGAATCGCGCAGTGGGAAGAAGCGATCCACCCCGATGATCGCGCCAGGGCCCTGGAGTTGCTCGGCGAGGCTGAAGCGCAGGTAGGCCACTACGATGTGGAGTACCGCTTCCGGCACAAAGATGGAACATACGTCTGGATCCTCGACCGTGGCGCCTTTCTAGCCGGTCCCGATGGCAAGGCCGCGCGCATGATCGGCATGATGCAAAATATCAATACCATCAAACAGCTCGAAGCCGAGCGACTCCAGATCCAGGCCGAGGTCATCGCTGCCCAGGAACGCGCCCTGCGCCAACTGAGCACACCGCTGGTGCCTATCAGCGATGAAGCCGTGGCGCTGCCGCTGATAGGCGCGATTGATGCGCGCCGGGCAGAACAGATCATGGAGACCCTGCTCGAAGGTGTCACCGCGCGAAACGCCGGCATCGTGATCATAGACATTACCGGGGTTACTGCCGTTGACACCACGGTGGCGAACATGCTCATCCAGGCGGCCCGCGCCGTGCGCCTGCTCGGCGCGCGCGTCATCCTGACCGGCGTCGGCGCCGAGGCTGCCCAGAGCCTGGTGGGCCTGGGGGCCGATCTGGAAGCAATTGAGACCCGGGCAACGTTGCAGGACGGCATCGCTCTGGCGTTGCGCCTGTAAAGATACTGGTGGCACACCCCGTTGTATCCACGCCGGGTGCGCGGGCGGGATACTCGCGTGCGGGCCGGAGGCCTGCGTACCCTGGCTCGCCAGCAGTATTCTGTACAGGACGAATCCGCTCATACCCTCCCCGTCGAGAGGGGTATGGGGCAACCTGGTTGCCCCTTTCACATCAGCCGTCCACGCGGCTGCGCCGCACAACGCCGGAATGAATATGGTTAAATCCTCCCCACAGGGAGGGGCGTGGGGAAACCCGGTTTCCCCATATGCTCACATCAGTACAGAGGGAAGGACGTTCTATGACCACGAAACAACGCATTCTGACCGGTGATCGGCCAACCGGCAAGCTGCACCTGGGCCACTATGTCGGCTCATTGCAGAACCGGGTGGCTTTGCAGGATACCTACGAGTGCTTCTTTATTATCGCTGATCTACACGTATTAACCACAAAACCCACCCGTGGAGATATTGCCGAAATCCCCCAGAATATTCGTGATCTGGTGCTGGATCATCTTGCGGTGGGAATTGACCCGAATAAGGTTACATTCTACGTGCAATCAGCGGTGAAGGAGATCTATCAGCTCAACCTGATTTTCGAGATGCTGGTGACCGTGCCACGCCTGGCGCGCCTGCCGAGCATCAAAGATATGGCGCGTAACGCCAACATCGACGAGGAACAACTCCCCTTCGGCCTGCTGGGCTACCCGGTGTTGCAAGCCGGCGACATTCTGATGCCGCGGGCGCACCTGGTGCCGGTGGGCAAGGACAATGAGGCCCACGTGGAGATCACCCGCGAGATCGCCCGGCGCTTCAACTACCTCTACGGCGAGGTCTTCCCCGAGCCGGAAGCCCTGGTGCCCGAGGTCGGCACCCTCCCCGGCACTGATGGTCAGGGCAAGATGAGCAAGAGCGCCGGCAACGCGATCTTCCTTTCCGATGACCCGAAGACCGTGGAGCAGAAGGTGCGCGGCATGTACACCGATCCGAACCGTATCCGCGCCGACATCCCCGGGCGGGTGGAAGGCAACCCGGTGTTTGCCTACCACGACGCCTTCAACCCGAATCTCGAGGAGGTCAACGATCTGAAGGAGCGCTACCGCCAGGGCCGTGTGGGAGACGTGGAGGTCAAGCGCAAGCTCCTGCTCGCCCTGGAGAACTTCCTGGCGCCCATCCGCGAGCGCCGCGCGCACTACGAGGCCAACCCGCGCCTGGTGGACGAGATCATCGCCGCTGGCAACGAGCGGACCCGCGCCGTGGCCCGCGAGACCATCCGCCTGGTCGAAGAGGCGATGGGTCTGACCTACTTCCGTTGACGGCGCTTGATGGCTGGAAAGCAATGCCTATGTATACCCCGAGTCTGGAAGAGGTGCGTGCCCTGCGCGGTCAGGGCAACCTCTGCCCCATCTACCGTGAAATCCTGGCCGACCTGGAGACGCCGGTCTCGGCCTATCTGAAAGTGGCGCAGGGCGCCTACAGCTTCCTGCTGGAGAGTGTGGAGGGCGGGCAGCACATTGCCCGCTACTCCTTCATCGGCAGCGATCCATACCTGACCCTGCGCCTCGACCGTGGCGTGGCCCAGGCCGTGCAGGGCGGCTACAAGCAGACGCTCAACTACAGCGACCCGCTGGTGGTGCTGGGCAGCTACCTCAGCGCCTACCGCCCCGTGCGCCTTCCCGACCTGCCGCGTTTTGTCGGCGGAGCGGTGGGCTACCTGGGCTACGAGACGGTGAGCTACTTCGAGCGTCTGCCGGTGCCCGAGCCCTGCGACTACCAGATGCCCGAGGGCTTCTGGATGTTTGTGGACACCCTGCTGATTTTCGACCACCTGCGCCACAAGCTCAAGGTGCTCTCGCACGTGCATCTGGACGCCGAGGACCTGGAGGCCGAGTACCGCCGCGCCACGGCGCGGATCGAGGCCCTGGTGGCCCGTCTGCGTGAGCCGATCGCGCCCGCCGCGCGCCCTGGTGCGCGCGAACTGGAGCCGCGGAACTATGAGCCCCATTCCGGGACAGACGCGCCGGGCCCGCGGCCCGCGCCGGTCTCCAACGTTACCCGCGAGCAGTACCACGCCAATGTACTGCGGGCAAAAGAGTACATCGCTGCTGGAGACATCTTCCAGGTCGTGCCCTCGCAGCGTTTCAGCCGGCCCACCAGCGCCGACGCGGTGACGATCTACCGCGCGCTGCGCACGATCAACCCCTCGCCGTACATGTTTCTCCTGCGCACGGGCGAGGGTGACCTGGTGGGCGCTTCGCCTGAATTGCTGGTGCGCGTGCAGGAGGGCGAGGTGCAGACCCACCCCATCGCCGGCACGCGCCGCCGCGGGCGCGATATGGCCGAAGACGCCGCCCTGGCCGAAGAACTGCTGGCCGATGAGAAGGAGCGCGCCGAGCATCTGATGCTGGTGGATCTGGGGCGCAACGATATCGGGCGGGTCAGTGAGCCAGGCACCGTCCGCGTGCCTACGTTCATGGTTGTCGAGAAGTACAGTCACGTGATGCACCTGGTGAGCCACGTGACCGGGCGGCTGCGGAGTGATATGAGCGCCCTGGACGCGCTGCGGGCCTGCTTTCCCGCCGGCACGGTGAGCGGAGCGCCCAAGATCCGCGCCATGGAGATCATCGCCGAACTGGAGGGCACGCGCCGCGGCATCTATGCCGGCTGCGTGGGCCACGTAGGCTTCAATGGCGACCTCGACACCTGTATCGCCCTGCGTACCCTGGTCATCCAGAATCGCATCGCTTACATGCAGGCCGGCGGCGGCGTGGTGGCCGACAGCGACCCCGAGGCCGAGTACCAGGAGAGTTGCAACAAGGCCGCGGCTCTGTTGCGTGCCATTGATATGGCGGAAGAACTGATGTGAACATAGCCCGCCTGCGGGAGGGTTTGGGCGTAGGGGCGCGGCGGCGCCGCGCCCCTACCCCCTCCCAGGAAACAACCCGCCAGCGGGGAGGGTTTGGGAGGGCGAAGCCCTCCCAAGAACAATAATATGTTCATTCCGGCGTTGTGCGGCGCAGCCGCATGGATACTGAGGTGAAAATAGGGGAAACCGGGTTTCCCCACCTGTGGTGAGCTTGTCGAACCGCGCCCCTGCCCGTGGGGGCAGCAAGCCCTCCCCACCGGGAGGGGTTGGGAGGGCGCAGCCCTCCCAGGAAAAACCCATTGTTTATCTTGTCGTTGTGCGGCGCAGCTTGTCGAGGAAACATAGCGCTGCGGCACAGGGGGGCGCGGTATCCCACGCCGTTCACTCATAAGCCAGCACCTCGCGAACCGTCAGGCGCGTTGCCGTTCGCGCGGGCAGCAGACTGGCGACCACGGCGATCGCCAGCGCCGCTACAAGCCAGGCCACTACAGCGGGCAGGGCATAGGCCCAGAGTAACGGCACATTGAGCAGACTCTTGCCGAAACCATAGCACATAGCGTAGCTCAGCGGCACAGAGAACAGCGTCCCCGCGCACCAGGCCAGGAGTGCGATCACCACGCTCTCGCTGACGATAATGCGCTGGATCGCGCCGTCACTCGCGCCAATGGCGCGCATGATCCCGATCTCGCGGGTGCGCTCCAGCACGTTGATGCTCATCGTGCCGGCCAACCCCAGCCCACCGACCAGGCCGATGAGCAGAGCCAGGATCGAGAGGACCACGCTGATCAGGTTGAAACGCTCGGCCAGAATGGCCCGATCCTCCGAGCGGCTGTGGATGAGGCGCACCTCGAAACCGCCATCCGCCAGTTGTTGTTCCAGGGTCCTCACCATTGCGGCGTGACCGGCGGCGTCGTGGCTGGTTGTGGCGACGCGCAGCGTATCAGTGCGGCCCGCTCCGCCCTGCACCGCCGTGTAGGCGTCGAGGGTCATGTACACCCAGACCGGGTTGACCGGCGGCATAATTTCCTCAATCAGGCCGACAACCTTAAACGCAGATGTCTTGCCCTCTATCTCCAGATGGATAAGGTCGCCCACACCTGTGCCCGGCTCCTTGTGCATAATATTGGTGCTCAGCACGACCGCCTGCGTATCGCCGGGACGCAACCAGCGCCCCTCGGCCATACGTGGGGCGTACATCGTCGTGTCGGCGGGCATGGCCCGCACGGCCATCACCTCGCCGGTACTGCCATCGGCCCGCACGGGGAAGGCCGTGTTACGCAGCAGACTCTCAACGTCGGTCACACCGGGCACGCTGCGGACAAGCGAAGCGACCTGTGCCGCGCGATAGGGACGGCTGAACTGGATCTCAATGTCGTAATGCTGCGAGGCGATACTGGCGTCGAGGGTCGCAAACAGCGACAGGCGCAGAGTCATCGCCGCGACAAAGACGGCCCCACCAAGGGCCAGAGCGATCACAGTGCGCGCCAGGCGCCCCCGGCGGCGAAAGGTGTTGCGGAGCGCGAGGCGTGTGGGGCGCCCGAAAATGGTGAGCCGCCCGATCAGCCCATCCAACGGTGTGGCTGTGACCGGTGCGGTCGTATGCCCGGCCAGGGCCGCGTGCGCCGGTTGCCTGACCACGGCGCGGATGGGCACTGCAGCCGCGACCAGCGGCACGCACAGGGCCGCGAACAGTTCAATCACCAGCACCTCGGGCGGCAGGCGGGTAGCGTGGAGGTCAACGTTGAGTTGTCCAGCCAGAAAACGGGAGAGCGCCCGCGCGCCGAGGGCGCTGAGCGGCACGGCGAGCAGCAAAGCCAGTGACCCGAAGGCCACAGCCAGCCCGACGTAGAGCCGGGCGATCTGCCCGGCGCTGGCGCCGATGGCCTTCATCACTCCGATCTGGCGCGTCTGCTGCGTCAGGATAGCATTGATCGTATTGATAATCAGAAAGGCGCTGATCAGCAGAGCCAGCGAACCGATGGTCGTCATGATCGCCATCATCGTTGGCAGCAGCACCTCTACCGGATGCTGCAGCGGCGGCGGGATCTCGACCGTGTACACCTCGCGGCCGCTGCGCTTCAACAGGCGCTCCACCGCCGCGGCGACGCTGCGAATGTGCGCCCGGTCGGTGCGGTCACCCTCCACCACAATCGCGAGTTGCTGGTAGCCCCGTGTTCCGCCCAGCCACTCCAGCGTATCGAAGGTGATGTACCCGAAGACCTGACCGGCAATCACTGCCGGAGGCAGACTCAGGTCGTGGGTCAGCCCGGCCACTGGCAGGTTGCGGGCGTGCTGGCCCGGCAACTCAACGCGGAGCGTGTCGCCGACCGTGGCGCGCGCCCTGACCGTCGAAGCGCGTTCGATGAGCACGGCGTGATCCGGAGGGGGCCAGGCTCCCGCGTAGGGCCGGACGATGCTTACCTCGGTGATACCGTCGTCGGGCAGCACGTAGAACACGGCCTCCTGCCAGGTGTCCGGGCCGACCTCGATGCGCGCCGTGACGGCGCGGCGACCCTGGGCCCGGGCCACGCCGGAGATGCGGCGCGCCGCCTCGACCAGTTCGTCATCGAAGGGCGCGGTGGTAATGATCGCGCTGGGCGGGTTGGTGGCGAGAAAACTGCTGCGCAGTTCCCGCTGCAAGATGGTCCGCGTGGCCAGGATCGTGCCGAAGACAAAGACGCCCACCGCAATCGAGAGCACCACCAGCGTGGTGCGGGTCGGGGTAGAGTTGAGATCACGCAGGACCTTGCGCCAGCGCACGCCAGGCATACAAGGATACTCCTGATAGGCGCCGATGCGGCTACTCCGCACAACGAGATGAAAATTTATTTTTGGGAGGGCGCAGCCCTCCCAAAACCTCCCGCACACGGGCTATGTTCAGCTCAGTTTTACCGTTCGATGATTGTAGCGATGCCCATGCCCCCGCCAACACAGAGGGCTGCCAGGCCATAGCGCCCATTGCGGCGCTCCAGCTCGTCGAGCAAGGCGCCGAGGATCATGGCGCCGGTAGCGCCCAGGGGATGTCCGAGGGCAATTGCTCCGCCGTTGACATTGATCCGCTCGAGATCCACTCCGGTCTCACGCTGAAAGTGCAGTACGACTGCGGCAAAGGCCTCGTTGATCTCGAACAGGTCAATATCGTCGAAGCGGAGGCCGGCGCGTTCCAGGGCCAGACGGGCGGCGGGGGCCGGGCCGGTAAGCATAATCGTAGGCTCGCTACCGACGACGGCCACCGAGACGATGCGCGCCCGCGGCGTCAGGCCGAGGGCGCGTCCACGCGCCTCGCTGCCGACCAGCACCAGCGCTGCGCCATCCACGATGCCCGAGGAGTTGCCGGCGGTGTGCAGATGCTCGATCCGCTCCAGGTGAGGATAACGTCGCAGGGCCACGGCGTCGAAGCCTGACGCGCCGAGCTGGGCAAAAGCCGGGGGCAACTTCGCCAGAGCCTCGAGTGTCGTCCCGGGGCGGATGTGTTCATCTTCCGCCAGGAGCACCTGGCCGCTGGCGTCGCGCACGGGCACGATCGAGCGGGCGAAGCGCCCCTCGGCGCGGGCAGTGGCGGCGCGTCGTTGCGACTCCACCGCGAACGCGTCCAGCTCCTCGCGGTTAAACCCATCAAGGGTAGCGATCAGGTCGGCGCCGATACCCTGGGGCACGAACCCGACCGCCTGGCTGATCTCCGGGTCATCCATCAAGGCGCCGCCATCGCTGCCGATGGGCACGCGCGACATCGACTCGACACCGCCGGCTAGCACCAGGTGCTCCCAGCCCGAGCGGACCATAGCCGCAGCCAGATTGACCGCCTCGAGGCCGCTAGCGCAGAAGCGGTTGAGTTGCACCCCGGGCACGCGCTGGTCCCACCCGGCGGCGAGCACCGCCGTGCGGGCAATGTTGGCCCCCTGTTCGCCGATGGGTGTCACACAGCCGAGGATAACATCCTCAACCGCGGCGGGATCGAGGCCGGAACGTCGCTGTAACTCGCCCAGCAGACCGGTGATGAGGTGCACCGGCCTGACGCTGGCGAGGCCGCCTCCGGCCCTGCCGCGCCCCCTGGGGGTCCGGATTGCTTCGAAAATGAAAGCGTCTGGCATAGTTTTCCTGATGTGAAAATAGCCCGCCAGCGGGAGGGTTTGGGAGGGCGAAGCCCTCCCAGGAAACAACCCGCCAAGGGGAGGGTTTGGGAGGGCTTCGCCCTCCCAAGAACAATAATATTTTCATTCTGGCGTTGTGCGGCGCAGCCGCATGGATGACTGATGTGAAAATAGGGAACCGGGGGTTCCCCACGCCCCTACCTGCTGGGGAGCCAGGCGCCCCCAACGGCGGTTGGGGTGTGGGGAAACCGGGTTTCCCCACGCCCCTCCCTGGTGGGAGGGTTTAGGAGGGCTGCGCCTTCTCAGGCAACTTATCCGTGCCCCGGTTGAAAAGAATGTGCCCCTAAGCCTGCCGTTTCGGAAACAGCGACCGCCCGATAATCTCCTTCATAATTTCCGTAGTGCCGCCGTAGATCGTCTGCACGCGGGCATCAACGAAGGCGCGGGCGATGGGGTACTCGCGCATGTAGCCATAGCCGCCGTGGAGCTGCACTCCCCGGTCTACCACGCGATTCTGCAGTTCGGTGGCCCACCACTTGGCCATCGAAGCCTCCTCGGTAGTCAGGCGACCCGCCGCGTGGGCCTCGATACAGCGATCAACGAAGACACGCCCGATAGTCAGTTCAGTCTTCAGCTCGGCCAGCAGGAAGCGCGTATGCTGGAAATCGCCGATGGGCCGGCCAAAGGCGGTACGCTCGGCGCAGTAGGCGACCGTCATCTCAAAGGCGGCCTCGGCGCCGGCCATAGCGCTAACGGCGATGATCAGGCGCTCCTGGGGCAGCTTGCTCATCATATAGGCGAAGCCGCGCCCCTCTTCGCCGAGCAGATTGGCAACGGGAACCCGCACGTCGTCGAAGAAGAGTTCCGCGGTGTCCTGGGCGTGCTGGCCGATCTTCTCGAGATTGCGACCGCGGCTGAAGCCGGGCATGTCGCGCTCGACCACCAGCAGGCTGACCCCTCGATGACCGGCGGCGGGGTCGGTTTTCACAGCCACAATCACCAGGTCAGCATTGATGCCATTGGAGATGAAGGTCTTTTGCCCGTTAAGGATGTAATGATCACCCTCGCGTCGGGCAGTGGTACGAATGCCGGCCAGGTCGCTCCCGGCGGCAGGTTCGGTCATTGCCAGGGCTCCGATGCACTCGCCGCTGGCGATGCGGGGCAACCAGCGGCGCCGCTGCTCGGCGCTGCCGTGGTTCACGAGGTAGGGGATAACCAGATCGGTATGGACGGAGAAGCCAACACCCATGAAAAACGGGCGCGACAACTCCTCGGTGATGATCGCGTTGTAGCGAAAGTCGTCAATGCCCGATCCACCGTCCTCCTCGGCGATACCAAGGCTGAGGAAACCGGCGGCGCCGGCTCTGGTCCAGAGGGCGCGTTCGACCACCCCTTCACGTTCCCAGCGCTCGTAGTGAGGGGCGATCTCGCGCTCGACGAAGGTGCGAAAACTCTGGCGAAACAGGTGATGTTCACTCGAAAAGATCGTGCGCTCCATGACGTTCCTCCTCGTTGAGGGGGCGCGGCTTATGCGGAAGCAGCCTGCGCTACAGGTTGCTGTAAGCATACCACAGACGCAGGAACCGGGCTTCCCCGGGGCGTGGCGCACGTGGGCGCCGTGCCCAATACCTGGTTGAGTCCGGACAACCATTCCGCAACTCTGAGCGGCGCGCTTTACAATCGCGAAGCGAATGTGTTAGAATAGCCACTACGGACACGCAACTGCGGTATAATTGCACACGTTTACCTCTCCCCGTCACAGCAAGAAGTCGAGGGCGCGACCAGCAACATGGAGCGCCCTTGCTGTGTAAGCGTGTTACTGGTTTGCCGGCCGGCGCAACGTGAAGGAGTTGGACGATGCAGGATCTAGAACCACTACAGCAGTACGCCGTATGGACAGTGCTCTTGATCTCTATCTTCGGCATCGCCTACGCCTTTTACCTGAGGAGCATGATCCTCGCTCAGGACAAGGGCACGACGAAGATGCAGGAGGTCTGGGGGTTCATCAAGTCGGGCGCCAACGCGTATCTCAGCCAGCAGTTTCGAACCATTGCCATCCTGATCGTGATCCTCACGTTTGTGCTCGGCGCGAGTGTGTTCATTATCCCGCCGACGCGCGAAGCGGTGGAACACTTCGGCAGCCCTGAGGCCGCCACACTGTGGGTGGCGATCGGGCGGGCCGTGGCGTTCCTGATGGGTTCGCTCTTCTCTTACACCGTGGGCTTCGTGGGCATGAACGTCGCGGTCGAGGGGAATGTGCGCGTGGCCGCAGCCTCGCGCAAGGGGTACAACCCGGCGATGCAGATCGCCTACCGCGCCGGCTCAGTGACGGGGATGCTTACCGTAGGCCTGGGACTCCTGGGCGGCACGCTAATTTTCATGGTGTTCGGGATTGCGGCTCCTGATGCGCTGCTCGGTTTCGGCTTCGGCGGCTCGCTGATCGCGCTGTTCATGCGCGTGGGTGGCGGTATCTACACCAAGGCCGCCGACGTGGGCGCCGACCTGGTGGGCAAGGTCGAGGCCGGTATTCCCGAGGATGACCCCCGTAACGCCGCGGTGATCGCTGACCTGGTGGGCGACAACGTGGGTGACTGCGCCGGTATGGCCGCCGACGTGTTCGAGAGCTTCGAGGTCACCCTGGTCTCGGCGCTGATCCTGGGCCTGGTGCTGGGCGATGCCGTGGCCGGAACGATCGGCGATGGGAATTACGACCTGCGCTTCATTATCTTCCCGCTGGTGCTGCGGGCCATCGGCGTGGTTGCGTCGGTGATCGGCAACCTGTTTGTGACCACCGATGAGCGTCGCCGCAACGCTATGGCAGCGATGAACCGGGGCTTCTACATCGCCGCGGGCCTGGCCATCGCCGGTTGTGTGGCTGCGACCGCGGTGTTTATGCGCGAGCCCGGGGGCGCGATTGACTGGCGTCCGCTCTGGGCGACCATCGCCGGCGTCGCCCTGGCGATTGTGCTCGATAAGCTCACCGAGTATTTCACCAGCACCCACTACAATCCGGTGAAGGAAGTGTCGCGCTCCTCCCAGAGCGGCGCGGCCACGAACATCCTCTCCGGTCTGGCCCTGGGTATGGAGTCGAGCGTCTGGGCCATTCTGGTGATCTGTGGCTCCATTCTGACCTCGGTCATTATCTTCAATGGCTACTCCTCCGATCCGGTGGTGACGTTCACCGCGATGCTCTACGGTGTTTCGCTCACCGGTATCGGGATGCTCCTGCTTACCGGCAATACGATCTCGATGGACAGCTTCGGTCCGATCTCCGACAACGCCAATGGCATCGGCGAGATGGCGGGGCTGGACAAGAATGCCCGCAATGTGATGGATGACCTGGACGCGGTAGGCAATACGACCAAGGCGGTGACCAAGGGTATTGCCATCGGGTCGGCGGTGATCGCGGCTGTGGCGCTCTACGGTTCCTACCTCACCGACGTGAATAAGGTGCAGCAGCAGTTGATCGAGGCGGGCAACCAGGGTGTGCAGTTGCTCACCGGAATCAACGTGTCGGCGCCGATCGTCTTCATCGGCCTGCTCATCGGCGGCGCCGTGCCCTTCCTGTTCTCCTCGCTGACCATTCGCGCCGTCTCCCGCGCCGCCTCGCAGATCGTCAACGAGGTGCGCCGGCAGTTCCGCATCCCTGGCCTGATGGAAGGCAAGGTGCAGCCTGACTACGCCCGCGCGGTGACGATCAGCACCACGGCGGCGCAGAAGGAGCTGATCAGTCTGGGTATCATTGCTGTGATGGTTCCCATTCTGGTGGGCTTCACCCTCGGAGTGGAGGCGCTCGGCGGCTTCCTGGCCGGTATCATCCTCTCGGGTCAGTTGATGGCCGTGTTCCAGGCCAACGCCGGCGGCGCCTGGGATAATGCCAAGAAGTACATCGAGGAGGGTAACTTCGGTGGCAAGCACAGCGAGCCGCACAAGGCCGCCGTGGTTGGCGACACCGTTGGCGACCCGCTCAAGGATACCGCCGGTCCGGCCCTCAACCCGATGATCAAGGTGATCAACCTGGTGGCCCTGATTATCGCGCCGATGGTGGTGACGATCGATCCCGGTAGCCCGGGGGTGATTATTGCGATGATCATCTGCGCTGCGGCGCTGTTCTGGGCCATCTGGCAGAGCAAGCGCGAGGCCCAGCCGCTGGTTGAGCCGACCAAGGCGCCCGCCGGCGCTGATTAGGCAGCCTGCGCGCCACGCTTTCAGGATCGGAGGGAAACCCGGGGTTTCCTTTTCAGATGTAGCGTTTCTGGCGGATGGGCCTGGGGGTTGCGCCCCCAAAAAACTCCATACCTGAGAGATGGTTTCCCCTTGCTCGAAGGGAGGATCGGGAGGATCAGGCCTTCCTGATCCTCCTTTTTTTGATGAGCGCCCCGTTCCCGGCGCAGTAGCCGCACACACGCGCGTTGTTTCAGACGGTTCGATGGGCGGAGCCCTTCCCGGCACGTCCACCGGCAGGGGCGTGGCGAAGCCCGGTTTCCCCTCCTGGCCCATCAGTTTATCACCTGGTTGTCATGACTTAACCGGGTTGGCGGTCGCCCTGGTGCACCATGGTGGCAGGATGGGGCGGCTGTGCCCTGTGCACCACCGGGCTGTGCAGGCGCCGCAAGCTCGCCATTGCTTCGACGCTCGCCAATGGGCTTGCTGCTCATCCACAGTCGGCGCTCCGCAACCGAACATCATTACTATATTCGCAAGGAGGCGACCATGGCCAGACGCAAACCCGAAGGCTACTTGAACGGGCGGCCCCTGCGTCCTGAAAGCCTGATGATGAGCTATGGCTACAAACCTGAGCTGTCCGAGGGGGCGATCAAATGTCCGATCTTCCAGACCTCAACGTTCGCCTTCAAAACCGCCGAAGAAGGTAAAGCCTTCTTTGAACTGGCCTACGGCCTGCGTCGCCGCAGTCCGGGCGAAGAACCGGGCCTGATTTACAGCCGTCTGAACAACCCCGACCTGGAGATCCTCGAAGATCGCCTGACCCTGTGGGACGAAGCCGAGAGCGCCGCGGTGTTTGCCAGCGGGATGGCGGCGATCAGCACCACCCTGCTGACGTTCCTGCAACCGGGTGACGTGCTGCTTCACAGCGAGCCGGTGTACGGCGGAACCGATTACCTGCTCAAACACGTGCTGCCGCGCTTCGGCGTGCGGGTGGTCGGTTTCCGCGCCGGCGCGCCGCCCGAAGCCGCCGAGGCCGAACTGCGCCGCCTGGGCCTCGCCGAGCGCCTGGCGCTGATCTACATCGAAACCCCCGCCAACCCCACCAATGCCCTGGTTGACATCGCCGCCTACGCCGGTCTCGCCGCCCGTCTCAGTGGTGAACGGTCGGTGCTCACTGCAGTGGATAACACCTTCCTCGGGCCGCTCTGGCAGCAACCCCTTCGCCACGGCGCCGACCTGGTGCTGTACTCGGCCACCAAGTACATCGGCGGCCACAGCGACCTGATCGCCGGGGTCTGCCTGGGGAGGCGAGAACTGCTCGACCAGGTCAAGTTTCTGCGCACCATTTTCGGCACGATGGCCGGGCCGCACACCGGCTGGCTGCTGATGCGTAGCCTCGAAACGCTCAAACTGCGTATGACCGCCCAGATGAAAACCGCGCGCCACGTGGCCGAGTTCCTCAACGATCACCCCAAGGTGGACCGCGTCTACTACCTGGGCAACCTGACCGAAGACGATCCGCAGTATGCGGTGTACCATCGCCAGTGCAGCGCGCCGGGGGGCATGATTGCCTTCGATGTGATTGGTGGGGAACGCGAAGCCTTTCGCCTGCTCAACGCCCTCAAGCTCATCCACCTGGCAGTGAGCCTGGGCAGCAACGAGTCCCTGGCCGAACATCCGGCTACAATGACCCACGCCGATGTGGATCCGGAAGAGCGCCAGGAACTTGGCATCACCCCGGCAATGGTGCGCCTGTCCATCGGCGTCGAGCACCCCGAAGACCTGATTGCCGACCTGGCCCAGGCGTTCGAGGCGGTGTGATTCCATGTTAAACGCCCATGCGGCTGCGCCGCACAAGGAGAGGATGAAAATAACTATTCTTGGGAGGGCTTAGCCCTCCCAAACCCTCCCCTCAGGGAGGGGCTCGGGGAAACCCGGTTTCCCCATGTCCCAACCGTTGGTGGGAGCGGCTGGCGCCCCCGCAGGCAGGGGTGCGGTTCGACAGGCTCACCGCAGGTGGGGAAACCCGGTTTCCCCGTATTTTCACATCAGTCAATATGCCCCAGAAAGCTCAACACTGCGTCCTGGAAGGCTCCGGGGTTATCCCAACTGACCCAGTGGCCCGATCTGGGAATGATCGCCAGACCCGCACCGGGAATGCCCGCGGCGAGGCGCATGGCCTGCGCGGCGGTGAACAGGTAGCTGTCGCTGGCCACAACCAGCGTCGGAGCGGTGATCTGCTCCAGGCGCTCGTGGCTGTCGAAGGCCGTCGCTGCATCCCAGATGTGCAGGAGCGTCTCGCGGTCGCTCAGATAGCGGCTCATTGTCTGGAGGGCGTAGGGCCGAATGGCCGGCGTGCGCAGCGCTGCGCTTCGTGACATCATATCAATTACCTGAGCCACGGGATAGGCCCGCAGGAACCAGTGCAAGTAGGTGGTGCGAAAGGGAAAGGGTTCGAGAAAATAGCCCCGGGGACGGCACCAGGTGTCCGCCAGGATCAGGGCGCTAACCCGCTCGGGGGCGATCAGGGCCAGCTCCTGGGCCACCATGCCGCCAAGGGAATGGCCGAGCACACGCACGGCAGGCAGGTCGAGGGCATCGAGGGTGGCAAGCACGGCCCCGGCCAGATCGGCGATACTGGTAGGCCCGGCGAGGGGCGGGGCAGCTCCATGGCCCGGCAGGTCGCAGGCGATCACCTCGTGGCTCGCGGCGAAGACCGGGATCTGTTCGCGCCAGTACTCCCGATCCACCATCGCTCCGTGGAGCAACAGCAATGGCGGACCGGCGCCGCGGCGCTCGTGGGGCAGGGTCTGGTTGCTGGTTGGGGTGGCCTTCATTGGAACCTCCTCCCTGGGCGTTTTTTCCTATTGTACCGCTCCTGCGCAGGGGTATGGCTCTTTCTCGGGCAGGGGGAAGCCCCGTTTCCCCCTTTGTCACCTCATACCAATTTCACTTGAACACTCCGCAAGCAGCGTTGCGTCAAAGCGCACCTGGACGCCTTGCGCGACAATCTGCAATCCAAAATCTACAATCTGAAATGGTATCAGCCGTCCATGCGGCTACGCCGCACAACCCCGGAATGAAAAGAATTGTTCCCGGGAGGGCGTAGCCCTCCCAACCCCTCCCCCTGGGAGGGCTTGCCGTTCACTGCCGGCAGGGGCGTGGGGAAACCCGATTTCCCCACGCCCCCTCCAGAGAGACGTGGGAGGGCGCAGCCCTCCCAAAACCCTCCCGTCGGAGAGGAGTGCGGGGAACCGCACAGCCGCGAACGGGTTGAGGAGTTGATCCCCGCCGCCACTCTCTGCGATAATAGGGGTGTCCTGCGCGTATCGAATCGGCGTGAAGCAGCAGAAGGAGCCCCGCCTATGGCAGCCCATCCGCTTGCCGGCCAGCCGGCCCCCCGGGAGTTGCTCGTGAACGTGCCGCGCCTCGTTTCGGCCTACTATACCCTCTCCCCCGATCCCGCCGTTGCAGAGCAGCAGGTGGCCTTTGGCACCTCGGGCCACCGCGGTTCGTCGTTGCAGCATTCCTTCAATGAGGAGCATATTCTGGCGATCTGCCAGGCCCTCTGCGAGTGGCGAAGCGCCCAGCGTATCAGCGGGCCGCTCTATCTGGGGATGGACACCCATGCCCTCTCTGAGCCGGCCCTGGCGACCGCGATCGAGGTCTTCGCCGCCAACGGCGTCGAACTCTGTGTGCAAACCGGTCTGGGCTACACCCCTACGCCGGCCGTGTCGCACGCCATTCTCACCTACAACCGTGGTCGCCGCGAGGGCCTGGCCGACGGCGTGGTAATCACCCCCTCACACAACCCACCCGACGATGGTGGCTTCAAGTACAACCCGCCTACGGGCGGCCCCGCCGACACCAGCACGACCAGGTGGGTGCAGGATCGGGCCAACCAGTTGCTGCGCGAAGGCCTGACAGCGGTGCAGCGCATCCCCTTTGCGCGAGCCATCGCCGCCGACACCACCCACATGCACGACTACATCGGCCCGTACGTGGCCGACCTGAGTAACGTGATCGACATGGAAGCCATCCGCGCTGCCGGTCTCAAGCTGGGGGTGGACCCGATGGGGGGCGCCTCGCTGCCCTACTGGGGGCCAATCGTCGAACGTTACGGCCTTGACCTCACCGTGGTCAACCAGACCATTGACCCGACCTTCGCCTTTATGCGCGTGGACAAGGACGGCAAGATCCGTATGGACTGCTCCTCGCCTGCGGCCATGGCCGGCCTGATCGAACTGAAGGACCGCTTCGACGTAGCCTTTGGCAACGACCCTGACGCCGACCGGCACGGCATCGTCACCCGCAGCGCTGGCCTGATGAACCCGAATCACTACCTGGCCGTAGCGATCTGGTACCTGTTCCAGCACCGCCCGGCCTGGCGGGCCGACGCCGCCATCGGCAAAACCCTGGTCTCCAGCTCGATGATAGACCGCGTCGCTGCGCATCTGGGGCGCCCGCTGGCCGAAGTGCCGGTGGGCTTCAAATGGTTCGTGGATGGCCTGGTAGAGGGCGCCTATGGCTTCGGCGGCGAGGAGAGCGCTGGCGCATCGTTCCTGCGCCGCGACGGCACGGTGTGGACCACCGACAAGGACGGGATCATTATGGACCTGCTGGCGGCTGAAATCACCGCCGTGACGGGCCGCGATCCGGGCGAGCACTACCGCGAGCTAGAGGAGCGCTTTGGCCGCTCGGTCTACGCCCGCAGCGACGTACCGGCCACTCCGGCCCAAAAAGCTGTGCTGGGCAACCTCTCCCCCGAACTGGTGGCGGCCACAGAACTGGCCGGCGAGCCGATCCTCGCCCGGCTCACCCGCGCCCCGGCCAACGACGCGCCCATCGGCGGGCTGAAGATCGTTACAGCCAACGGCTGGTTCGCGGCACGACCTTCGGGCACCGAGAACATCTACAAGGTCTACGCGGAAAGCTTCAAGGGTGAGGAGCACCTGGCTGCCATCCAGGCTGAGGCCCAGACGATCATCAATGCAGCGCTACAGGGAGCGAGCGTGTAGGACGATTTCAGCTTTCGATGCGCTCTAGCCGTTGCGCGCATGGGGAAACCCGTTTTCCCTCACCCTTCTTCGGAGGAAGATCCCATGAAAATCTTCGATCTGAGCGTGCCCACCGAGAGCGGCCCGAGCGAGCCGCTACCGGTGCTGGTCGAGCACGAGAGCCATCAGCAGAGCGCGCCGTTCATGGCCAGCTTCTTCGGGGCGCAGGTAGAAGATCTGCCTGAGGGCAACGGCTGGGCCAACGACAAAGTGACCATGAGCAGCCACGCCGGCACCCACGTTGACGCTCCCTGGCACTACTACCCGACCTGCGGCGGCCAGCGCTCCCGCACGATTGACGAGATGCCCCTGGAGTGGTTCTTCGGCAACGGCGTGGTGCTGGATATGCGTCACATCCCCCGCGGCGGGGTGATCAGCGCCGCCGACGTGCAGGCTGCTCTGGCGCGGATCAACTATACCCTCGCGCCCGGGGACATTGTGCTCATCCAGACCGGGGCAGACAAACTGTGGGGCCAGGCCGAGTACTTTCACGCCGGCGCGGGGATGAGCGCCGAAGCGACCCGCTGGCTGATCGCCCAGGGCATCCGGGTAATGGGAATAGATGCCTGGGGCTGGGATCAGCCGTTCTGGGCTATGAAGGAGCGCTTTCAGCGCACCGGCGACCCCGCGGTGATCTGGGAGGCGCACCGGGTAGGGCGTGACCTGGAGTACTGCCACATCGAAAAACTCGCCAATCTCGACGCGCTACCGCGCCCCACGGGGTTCAAGGTGGCCTGCTTTCCGGTCAGGCTCACCGGCGGCAGCGCAGGGTGGACGCGGGTGGTGGCAATTTTTGAGGATCTGTAATCCCGTATCGGGAGGGGAAGGGGAACCCGGGTTCCCCACGGCGCCTTTGAGAGCGCCGTGGGAGGGCTGTGCCCTCCCAGACCCTCCCGCTGGAGAGGGCTTGCCACCCCGGCAAGCAGGGGGATGGGGAAACCCGGGTTCCCCATATTCCGACAAGATGAAGGTTTTTCCTGGGAGGGCTGTGCCCTCCCAAACCCTTCCACGCGGGCTATTTTCACCTCAGGCCCCGTGCGCGGGGCGCACAACGCCGCGATGACCATGGGGTATCTTTGGGAGGGCCGCCCCCTCCCTGGCCCTCCCCCGCTGGGGGAGGGAACCGGGCTCTTCCCCCCAGGGAGGGGTGCGGTTCGACAGGCTCACCGCAGGTGGGGAAACCCGGTTTCCCCGTATGTTCACCTCAGGCCCCATGCGCG
>OGCI01000725.1_pt1 | contig 33456 bp, 31 predicted proteins | sample 1570021 | NCBI WGS metagenome assembly OGCI01 (sample SAMN06264664, study PRJEB24512) | hot springs metagenome | isolation source: Hot spring water | place: South Africa: Tshipise | collected 2015-06-21 | reverse complement strand
TACCGAATATTTAACGTTAGCGAAACCGGCGCAATTTCAACTACAAAAAATTAACGTTGATGACATTTTACATACGTCTGTTCATTTACTAAGTCCGCTCGGCGCGATGATGAACGTGTCGCTCCAATTATACGCAGAAGGAAAAAATGAGGTGTACGGTGATGCCCGTTATTTAAAACAAGCGTTATTAAACGTCATCAAAAACGGCATCGAAGCGATTGAATATGGCGGTGTCGTGACGATTCATAAAACGGTCGATGAAAAAGAAAAGGAAGTCATCATTACCATTCGCGATACAGGAAAAGGAATGAGCGAAGAACAGCTAAAAAAAATCGGCTTGCCGTACTATACGACAAAATCGAAAGGAACGGGGCTTGGCAGCATGATTACATCGCGGCTTATTCGCCAAATGGGTGGGACGATTACGTATGAAAGTCGACTACATGTCGGGACGACAGTAACCATTACATTGCCGTTGTATGAAGGGGACTAGTCCCCTTCTTTTTCTATGTAATGGGCAAACATGTCCCACGCATTCGTCATAAACGTAGCGAGCGGCTCGGTCACATACGAAAACATCCATAAATGTAGCGCCCCGACGTACAATTGCATCGCGATATGTGCCAGTGCTGCAGCGGATTGTTTCGCCCGCACATGGCCGCATCGCTTTCCTTCCTCAAATAAACATGTCAATATGTCGTGCAATGGGGCGAGCCAACGTGCCTCTTTCGTTTTTCCGGTATGAATATGTAGCACCGCTTTTGCTACTTCCCGTCCGAGCTGTTCATGCATCGTTGCTAATTCGTGAAATAATTGATCGACTTTTTTGCGCCAATCGTTGTCGCCGTTCATCGTTTTTTGACATATGCGCTCCACGTGCGAAAAAAACACGCTTTCCAGCACGTCTTCTTTCGTTCGAAAATAATTAAAAAACGTTCCTTTCGCCACCCCAGCTTCATTTGTAATTTGTAAGACGGTCGTCTGTTCATATCCTTGCTTTTGAAAAAGGTGAAGCGCTGTTTGTTGTAACAATATTCTCGTTTGCTTTTTTTGTCTTTCTCGTTTCATCGTAAATCCCCCGTCATCTATCTCTATTTTTATTATAGTGATTTTTACCTAGGAATAAAGTAATATTTATATAAGTTGAAAGTTTTGTTTAGACATGTATCATTCGCATATATATGGAAAGAAACGCGCACAAGGGGGAATGATGCATGTGGGGTGTTGATTCAGCAGCGAAAGTGACGGAGACGTTATTTACATGCGTGCGGCAACAATACGGCTTTCCGCAATTTTGGGGAAGATATGTGACGACTGTTCCGAACGTGTCAGACGGTTTGACGCAAGAAGAAATCGCTTTTATTCGTGGACGAGGGGTGAAAATTGCTCCGATTTACAATGCATTTCGTGAGGCGACGCAATATGAAAGGGGGAAAATCGCAGCGCGAAACGCCATTTTCCATGCGCGAAGATTACGTATTCCGAACAATACCGCCATTTTTGCTAATATTGAAGATGAATTTCAAGTCGATGAAGCGTGGATTCGCGCATGGGTCGATACGTTTTATCCGAGCGGCTATCGTCCGGGCATGTATGCCAATCCGACGATTGGTGCGTTTCGTGAGGCGTATTGTGAAGCGATAAAAAATGATGAGCGCGTCGCCCAACAGACGATCATATGGAGCTCTTATCCTCGTTCGGGAACGACATCTGCGGCAAAAGCGCCAACATTTCGTCCGCATGTGCCGAACTGCCGCGCAAACGTCTGGATATGGCAATACGGACGCGATGCCGACCTTTGCCCGATCGACACGAACGTCGCGAATCGAAAAGTGAGCGAGTACTTATATTAAAATTTGTTCGTTGCACATAAGAAATGTGATAAAATAGCAATAAATGATGTCGTAATGGAGGCTGTTTTATGGAAAATAAACATGGAATTTTGTTAGAAAGTGGAACGAATGAACTAGAAATTGTCGAATTTTTAATTGGTGGCAATCGCTTTGCAATTAACGTCATTAAAGTGAAAGAAATTATTCATCCGATCGCGCCGACGAAAGTACCGCATGCCCACCCGTACATTGAAGGCATTATCGAATTGCGCGGCGAGGTGCTTCCGCTCATCGATTTAGCGAAAGCGCTCGGTTTCGGACCATCGCAAAACCCAGCGCAAGATAAATATATTGTCGCACAGTTTAATCAACAAAAAGTCGTGTTTCACGTCCATAACGTCACACAAATTCACCGCATATCATGGAAGCAAATCGAAAAACCGTCGCACATGTATCAAGGATTAGAGAGCCAAATTATCGGTGTTGTGAAATTAAACGGAAACATGATTTTATTGCTTGATTTTGAAAAAATTGTCGTAGACATTAACCCGCAATCAGGCATCAACGTCGATCGCGTAAAAAAATTAGGTAAACGTGACCGATCGAATAAAAAACTAATCGTTGCCGAAGATTCCCCGCTTTTGCGTAAACTGCTTCACGATACGCTTGCAGAAGCGGGCTATGTGTACGTTGAGTTTTTTGAAAATGGGGAAGATGCGCTTCACTATTTACAATCGATTGTTGAAAAAGGAAAGCCAGTTGAAAGCGAAGTGCAGCTCGTTATTACCGATATTGAAATGCCGCAAATGGACGGTCATCATTTCACAAAACGTATTCGTGAAGATGACAAACTAAAACACTTACCTGTCGTCATTTTCTCATCGCTTATTACAGATGACCTTCGTCATAAAGGGGAACGCGTCGGTGCGACAGCGCAAGTGAGTAAACCAGAAATTGCTGAACTCGTCCAGGTGATCGATCAATACATTTTATAACATAGTAGGGGATAGTTATGGATCGTTACGACAAATATCGCCAACATTTTTTAAAAAATATTCGCAAACGGTTAGAAGAATGGGAAACGGTTGAAGAAATCGCCCATCAAGATGTGTATCGTCTTCTTCATTCTATTGCCGGTACGGCAGCGATGATCGGCATGAACGATATCGGCAACTATGCACGACAACTCATGGAACAGTGGGGCGAAGATGAACAAAAGCAATGGAAAGCAGAAGATGTGAAGGAGCGACTCGCCCCGCTTTTTCAACTTTGTTACGAGCAACAAATAGGTGATGTTGCGTCAAACGAACAAGGGGCGAAAAAAGGGGATGAACCGACCGTTTTACTCATTGATGATGACCCGTCGTTTTTAATGTATGTAAAAGAGCAGCTCGAACAGAGCGGATGGTATGTCGTTGCTATTGCTGACCCGATCAAAGCGGTCGCTTCCTTTTATGACGTCCGCCCGGATTGCGTCGTCATCGACATTCATATGCAAACGAAAACCGGCTTTGAGGTACTTACGTTTTTAAAAGAAAAATTAAAACAACAATTTGTGCCGATGATTATGGTGAGCATTGATGACCGAAAAGAGACGCGCATGAAAAGCTACGAAATGGGTGCGGACGATTTTATTCCGAAGCCGTTTGCGATCGATGAATTTATCGTGCGCATTCGCCGACAACTTGAGCGGAAGAAACTCATTGATGAACTGCTTCTGTTAGATGAACTGACGCACGTCTATAACCGAAAGTATTTAAAACAAGCGTACGAGCAGTTAAAAAGCGACTGGCATCGCACGCATGAACCATTTTGTTTAGCTGTGCTTGATATCGACCATTTCAAACAAGTAAACGACCAATACGGCCATTTAATTGGCGACGTTGTGCTTAAGCAATTTGCGCAATTTTTACAAACGAACGTACGCGCGCGCGACATCGTGATTCGTTTTGGCGGAGAGGAATTTGTCGTGTTATTGCCGGCGACAGAAGCAGGGGAAGCATTGCTTGTGTTCGAACGATTGCGTGAACAATTTGAACGCATGCCGTTCCAAAGCGGTGAAACGACGTTTTTTTGCACATTTTCGACAGGCATTGCTGAAGTGAACGACCCGTCTAAACCGATCGGATATTGGATTGAATTGGCAGACTCTGCGTTGTACGAGGCGAAAAATACAGGAAGAAACTGCGTCGTTTTAGCGAAACAACAAGAAACGTCGTATCGTCGCACGGTAAAAGTGGCAATTGTCGATGATGATGCGATCGTGCGTGCCATTGTAGCGGATGTCGTACAAAAAATGTTTGCTAAAGAACGAGTGACGCTTGAGTTGCGTACGTTTAAAGATGGAGAGCAATTTATGTCATCCGATTGGCATGAAGGAAAAGAGCCGTGTCTCGTCATTTTAGATGGCGTCATGCCAAAATTAGACGGGCTAGAAGTGCTCCAACAATTGCGTAGTCAAAAAAATTCATCGCGCTATAAAATTATTATGTTAACGGCGCGAAAAAGCGAAAGCGATATTGCGCGTGCGCTTGAACTTGGTGCGGATGATTATATGACGAAACCGTTTAAATTGCTCGAGCTTGAAGCAAGAATACGTCATATGTTAAAGAGGATGAATTAACGATGTCGAATCCACTTATGTTATTTAGTTTGATCGTCGTGACATTATGGATCATTTTGCTAATCATTTTTCTTTATTTAATTGTGCAAAAAAGAAAAGATGCGCGTTGGAAAAAAGAAGTAGAGACGTACAAACGATTGTACGAACCGATGTTACTTCGTTATGTAGCGTACGGAGATGAACAAGTGCCCGCTCCATCATCGTCTGCACAATATGTCGCGATGATCGAATTGCTCGACCATTTTATCCGCGTGCTCGCCAACGGAGATGTGAGCGCGCGCGTGACATCGTTAGCTGAAACGTATTTTGCCGACTATTTGCGCAAGCAATTGTATCATCGCCGGCTCGGCAGACGAATGAACGCCCTCTTTTACATTGAAGATTTTAAGATTCGCTCCCTCTTGCCCGAATTAGAGAACATGTACGAACAAAAACGTGTGACGACGATGGAAAGGCGTCAACTATTGAACATGTTTGCGCTTTTTCAACATCCGCACGTATATGAATATATGAAACATGTTGACGAGTCGTTTACGCAATTTGATTATCGCCTCATTTTATCGCGCATGGACGACGATACGTTTGCGAAAATGGTCGATCATTTTTTCGATTGGCATGAAAAAATACAATATGCGATCGTTGACATGATTGGCATTATGCAAAAGTTTCCGCACGTCCCATTTTTACGTACATTGCTTCGACATGAACAAAGCGAATATCGCGTTCGTGCATTAAAAGCGTTGGCACAAATGGCATATCCACTCGACGTTGAACAATTGCGCGTTCATTTCCAATCTCCTGTGTGGCAAGAGCGTTTAATGGCATTACGACTGTGCGCACGTACGCGCCGGCAAGAAATGGTCGATCATATTGTCTTGTTAATGAAAGATGCTGTATTTTCCGTTCGGTCGCAAGCGGCGGAAGCGTTGTTGCGCATGCCGAACGGACTGGACATACTCGAACATATTGCGCAAACATCAGACGACCGCTACGCGCGCGATATGGCGCTTGAATGGTTAGAAAGAGGTCGAGAACATGATTGACATGGCAGCGATGTTCGTCTTTTATTTTATGCTGGCGGTCATTTTGTTTTATACGTTTTTACTCGTTGTTTCGTTCGTTCAATTGCGCCGCATGTACGAATTGGACGAATGGGAACCGTATGAAGAAATGCTCGATGTCAGTTATACGAAACCGGTTTCTATTTTAGTGCCTGCCTACAATGAAGAAGCAGGCATTTTCGCGACGGTGCGGTCGCTACTTAGCATCGAGTATCCGCAATATGAAATTGTCGTCATTAACGACGGATCAACAGACGATACGCTTGAGCGATTGAAACGAGATTTTGACCTTGTTGAAATGAAGCGCGTCATTCGCCAACAGCTACCAACGGCACGTGTTCGGGCAGTATATCGCTCGCGAAAGTTTTCCCATTTATTTGTGATCGATAAAGAAAATGGCGGGAAGGCGGATGCGTTAAACGCTGGCATTAATTTTTCATCTTATCCGTACGTTTGCTCGATTGATGGCGATTCCGTTATTGAGCGGCGCGCCTTTTTAAAAGTGATGAAGCCGATTATCGACTCAGATGAAGAAGTGATCGCATCAGGTGGAAGTGTGCGCATCGCCAACGGCTGCGACATTGAAAAAGGAGAAGTCGTGCGCATTGCGCTATCCCGTCAACCGCTCGTCGTTATGCAAGTCATTGAATATTTGCGCGCGTTTTTAATGGGACGTATCGGATTAAGCCGCCACAATTTATTGCTCATCGTTTCAGGCGCTTTCGGTGTCTTTTCAAAACAATGGGTCATTCGCGCCGGGGGATATGCGCATACGGTCGGGGAAGATATGGAGCTTGTCGTCCGTCTTCATCGACTAGTGAAAGAAACGAACGCGAATAAAAAAATTGTGTACGTACCCGATCCGGTTTGTTGGACGGAAGCACCAGAGTCGCTGACAGATTTACGCAAACAGCGCCGCCGCTGGCATCGCGGGCTGCTTGAAAGCCTTTGGCTTCATCGCCGCATGTGGTTTAACCCGCGTTACGGCTCGATCGGGCTCATTTCGATGCCGTATTTTTTACTCATTGAATTTTTCGGACCTGTCGTCGAGCTGATTGGATATATGCTCATCGTCATTTCGCTCATCTTAGGCGACGTATATATCGAGTTTGCTATTTTGCTATTTCTCGTCTCCGTTTTGTACGGCTCGATTTTCTCGATGGCGGCTGTGTTGTTAGAAGAATGGACGATTCGAAAATTTTCAAACGTATCCGACGTCGTGCGCCTCTTTTTTTACTCTTTTACAGAGACGTTATGGTATCGTCCGTTGACGGTATTATGGCGCTGTGAAGGCATTGTCGATGCGCTTTTAAAAAGAAAAGGTTGGGGAGAAATGAAAAGAAAAGGTGTGTCGAAATGATGAAACGACAACGATGGCTCATTGTATACGTACTATTTATGTTTCTTGCCATTTCTTCACCGTATTGGTTATGGAAACTAAAGCCCGAGACAACGTTACACACGCTTATTGTCAATAAAACCGTTCCTGATGAAACGTATCGTGAACATGAAGGGCTCGTTTGGCTATTAAACCAACAAAAATATGTGAAACAAGACGGGACGCGTTACGATGTAAAAACCGATTACGTTGGCTTTATACCGAAAACGAAAAAAGAACGTCCATGGCCAAAATCGTTGCAAGAGTACGATGTCATTTACGTAGCGGATACGTATGGTGTATACGAACATGACTTCACCGCTGAAAAAAAGAAAGGGAAACGTTCGAAAAAAGTGTACGGCGGTTTGACAGAACAAGAAGTCAATCACTTGCACGATGCGCTGTTTGAAGAAAACAAAACGCTCATTGCCGAGTTTAACTCGTTTGCTAGCCCAACGGAACGACCTGTTCGCGAAACGTTTTATTCGTTATTAAACGTCGAATGGTCGGGCTGGATTGGCCGCTATTTCCCGAAGCTTGAAGATGACGAAGTACCTGTTTGGGTAAGAGAAAACTACGAAAAACAATACGATAAACGATATACGTTTACCGGACCGGGTTACGTGCTCGTCAATGAATCGGATCAGCTCGTCATTTTACATGAAAAAGAAATCGGCAAACAAGGGGTGCTGTTTACCCCGACGAACAAAGGGGAAAAAGAGCTCGGGATTGATGGCTCGATTCCGTATTCGTATTGGTTTGATATTGTCAAGCCGCTATATGACGATGAAGTGTTAGCGACGTATACCCTTTCGCTATCGAAAAGCGGGGAAGAAAAATTACGAGCGATCGGGTTGCCGACAACGTTTCCAGCGATCGTTCATCATCGCAACAATCGGTACGATGCGTACTATTTTTGCGGCGATTACGCTGATTACGGCGATGTCCCGAACATTTACCAAACGGTCGGCATCGATATATGGCGGAAATGGACGACGCGTCATGACCCGAACAGCATCGCATCGTTTTATTGGAAAGCGTACGTCCCGATGATGAAAACGATTTTGGAACATGTGCATGACGAAGAAAAGCGGACGGTTGAGCGGGCGGTCGCCAAAACAGACGATGGCATTCAACTCGCTGGACGAGTCGGAGAGCAATATGTACAAGTGTATAAAAACGGAAAATGGAAAAATGTGCTGTTAAAAGGAGTGAATATGGGAATCGCAAAGCCGGGTCATTTCCCGGGGGAAACAGCGATTACGAAAGAACAATATTTCCGATGGTTTAAACAAATTGGCGCGATGCATGCAAACGCCGTTCGCGTATATACGATTCATCCACCGGCGTTTTACGAAGCGTTTTATGAATACAACATGATTGCCGAACGCCCTCTTTATTTATTTCATGGAGTTTGGGTGAATGAAGAAACGTTTTTGCGCACGAACGATGCGTTTGCAAAAGAAAATACAGATGAGTTTGTCGCAGAAATAAAGCGAACGATCGATATCGTTCATGGGAAAGCAGCGATTGCTCCGCGCCCGGGACATGCAAGCGGCATATACCCATACGACATTTCCTCGTATGTGCTCGGCTGGATTTTCGGTGTCGAGTGGGAGCCGACCGTCGTTTATGCGACGAATGTAAAACATGCTGGTTTGCCCGACTATCAAGGGGAATACGTATATACGAAAGGAGCGTCGCCGTTTGAAATTTGGCTGGCGCGCATGATGGATGAAGCGATTGCTTATGAAACGAAAACGTACGGCTGGCAACGGCCAGTCAGCTTTACAAACTGGGTGACAACCGATTTGTTAACGCATCCGAGCGAACCGTTAGAAAAAGAAGATTTCGTATCGGTCAATCCGAACGTCATATATGCGACAAAAGCGATGCATGGCGGCTTATTTGCTTCGTATCACATTTATCCGTATTATCCAGACTTTTTAAACTATGAGCCAAAATATGTGAATTACATCGATCATCGCGGTGAGAAAAACAACTATGCCGGCTATTTGCACGATATGAAACGAGCGCATCGCCTACCGATCGTCGTCGCCGAATTTGGCGTGCCATCGTCGCGCGGCATGACGCACCGCAACGTATACGGCATGAATCAAGGATTTCATTCCGAACAACAACAAGGGCTCATAAACAAAAAACTATTTGAAGATATCGTCCATGAACAAATGGCGGGCGGATTTATTTTTACGTGGCAAGACGAATGGTTTAAACGAACGTGGAACACGATGGACTACGACAATCCTGATCGGCGTCCGTTTTGGTCCAACGCCCAAACGAACGAGCAACAATTCGGATTGCTTAGCTTTGATCCGACCGAAAATGAAACGATGATGATAAAAGTAGATGGAAGAAAAGGAGACTGGGAGTTTCTCGGCATCCGTCCTGCGTTCAAACAGCACGGCCGCGCGCTTTATATGACGAGCGACGAGCGGTACGTTTACATTCGTTACGACACAACTGTTATGCAAGACAAAGACGTCTATATATTGTTTGATACGATACTTAATCAAGGACAATCGACGATTCTCGATGTGCCGAACGTGCGGACAGAAGGGGTCGATTTCGTTCTCCATCTACGTGGGGAAAAAGAAGGGCGATTATGGATTGATAGTTATTACGATTCGTTCTATTATCATTATGGACATATGTTGCAAATGATTGCTCGCCTCCCATATGCGAACAAAAAAAATAACGGCGTATATCATCCGATTCGTTTGACGCTCAATAAAAAGCTACAAATTAAAGGAAAAACGTATCCGTTCGACTTTTACGAAACGGGTGTTATGACGTTTGGCACAGCGAATCCGAACGATGAAGCGTACAATTCGTTAACGGACGTCAGTGTGAGCAAACAAAAAGATGGATATGAAATTCGCATTCCGTGGGCGCTGTTAAACGTCAAAGACCCGAGCATGCATGAAGTGATAGGCGATATGTGGCAAGAAGGGTTGGCGAGCAGTCGAACGATTGATCGTATTCGCGTCGGTGTATATGAAAAGGACTTCTCCTATCCGGCACAACAAAATGGCTGGATCGACGCAAAACAGTTTTATACGTACACGTGGGACGCATGGGAAGAGCCGACATATCATGAGCGGCTCAAGCGATCGTACACGATTGTGAAAGAAACATATAAACAAATCGAAAGGGAGAGACGATCATGGCGAAAATTTTATTAGCCGAAGATGAAGAAGTGTTGCGCATGCTTGTCGTCGATACGCTCGAAGATGAAGGGCACGACATTGACGAAGCGTGCGATGGCGAAGAAGCGATTGAAATGATTAAACAAAACGATTACGACTTAATTTTGCTTGATTACATGATGCCAATATATACCGGCTTAGAAGTCATTCAACATGTGCGCAATATGCCCGATAAAAAACATGTAAAGATTATGATGTTATCGGCAAAAAGTCAACAAGCGGACAAAGAGCGCGTGCTGGCAGCCGGCGCCGACTACTTTATGGCAAAGCCGTACAGCCCGCTTGAATTAGTGGAACGAATTGAGGCGATTTTACATGGAGAAGATGCGTAACTATTTTCGGCAAAGTTTAGTGAGACAGTTTGTTTTACTTGTCGCGTCATTTTTAGTCATCTTTATCGTCGGGGCGATTGCCCTTTCGGCGTATCAATCATCGTTAGTCGCATCGTTTGAACAAAAAAAGAACGAAATTGAAACGAAAATGAAATACGCACAAGAAATCGAACGAGCGTTCAACCAAGCGTTTTCCGATGCGCGCGGCTATTTAGCCTTCAACCGAAAAGAGTTTAAGTTAAGCATTTTCCGCGAACAAGAAAACGCTCAAACCGCGCTTGACCTGTTAGAAAGTGCAGCAACAACAAAAGAAGATACGCAATTTATTGTGAAAGCGCGCCAATTTGCGCAATATTATTTCGGACGTCTCGTCCCGGAAGCGATTGAAGCGTTTGAAAACGGCAATATTAAAAAAGTATTAAGCTTATCGGAAAATGGCGGCACCGCATCCATTCAACAATTTCAATTGCAAATGAAAACGTATAAAAACAGCTTAAGTGACCAATTAGATGGTGCCTTTCGACAGTTAAGTAACGAGCAGCAAACGGCTCAAACGGCGTTTATCGTATTCGTCTTTTTCATGTTATTTTTGCTTATTATCATTGCGCGCATCATGACAAAAAAAATTGGAATCCCGCTTCGTGCTCTCGCCAACATGGCAGAAAAAATCGCAAAAGACGAACAAGTGCATAACGACGACGTCGTCCATACCGCTCGCGAAGATGAAATTGGGAAGCTCGCCCAAGCGTTTCGGAAAATGTTAGCGAGCATTCAAGAGAAAGAAGAAACGTTAATGGCGCATAACGAAGAATTGCTTGCCCAACAAGATGAACTAGAAGTGCAACAAGCAGAACTCGAACAAGCGCTTGAAGCGATGCAAGCGCGCGAACGGGAATTAAAGCGATATAACGACTTTATACAAAGTTTATCGAATTCGCTCGATCGGCAAGACGTATTACAAAGCATCGTCTTCAACATGGCGCGCGTCATGGAAGCGGATCGCGGCATGATCGTGCTTATGAACGATGAAAAGACGTATGCGGCATTCGGCCTGTCACCGCACGGAGTCGAACAATTTTTAACGTACGTATACAACGGATTGCATCAACGGTTGTTTGAACAAAAGAAGCCGTTTGTATTAAAAAGGGAAGTGGCAGAATCGGAAAAAGGGTATCATGAAGAGACGATGTACGTGCACGACATTTTTTTACCTGTTCTTTCGAATGAAAGCGACGTGCAAGCCATTTTAGTGTTCAGTCGCTTTGGCGGACCGTTTTCGGACGAGGAAGTGCAAGAATATGTCGGCTTAACGAGACAAATATCGATTTCCCTTCAAAAAATCGAGCTATACGAACAGACGGAGCAAGCGCGTGAGACGGTACAACATATTTTAAATACGGTGCAAGAAGGCATTCACTTCGTTGACCGCGATGGTCATAGCGTCATCGTCAATAAACAAATGGCCGACTTGCTTCAAAAAGAGACGATTGCTGAGCTTGAAGGGGCAAGCTACGAACAATGGGCGCGCGGCCTAGTTGAACAGTCTGATGCAGGCAAAACGTTATGCGACTATTTACGGGCTGTTATTTTTAACGGCGATGAAGAACATGAACCGTTTGTGTACCATCTGCCGCAAAAGCGGAAAGTGATGCAAGTATATGCGAAACCGTTATATCGTAACGGGGAACGACAAGGGACGGTATTTGTCCATCGCGACATTACGAAACAGTTTGAAGTCGATCAAATGAAGTCTGAATTTGTCAGCACCGTCAGCCACGAGTTGCGTACGCCGCTATCAAGCGTGCTTGGCTTTACAGAACTGATGTTAACAAAGGAATTGAAGCCAGAGCGACAAAAGAAATATTTAACGACGATTTATCAAGAAGCAAAACGGTTAACAGCGCTCATTAACGACTTTTTAGACGTGCAGCGAATGGAGTCAGGAAAGCAAACGTACGATAAAAAATACGAAGATATCGTGTCCATCATTGAACATGTGATAGACACGCAAAAAGTGAATACGACGATTCATACGTTTCACGTTCAAAAAGAGACGGACAAAACGACCGTGCTCGGCGACCGCGATAAATTGGCGCAAGTGTTTACGAATTTAATTAGCAACGCCATCAAATATTCGCCAGATGGCGGCAACGTGACTGTGCGCATATATGAACAAAACAATCGCTTATACATCGACGTGAAAGACGAAGGGCTGGGCATTCCAGAAGAAGCGCTGCCAAACATATTTACAAAATTTTATCGCGTCGATAACTCCGACCGCCGCCGCATCGGTGGAACAGGGCTTGGGCTTGCGATCGTGAAAGAAATTGTGAAAGCGCACGAAGGGGAAGTGAGCGTCACATCAGAGCTGAAAAAAGGAAGCACGTTTACCGTCTCCCTCCCGCTCGTCGCTTTGGCTCATGATGAGGAAGATGAGCGCGACAACAGCGATAAACAAGCGCATGCGCACGTCGTGATTGTTGAAGATGATGAAAATTTAGCGGCGCTATTAGAAACTGAATTAAAAGATAGCGGATTTCGCGTCAAACATGTGAAAGAGGGAAAAGAAGCGATTGAGCTCATTCAAAAAGAAAAGCCGGATGCGGTCGTGCTAGATATTATGTTAGAGGAGCATGACGCATCAGGCTGGGACGTGTTAAAACAATTAAAAGAAAATAAAAAACTCGCCCATATTCCAATCATTATTTCTTCCGCATTAGAAGAGCGGGAAAAAGGATTGGCGCTCGGGGCGAATAGTTATCTTGTAAAGCCATATCAACCGAGCCAACTATCGAAAACGATTTTACAAATGTTATTAAATAAAGAGCGGCAAGGGGAAATTTTTATTCCGCTCCCTCAAGAGGAAGCCAAATAAGGTTTCCTCTTTTTTTGCATAAAAAACGCTATTCATTGCAAACTAGGAAAAAACGAAGCGGAAGAAAAAGGGGGCAAGACGATGTGGTTTTCGAAAAAAAATCGAGTAGAACATATTGCCAAACAGCTTGCCCACTCGCCAGATTTGATGTGTCGGCGCATCCAATGCAAAAGGAAAACGGTCGACGTCTTATTTTTAAGCAATTTAATTAATCATGACCACTTGCAACAAAACGTGTTGGCATTTATTCACGACCAAGAAGACGTATCGTTAAAACAGCTCGTTCGCTGTTTGCCGATCGGTGCGGTGCACGTATGCGAAACAGAAAAAGAGATGGCGTCTTACATACGCGACGGTTGGGCGGGTGTATATATTGAAGGCGAAGCGCGCGGGCTTGCCGTCAACATCGCTGAAAAAGTAGAACGTTCGCTTGAAAAGGCAGAAACAGAGTCGCTCGTCCTCGGACCGAAAATGTCGTTTACGGAGTCGATTGACACAAATATTCGTATTTTGCGCCAAAATGTAACCGATGCGAAATTAGTGACGGAAAAAATGGCGATCGGGGTGCGCAATTCGCTTGAGGTACGCGTCGTGTACATCGAAGATATTGCCGATAAAGAAAACGTTCAAACGGTCATACAACGGCTGTCCGAGCTTCACATTGACGAAGTGATCGACAGCTCCGTATTAGCCCAACTATTAGACGATCATGCATATACCATTTTTCCGCAATATTTATTAACGGAGCTTCCTGACCGATTAGCGTACAGTTTAATGAAAGGACGCATCGGCATTTTCGTTGACCGCAGTCCGACCGTCATTATTTGTCCAACGACGTTTTTTAGCTTTTTTGAAACGACAGAAGATATTTATTTACGTTGGACGATGAGCACTGTATTGCGCGCGATTCGCATGCTTGGCATTTTTGCTTCCATTTTTTTATCGCCGCTTTATGTTGCTGTCATTACGTATCATTACGAAGTCATTCCGTCCGCTTTGCTTTTGACGATTGGGGAATCGCGTTCGCGCGTCCCATTTCCTCCCGTCATTGAAGCGTTGTTTCTTGAATTTATGATTGAGCTGTTGCGCGAAGCAGGAGCGCGCTTGCCGACAAAAGTCGGTCAAACGATGGGTATCGTCGGCGGGATCGTCCTTGGACAAGCGGCAGTTGATGCAGGTTTTACGAGCAACGTGCTTATCATTATCGTCGCGTTAAGTGCGCTTGGCTCATTTACCGCGCCAAGTTATGAGATGGGCGCGACAATCCGTATTTTACGCTTTCCAATTATTTTATTAGCGGCGCTTTGGGGACTTGTCGGTATATTGATCGGCGTGAGCGTACTGCTTATTCATTTGTTGAAACTCACGTCGCTTGGACGTCCGTATTTGTCGCCCGTTTATCCGTTTCGTTTCACCGATATGAAATATGCGTTGATTCGTTTGCCGCAAAAGTTTTATAACGAACGTCCGAAAACGAATCGTCCGCAAAATGCTCGTCGGTTTTCCTGGCGTGAAGCGATGAAACGAAAGGATTTGGATGAATGATGAAAACGCCAAACGAACGGTTGTCCATTAACGCTTATCTCGTGTTTTTTCTTATCCATACCGCACAAATCGGGCTCGGCATCGTCGGGGTGCAGCGCGTCATTTTTGTCGAGGCGCGCCAAGATGCATGGATTGCTGTTTTCTTGAGCGGATTATGGATTCATCTCGTCGTTTTCGTCATGTATAAAACGTTAACGTCAACGGAACATGACAACATCTTCTCGCTTCATACGTTCGTTTACGGGCGCGTGTTCGGCTGGATCGCCAACGCGCTTGTTGTCGCCTATTTTGTAATGGCATATACGTCCATTTTACTCGGTTACGTTGAAATGGCATTGACGTGGATGTATCCCGATTTTCCGCTTTGGGGCGGGGCGCTTATTTTAGTTGTTTTAACGGTATATGCGTTGTATGGGGGGGGATTTCGGCTCGTTGCGGGGGTGAGTTTTTTAACGTTTTTTATGACCATTTGGATTGTCATCGTCGCCTTTCAGCCGCTCAAATATGCGGAATGGATTCATTTACAGCCCGTTTTCGAAGCGACCCCGACACAAATGGCAAAAGGGGTGTTAAAAACGGCGTATACGATGCTCGGTTTTGAAGTATTGTACGTGATTTATCCGTTTGTGAAGGAAAAACAACGTGTCCATCGTTATGCCCAGCTAGGCGTCATGTTGACGACGGTTCTCGTCGCCATGGTGACAATTATTGCGATCGCCTTTTTTAGCCCAAAGCAGCTCGATGTGACCATTTGGGCGTCGCTGTCGATGTTTACAATCGTCAAATTTCCGTTTATTGAACGGTTTGAATATGTCGTTATTCCGCTTTGGCTGCTCGTCATTTTACCGAACTTACTTATGTTTATGTGGGCGATGACGCGCGGCGGAAAAGCGCTTTTTCATATAAAGCAAAAATATATGTTATTCGTGTTCAGCTTTCTTTCGTTCATCGTTGCGATATTATTTCAACAGCGCGCCACCATTAACGAATTTATTGATCGCGTCGGATGGTACGGCTTTTGGCTTAGCTTTGTTTATCCATTTCTATTGTACGTATTTGTGCGCATAAAAACATGGGCAAAGGGGAGTGCGAAATGAAATGGCTCATCGTTTGTATGTTAGTATTAGGTGGGTGTGTACAGCCGCGCGTATTAGAAAGGCAAGGAATCATTACGGCCGCTGGGTTTGATAAAAAAGGGAAGTTGTACGAAGGGGCTTCTGTTATGCTTTCGTTTCAAACGACCGGATCGTCTTTGTCAGAAGTCATTGAAGCAACGAATAAAACGAGCAAAGGACTTCGCCAAGATTTAGAAGCGCAAACGAGCCACGATTTAGGATCGGGGCAAATTCGCGTCGTTGTATACGGAAAAGAGCTCGCTGCAAACGAAGGTATTTTTCCGTTAACCGATACGTTGCAACGCGATGCCAATATCGGCTCGCTCGTTTATTTAGCGGTCGGTGAGCCGGACGCAAAAAAAATCGTGAAAAGTAAAAAGCATGAAGATACACCAGACATCGGGACGTATTTATATCGGTTAATTGAGAAAAACTTGCGCAGCGAATCGCTGTTAGCCGCGACGTTACATGAGTTTATCCATAGTTACTACGATGTCGGGAAAGATCCAATTTTACCTTGTTTATCGTTGCGTGATGATAAACCGATTATTGAAAAAGTAGCGCTATTTCGCGGCGACAAATTTGTCGGAACAGTAAAGCTTGATGAAAGCTTTTACATTAAAATATTAGCATCAGAATATAACGCAGGGTTGAAAAATATCACCGTGCCGCGTGATGAACTTGCTCCCCTATTAATAAAGAAAAAAGGGAAAAAAGTCAATATCGTTATAAATGAAATTAAAACAAAACGAAAAATCAAACTAATTAGCCAAGGGGCGGCTCCCCATTTTCGCGTCACCGTCAAGTTGCAAGCGGAAATTTTAGAGATGTCCGAAAAAATGAAGCCGATTATGGAAGCGAATGTCCACATTCTTGAGCGGGCGATTGAAAAACAAATGAAAAAAGAAATGGAGCAATTATTAAATAAACTAAAAGCATACAATACGGACCCGATCGGCTTCGGACAAATATACGACCACTCGGTGCGCGGATTGCAGTTGACGGATAAACAATGGAGCAAGTTATATGAGCATGCAAAAATAGATGTCGATGTGAACGTATCGATTTTACGTACAGGAACAATTGACTAATTTATGTTTCTTGATGAAAAATTATTTTCAATTATAACGCCATATGGTTTAATAAGAGGAGGAGGGAAGAAAACAAAAAGCGAGGATTACAACATGAACGAACAGCAGTATATGTTCCAACACCCTCCATTGATAAAATGGGAGGCCGTTGGGCAATATTTTCATCAATACGCTATTTTCTTCATTACGGATCGCCACGGAACGATTGTTTATATGGACGATTTGTTTATGAAACAACTGTCCTGTCGTTACCGTGTCGCTCATCAACTCGTTGAGCATGCCCATGAAGTCATTGGCTCATTCCGTCAAGCGAACGTATGGCGCGGAAAAACGGGCGTTGATGATCGTCCGGCGTATATGTACGTTCATTTGTTTCAATCGCATATCGTTTGGACCGGTTGCTTTTTGTTAGCGGCGGATGGCTATAATGATTCGTTGACAGGGGCATTGTCGTACGAGTCGTTTCAACATATGCTTCGGGAGCGAATGAATGAACGTGAGCCTTTCGTGTTATTGTCGCTCAATTTAGACCGTTTTAAATTTATTAACGATTTAATCGGCTATGAATGTGGAAATGAATTGTTAAAACAAGTAGCAGAGCGTCTGCAACGACATGAACATCTCGTCATTTCACGTCAAGATCGCGATCAATTTTTTCTCGCTTTTTATACGGCTGAACGACAAGAAGCGCGTCGCCTCATTCACGAAGTCATTCAGTCATTTTCTACACCATTTTACTTAGCTGAACATGAATTGACGGTGACGCCAAGCATTGGTGTAAGCGTATTTCCAGATGATGCAACCGACTGGACGACGCTCGTTTCGCTCGCTGATTTAGCGCTCGAAACAACAAAGGAAAACGGTGGAAATACATATTGTTTTTATACGAACGAGCTAAAAAAGACGAACGAAGAAAAATTGTACATTCAACATAGCATTCGAAAAGCGTTGAAAAACGATGAATTTACGATCCACTATCAGCCGATTATAGACATTGCTTCCGGGCAAATTGTCGCTGTCGAAGCGTTGTTGCGCTGGTTTCATCCGAAGCGCGGCTGGATTTCGCCAGCGACGTTTATTCCGATTGCGGAAGAAACGAACCTCATTCAACCGATCGGCGATTGGGTGTTGCGGCAAGTATGTGAACAAAGCAAAATATGGAAAGAAAAAGGGATGCCGCACGTGCAAATTGGTGTAAACATTTCGATTAAACAATTTTTGCAGGCTGATTTTGTCAAGCATATCGAGCACGTGTTGCGAACGTACGATTTAGATCCGTTTTGTTTAAAATTAGAAATTACCGAAAGCATGGCGATGCATCATATGGATGATGTGCTTGCGCAGCTGCAATCGTTAAAACATTTAGGGCTTCAGCTTGCCGTCGACGATTTTGGGACAGGCTATTCCTCGTTAAACTATTTAAAAAGATTGCCGGTTGATATCATTAAAATTGATCGTTCATTTATACAAGATATGGTGAAACATTCGTACGACTTGTCGATCGTGCGTGCCGTCATTCAAGTGGCGCATAGCTTGCAAATGAAAGTTGTTGCGGAAGGGGTCGAGACGGAACAACAGCTTGCGATTTTACAGCAGGAAGGCTGTGATCGCGCCCAAGGCTACTACTTCAGCAAGCCGGTTTCCGCTGAACAATTTGAACAATTAGTCCAACGTGAGAAAGGGCGATCTCATTAAGAGGCCGCCCTTTTGTGTAATACAATAATAAAGTAAGAAAGCATGGGATGAGCTTGTCCTTAGCGAAATGTTTTCCCGAACCGCTGAGTACGAAATGGGTCGTAACGTTTCGGCTTCGGTTGTGCATCTTCTGGTGAGATGCCCGTATACGCTTGCAGTAGTCGTTTCGCTTGAGACAACGGCATTTTTGCAACAGGGTTACGATAAGAGTCGTCCAACGCACCGAGATGAGGCAACTGCTTGAAGTCTTCTTTTGTTGGAGGTATGTGGAAGTAATACGCACCGATCGCCACAAGCACATCTGATTTTTGTTGACTGTACTTCGGGTTTCGGGAAAAGTGAAGTCCAACTTTTTTCGCCTTTCCTTCTGCAAGCATTTTTTCAATTGTTTTTTTCTTAAGCAAATACAAGTATGAAGGGTTTAAAGCCGCTTTCGCATGGCGGTTGACCGTAAATAGCGCAACCGATAAATTTTCAACGGTGCATTCGACAGTTTCCATTCGCATTTCACTCCTTTTTTGATTTTGATACACTTTTATTATACACGATCATCTATGTTTTTGGAAAATTTTCAATTTATTTTTTTATATGAGGGAGGACGAACGTTGAAATACGGCATTATTGATATTGGCTCGAATACGATGCGTCTCGTCATTTACGAACAAAGCAAAAGCGGACGATTGCGCGAACGAGAAAACGTAAAAATCGCGGCTCGCTTGCGCAACTATTTGACAGAAGACGGATTATTTACAGAGGAAGGAATGCATATCCTGTTAGAAGGTTTGTTGACGTTTCAAGACGTCACGCGCTTTCATCGCCTCCATGATGTAAAATGTGTCGCGACGGCAACGATTCGTCAAGCGCGCAATCGCGATGACATCGTTCGCATCGTCGCCGAACGAACAGATTTTCATATGCGTATTTTATCCGAATATGAAGAAGCATACTACGGTTTTTTAGCTGTCGTGCAATCGACGTCGTTTCATGAAGGCATTACAGTCGACGTTGGCGGAGGAAGTACGGAAGTGACGTATTTTTACAACCGCGAACTTGTCGATTATTATAGCTTTCCGTTTGGAGCGTTGTCGTTAAAGCGCGATTTTGTTGCGGGAAACGTCCCGACGGATGAAGAGTTGCAAACGTTGCGTGCATATATCGAGCAGCAATTTCAATCGTTGCCGTGGCTGAAGCAACGCCGCTTGCCGATTATCGCGATCGGAGGAAGCGCCCGCAACGTCGTGCAAGTGCATCAAATGTTGCAAAACTATCCGATTGCTGGCATTCATCAATATGAAATGAAACGGGAACATATCGTTCAAGTGAAAAAATATTTGCGCTCGCTCACATTTGAACAGCTGCAAAAAGTAGAAGCGTTATCGAAAGACCGAGCAGATTTAATTATTCCTGCCGTCGAAGTGTTTCAAACGTTATATGAAACGGTTGATGCGACGACGTTTATTTTAAGCCGTAAAGGATTGCGCGACGGCATTTTTTACGAACAGTTTGGACCGACGGTGTTTCCCAGTGTATTAGAAGAAAGTTTTTTTGAATTAGCCCGGGACTACGAAGTAAATACAAATGATGTCCAACACGTATTGCAGCTCGTCATTCAACTGTTTGAGCAAATGCGAACACTTGCCTTATTTCCGCTTACGGGGGAAGACCTCGTCTTATTAAAGCGCGCCGCTCATGTGTTTTATTTAGGGCAATATGTCGATGAAGAAGCAAGCAGCCAACATACGTTTTACATTTTAGCCAATCGAACGATTGACGGACTAAGCCATCGCGATCGCGTGCAACTTGCGCTCGTTGCTTCGTTCAAAAATAAAACGTTGTTTAAGCAATATATACAACCATTTGCTACATGGTTTACCCGTGCAGAGCAAAAAAAGCTTCGGTTTCTTGGCGCGTTGTTAAAGTTCGCTTACAGCTTAAACGATACGAAGCGAAATATCGTCAATCGCGTGCAGCTTGCATTGCAGGGAGAAACGGTAGTCATTCATATTTTTTGCAATCAATCGTTTAAGGCGGAAGAATATCAGGCGGAAAAACATAAAAAGCACGTTGAAAAAATCATGAAGCGACCAATTCAATTACATTTTTATTTGGAGGGATGAATATGGATTTCAGTCATCCACGTTATTACAATAACCGCGAATTAAGTTGGTTAGCTTTTAATGAGCGCGTCTTGCAAGAAGCGATGGACGAACGCAATCCGCTACTAGAGCGGTTTAAATTTTTAGCCATTTTTAGTTCGAATTTGGATGAGTTTTTTATGGTGCGCGTCGCTGGGTTAAAAGATCAAGTGAAAGCAGGGTTTAACAAGCCAGAAAATAAAGCGGGCTTGACGCCGAAAGAACAGTTGAAAAAAATTTCTAAAAAAACGCATGAACTTGTTAAATGGCAGTACGACATGTACAATAAGACGTTATTGCCGATGTTGCGTGAAGAAGGGGTACATTTGCTTGCGCCGAACGAATGGAACGATGAGCAACGAACGTATTTGCAAACGTATTTTATGAAAAATATTTTTCCTGTGTTAACACCGATGGCTGTCGATGCGTATCGTCCGTTTCCGATGTTATTAAACAAAAGTTTAAATTTAGCGATCGTGCTTGAAGATGATGAGGAAGATGACGATGAGCGAAAAAAATTAGCGATCGTGCAAGTGCCTTCTGTATTAAGTCGATTTATTCCTCTGCCTAAACAAAGCGACATATATGCTTATGCCTTGTTAGAAGATGTGATTACATCGTTTATCCATATGTTATTTAGGGGCTACCATGTCTCGTCTGTGACGCAATTTCGCATTACGCGCAACGCCGACTTAACGATTCATGAAGAAGGGGCGCGCGATTTATTAAAAGAAATTGAAAAAGAATTAAAAAAGCGAAAATGGGGCGCAGCCGTGCGGCTTGAAATGAGCAAAAAAGGGTTTGACGAATGGGTGCTCGACTATTTATTAGATGAGCTAGAAATTCATGAAAAAGATGTGTACCAAATGGATGGACCAATTGATTTCACGTTTTTATTTTCGTTTTATCATGAAGTGGCTCGCTATAAAGAACATCTTATTTTTCAAACGCTCATTCCGCAGCCGCCAAAAGATTTAGATGATGAGGAAGACGTATTTGAAAAAGCGAAAGAACGCGATTTACTGTTTCATCATCCGTACGAGTCGTTTCAGCCAATTATTGACTTTATTTCCGATGCGGCAGATGATCCAGACGTGTTGGCGATCAAACAGACGCTGTATCGTGTCAGCGGCGATTCGCCCATTATTGAAGCGTTAAAGCGGGCGGCGGAAAACGGCAAGCAAGTCACTGTCCTCGTTGAATTAAAAGCGCGCTTTGATGAAGAAAATAACGTTCAATGGGCGAAGGAACTTGAAAAAGCAGGTTGCCACGTCATTTATGGGATGACGCATTTAAAAACACATAGTAAAATTACGTTAATCGTTCGGCAAAAACAAGGGAAAATTGAGCGGTTCGTTCATTTAGGAACGGGCAATTATAACGACGCAACCGCCAAAATTTACACCGATTTCGGCTTCATTACGTCCAATGAACAATTTGGGGAAGATGCGACAAACTTTTTCAATTATTTAAGCGGCTACATGGAGAAGCCGGAGTTTCATCATCTTGTTGTTGCCCCGTTTGATTTGCGGCAACAGTTTTTGCAACTTATCGATGAAGAAATTCGTTACCATAAGCAATACGGTGACGGGCGCATTATCGCTAAAATGAACTCGCTAACGGACAAACAGCTCATCATGAAACTATACGAAGCGTCGCAAGCGGGGGTACAAATCGACTTAATTGTGCGCGGCATTTGTTGTTTGCGACCACAAATGAAAGGCGTGAGCGAAAACATTCGCGTTCGCAGCATCGTCGGCCGCTTTTTAGAACATAGCCGCGTCTATTATTTTCACCATCATGGGCAAGAGCGCGTCTTTTTATCTTCAGCCGATTGGATGACGCGCAATATGGATCGCCGCATTGAAATTTTATTTCCGATTTTCAGTCAACCATTAAAACAGCGGCTCATTGACGTATTGCACATGTTGCTTTCTGACAACGTGAAAGCGCGCGAACAAAATGAACATGGCGAATACGATTATGTCAAGCGAAAAGAAGAGGAAGAAGAAATAGATAGCCAAATGATGTTGTTTCAAATGGCGTACGATGTCGCAGACGATGAAGAATAGGGAGATGGTCATATGAGAGAAAGTGGAGCAGTAGCACTCGGGGGAGCGTTAGGCGCGCTATGCCGCTACGGTATTGCGCTTGCGCTTCCGTTCCTCACGTTTCCGTGGGGAACGTTGCTTGTGAATTACATCGGTTCTTTTTTTCTCGGTGCGCTGACATCTTATGTCGGAAAGAGGAAAATAGCAGAATGGCTACGGCTTGGGATCGGAACGGGATTTTGTGGCGGATTGACGACGATGTCGACGTTTAGTAAAGAAACGCTCGCATTATGGAACGGACACGTTGCGCTCGCGTCAGCATATGTTCTTGCTTCTCTTTGCGGCGGCTTGCTTTTTTGTTATGCAGGTGTATACGTCGGTGAACGAGCTGGCGTGAAAGAGGTAGGTGGGGCGTCATGATGATGGTTGCACTTGGTGGAGCGTTAGGCGCGTGGTGCCGTTACCAACTCGGCATATGGCTTCTTCGTTGGACGAAGCGGTCGCCGGTGCCGCTTTCCATTTTGTTCATCAACTGGCTCGGCTCATTCGGTCTTGGCATGGTGCTTGCACATGACGTGCAGGCGGTCGGGATGACAGTCGGATTTTTTGGCGCGTTTACGACGTTTTCGACATTTAGCGTTGAAGCTTTACAGCTGTTATTGGGCAAACAATATAAAGAAGCGCTTTTGTACATAAGCGCTTCAATCATTGGGAGCATATGCTTGTTTCAAGCCGGGTTCATGTTATGACCCGGCTTTTAACGTAAACAACGTAAGTTCAGGCGGCGTTAAAAAGCGAAACGGCATGCGCGTCGTTCCGAGACCACGGTTGACGTACAAGGTGAGCAGCTTGACGTCGTAAAATCCTTCGACGTATTGCTTCGCTAACGGTGGGGTAACGAGCGGACCGATCCATGGCAGTTGAATTTGTCCGCCATGGCTATGCCCGGACAGCTGCAGATGGAAAGGATAGACGCTCGCTTGCGTCACGAGATCAGGCTCGTGAATGAGCGCGATCGTATACGTATTTTTCGGCATACGTTGTACCGTTTTGGCGAAATTCGGCTTGCCGAGCATAAAATCGTCTAATCCGGCGATGACGATTTGTTCATTCCCTTGCTTAATCGCTGTCCATTTGTTGACGAGCAACTGAAACCCGCCTTTTTCCATCATTTCTTTATATATGTCCGTTCCGTACCCACCGTGATCGTGATTGCCGTAAATACAAAACTTCCCTAAAGGGGCTTCGAGTTGCTGTAATAGCGCTGTCATCGCGTCGACATGCTCATATTTGTTCGGCTCATCCAGTAAATCGCCTGTAAAACAAATGACGTGTGGAGCGAGGTCATTTATTTTTGCCACGACGCGTTGAAACTGCTCAACGGGATAATGATACCCTGCATGTACGTCACTAAACTGAAGGAGGCGGCATCCATCAAACTGTTTCGGAATAAGCGGATGAACGATATCGTATTGACGTATCGTGAGCCGTCGCGGCTCAACATATTTCGCATACATATATCCTGCCGCTGAAAGAAACGCCCCTTTGGCGGCCAAAGAAAAAAGCGTTTTTAAAAAATCTCGTCGTTTCATGAGATCATACCTTATACGTAGAAATGTTCTCCACTCATTATAAAAGAAAAAAGTCGATAAAAACAGCAAAAACAATATTAAAAATTTTCTAAATATATAGTACAATAAAAAGTGAATGAATAACCATTCATAAAAGGGGATGAGGACAATGAACGGGAAAGTCATTATTGTGACAGGCGGTTCAAGCGGCATGGGGAAATATATGGCGAAGCGTTTCGCGCATGAAGGAGCGCACGTCGTCATTACAGGGAGAAGAAAAGAAGCGCTTGAAGAAGCAGCGGCTGACATCGGTGGAAGCGTTTTACCAATCGTTATGGACGTGCGCCAACCGGAATTGGTCGCTGCGATGGTGAAACAAACGGATGAGCGTTTTGGGAAAATTGATGCGCTCATTAATAACGCCGCAGGCAACTTTATTTGCCCGGCGGAAAAGCTATCGATTAACGGTTGGAATAGCGTCATCGACATCGTCTTAAACGGGACGTTTTATTGTAGCCGAGAAGTCGGGAACTATTGGATTGAGAAAGGACAAAAAGGATCGATCATTAACATTGTCGCTACATACGCGTGGGGAGCGGGCGCAGGTGTCATTCATTCCGCATGCGCTAAAGCAGGTGTGTTAACGATGACGCGCACGTTAGCTGTGGAATGGGGGAAAAAATACGGCTTTCGTGTAAACGCGATCGCTCCCGGTCCGATTGAACGAACAGGTGGGGCGGAAAAACTCATTTTATCGGAAGAGATGGAAAAGCGCGTGAAAGATAGCGTACCGCTCGGCCGATTCGGCACGCCTGAAGAAATTGCCGGCGTCGCTTCATTTTTACTTTCCGATGCGGCTGCGTATATAAACGGGGAGTGCATCACGGTCGACGGTGGACAGTGGTTGAATCAACATCCGTTTTAAAGCGACGTTTGCTAGCGTCGCTTTTTTTATTTTCGTTATGGTATAATGGGTGAAAAAAACGGGGGAGGCGGCGTCGTTTGGATGCACTAGACATTTTAACACATATCGATCAAGTTGTTCCGCATTATCAACCGATTTTTAGCGCTGACGAGCAATGCATCGTTGGATACGAAGTGCTCGGCAGATTTCAACATGGCGATGAAGTCGTCAGCCTCGGTCCATTTTTTCACGACGAGACGATTCCAGAAGAATTTCGTATGGAAGTTGACAGCGTCGTGACGACGAAGGCGCTCGATCAGTTTGTGACGGAGCAGCCAGCACCGCTTATTTTCATTAACCGCGATGCAAACGTGTTAATGGTCGATCGAGGAGAATCGTTTTTACAGCTTCTTCTTCCATATAAAGAAAAAGGACTACAACTGAACCAAGTCGTACTTGAAATTACAGAGCATCGTTTTAAAGGGGACGTACAGCAGCTTGGCCATGTGTTAACGTATTTGCGTACGTACGGCATACAAATCGCGGTCGATAATATCGGGAAAGAAAGCAGCAATTTAGATCGCATTCGGCTACTTGCACCCGATTTATTAAAAATTGACTTGCACTCGTTGCGCACATCAGCAACGACGACATCGTACGACGACGTCCTTTATTCCATTTCGCTACTGGCGCGCAAAATCGGGGCGACGCTTTTGTATGAAGAGATTGAAAACGCTTTTCAGCTACAATATGCGTGGCGAAATGGCGGACGGTATTATCAAGGCTATGATTTGCATGAGCCGTCGCCTTCGTTTCTTCCGAAAGATTTACTAAAAGAACGATTGCGCAATCAGTTTCATACGTTTATTCAACATGAAAAAAAGAAACTGCAAACGTTATACGACATTTCGGAACAATTTCAAACGCGCATATCCGAACTTGTCACAAAACATAAAAAAGCATCGTCGTTTAACGAACTCATTTCAAGTTTAGCTAAACATTTAAACGATTGCAGTTTTCGCATTTACGTTTGTGACGATGACGGCTTCCAAAAGTCTGCCAACATGTTTAAAAAAGGAGACGCATGGGAACTGCAGCCGCAATATGAAATGAAAAATTGGAGCTGGCGTCCGTATTTTTTAGAAAATATCATTCGTATGCGCTCGCGCAAACGCGGCATTTTATCGGACTTATACAGCGACATTGAAACAGGGGAGACGATTCGCACATATTCGTATCCGCTTGATGAGCATCATTATTTATTTATCGACTTAACGTATGAATATTTATTTGAACATAATGCTCATTTGTAATAAAACGTCGCTTGCGGTGGAAAAGTAAGCATGAGGTGAACGATGATGGACACATTTTCTTGGATTCTTTTGCTTATCGCAAGCGGAGTATTAGTTTGGGGATTTGTTTATACGTATCAACTTGGCAAGCGGCAACGTACGCAAGGAGAATACGATGCGAGCGTCGGGGAAAAAGTAGCTGCTCATCCATATGTACGCAATCCGGTTTTTATTGCATACATCGTTTTTGTTGTTTTATTAATTGGCTACATCGCATACGTCGCGCTTCAAACGTAAGCCCGCTCCCGTGGGCTTTCGTTTTTGTTTACTTTTTTCGCGAATCTTGGTACAGTAGTGAATAGTCGTTGAAATACGTATCGGAAAGGAAGAAACGCCATGTCGCAATTATTAGGCATTATCCAACGTTTAATTAGCTTACAAGAGCAAAAAACAGGAACGAACGAGGCACTGCAACGCAATTTTGAAGTGAACGGTGAGAAAAAATGCAGCGTCACATATTATGAAAAAACGAACACGTTCGTATTAGAGGTGTACGAAAAAGGAGAAAAACCGAAATCGTACCAGTTCGACAACATCGATATGATCGCCATCGAAATTTTTGATTTGTTGAATTAAGTCTTCACATCGGTGAAGGCTTTTTTACTATACTTCTCGCTTTTCCTTATTGAAATGAACGTGTTACAATGACAAATGGGGATTATATCGTGAAAGGCGGAATGACGATGCAACAACCTTCGCTGACCGAATTAATGATTCCGTCCGATAAAGTGGCGCACGTGCAAGTGGGGAATCATTTAGAACATGCTTTACTCGTCTTAACGCGCACAGGGTATTCAGCCATCCCGGTGTTAAATATGACGTATCAACTGCAAGGGCTCATCAGCATGACGATGATTATGGATGCGATTTTAGGTGTAGAGCGCATTGAATTTGAGCGGCTTGAAACGATGAAAGTCGAACAGGCGATGCAACGCAACATCCCGCGTTTACATGTAAACGACTCGTTTTTAAAGGCGTTAAAGTTGCTCATTGACCATCCGTTCGTTTGCGTCGAAAACGATGACGGCTACTTTGTAGGCATTGTGACGCGCCGCGAAATATTGAAGCGATTCAATCGTTCCATGTATGAAAAGCGTCAATAAATAGGCTTGTCACCGTTTGTTTCATTTGCTAAAGTAAAAAAATAAAACGATAAGGAGGAACTTCATATGATGATGGATGCGAATGAAATTATTTCGTTTATTCAAAACAGCAAAAAGAAAACACCGGTAAAAGTATACATAAAAGGAGAGATCGCCGACATTGATTTCGGACCGAGCGCGAAAACGTTCATTACCGGTCGTACAGGCGTCGTGTTTGGCGAATGGGCAGACATTGAAGCGGCGCTTGAAGCGAACAAACATAAAATTGAAGACTACGTTGTGGAAAACGATCGCCGCAATTCCGCCATTCCGCTTCTTGACTTAAAACATATAAAAGCGCGCATCGAACCGGGGGCGATCATTCGCGATCAAGTGCAAATTGGTGACAATGCGGTTATTATGATGGGCGCGGTCATTAATATCGGTGCAGTCGTCGGTGAAGGTACGATGATTGATATGAACGCGGTGCTCGGCGGACGGGCGACGGTAGGGAAAAACTGCCACGTTGGAGCAGGTGCGGTACTTGCAGGTGTCATTGAACCGCCATCCGCCAAACCGGTCATTGTAGAAGACGATGTGATGATTGGGGCAAACGCCGTCATTTTAGAAGGGGTTACAGTCGGCAAAGGTGCGGTCGTTGCGGCTGGGGCAATCGTCACGGAAGATGTGCCGCCATATACGGTTGTTGCAGGTGTACCTGCGCGCGTCATTAAACAAATTGATGAAAAAACAAAAGCGAAAGTAGAAATTAAACAAGAACTTCGTCAACTATAAAGCGTGGGTGTTTCCACGCTTTTTTCAAAAGGAGGAACGTATGAGCGACTTTATCCGTATTCGCCGTGATTTGCACCAAATTCCTGAGCTCGGCTTTCAAGAATTTAAAACACAGCAATACATATTGAACTATCTCGCTACTTTGCCGCAACAACGTTTAGAAGTGAAAACGTGGCGCACCGGCATTTTCGTACGTGTACGTGGCCTTTCCCCGACGAAAACGATCGGCTATCGCGCTGATATGGATGGGCTGCCGATTGACGAACAGACGGACGTCCCGTTTCGCTCGACGCACGAAGGACGGATGCACGCCTGCGGACACGATATGCATATGGCGATTGCGCTTGGCGTGCTTACTCATGTCGTTCATCATCCGATTCGCGATCATATGCTCTTTATTTTTCAGCCAGCTGAAGAAGGACCGGGCGGGGCGCTTCCAATGCTTGAAAGCGAGGAGATGAAGGAATGGATGCCTGATATCGTACTCGCTTTGCATATCGCTCCCGAATATCCGGTCGGAACGATTGCGACAAAAGAAGGACTTTTATTTGCGAATACGTCTGAACTTTTTATTGACTTGATCGGCAAAGGTGGGCATGCGGCCTTTCCGCAAGAAACGAAAGATATGGTCGTCGCCGCAAGCGCCTTGATTATGCAACTGCAGACGATCGTCGCACGCAACGTCAATCCGCTCGATAGCGCCGTCATTACGATTGGAAAACTGACGAGCGGCACCGTTCAAAACGTCATCGCTGAGCGCGCTCGGCTTGAAGGAACGATTCGCACCCTTTCACCCGACACGATGGAAAAAGTAAAGACGCGCATTGAAGCGCTCGTGCGTGGCATCGAAGTCGCTTATGATTGTCAAGCGCATATCGATTACGGCTCGATGTATTATCAAGTATATAACGATGAAACGCTCACAAATGAATTTATGCAGTTTGTTGAAAAAGAAACGAACGTCCGCCTCGTCCGCTGCCAAGAAGCGATGACAGGGGAAGATTTCGGCTATATGCTCGCCCGTATCCCAGGCTTTATGTTTTGGCTTGGGGTGCAATCGCCGTTCGGCTTGCATCATGCGAAACTAAACCCGAACGAAGAGGCGATTAACGTTGCTATTGAGCTATTGACGCGTTACATCACTTGGAAAGGAAATGAATACGAAGCAAAGGAAGAAGGACGATGAAACTACGGGAACTGATGCCATCATTAGATGGAGCGACTATCGTATTAAACGGAAACGTCACACGCGAACAGCTGATCGGAAAGCCGACGCTCATTCATTTTTGGGCGGTGAGCTGCCATCTTTGTAAAGACGGAATGAAACAAGTCAACGTCTTCCGCGAGCGTTACAAAGGGGAATTGCACGTCGTATCCGTCCACATGCCGAGAATAGAAAGCGACAAAAACGTAGATGCGGTAAAACAGCTTGCTGAACAATACGGCATCACGCATCCGCTTTTCATTGACAACGATCACCGGTTAAAAGAAGCGTTTGATAATCGATGTGTACCGACGTATTACGTATTTGATGCAGACGGTATATTTCGCCATTATCAAGCAGGGAGCGGTGGCATGCATATGTTAGACAAACGAATCATGCGCGTCATCGAACAATATCGAACAAGAGGGGATGTTTCGTGAAGAAAAAAGAATTTGCGGTCATCGGGCTTGGACGTTTCGGCGGAAGCGTATGTCGGACGTTAAGCGAACAAGGAATGGAAGTGCTTGCGATTGACGTGAATGAAGATAAAGTGAATGAATACGCATCTATTGCCTCACAAGCGGTTGTTGCCGATTCAACGGATGAAAATGTATTGAAAAGTTTAGGCATTCGTAATTTCGACCACGTCATCGTCGCGATTGGCGACAACATTCAAGCGAGCATTTTGACGACATTAATTTTAAAAGAGCTCGGTGTCGAAAAAATTACAGTAAAAGCAACGAACGATTATCATGAAAAAGTGTTGAAAAAAATTGGCGCCGACCATATCGTTCATCCGGAGCGCGATATGGGTGAGCGCATCGCGAACAATATGATTTCTAACAATGTGCTCGACTATTTAGAGCTGTCTGACCGACATAGCATCGTTGAAATTGTCGCGAATGAAAAACTTCATGGTCACTCCTTATTAGAGCTCGACATTCGCGCGAAATACGGCATTAACATCGTGGCGATTAAGCGGCATAACGACATTATCGTCTCGCCGCTCGCATCAGAAACGATTTACGCCGGGGATATTTTAATCGTCATCGGCGCCGATCAAGACATTGACCGCTTCGAAAGCGAAGTCGTTGGCGAATAAAAAAGAAGGTGTCCAGACGGGCACCTTCTTTTTTTCGAGTCCGCCATTTATTAGCCGCCTGCGGATGAGCGACAAGTTTTCCTTCTGTCGCTACGATTTTTAATGGTAGCGAGCATTCGATCGTGGGTAACTAAAACACCCTACACCTGTATTTTCATTATATTCAACAGAATTTATTCTGTCAATGAGCATAGTTTTGTGTTTTTCTTATATTTCCATAATAATCGGCAAAATCATCGGTTTTCGCTTCGTTTTTTCGTATAAAAACGGTGCGAGCGTATCGGTAATTTCCGTTTTAATGTCAGACCATTGATTTGTACCTTGTTCAAGCAATTGTTGTAAATGTTTAGCAATGAGCTGTTGAGCGTCGCTAATTAAATTGCCCGACTCACGCATATAAACGAATCCGCGTGAAATAATGTCTGGACCTGCGGCAATTTTCATTTCTTTCATATTAATGCTTACAACGACGATGACAAGCCCTTCCTCCGATAAAATGCGGCGGTCGCGCAATACGATGTTGCCGATATCTCCGATGCCGCTTCCGTCAATATACACCGAGCCGGACGGAATTTTACCGACGATGCTTGCGCCTTCTTCGCTAATGCCGAGCACTTCGCCGTTGTCCATAATAAAGCAATTTTCCTCCGGGACACCGCAATCGACAGCGAGTTTGACGTGCATTTTTTGCATGCGATATTCTCCGTGAATCGGCATAAAATATTTCGGCTTCATGAGGCGAATCATTAATTTTTGTTCTTCTTGCCCACCGTGACCGGACGTATGAATATCGCTAAGCGGCCCGTGAATCACTTCCGCCCCTGCGCGTGCGAGCATGTTAATAATGCGGTTGACGCTTACTGTATTGCCCGGAATCGGCGAGGACGAAAAGACGACCGTATCGCCCGGCATAATTTGAATTTGACGGTGTGAGCCGTTAGCGATGCGTGACAACGCCGCCATCGGTTCGCCTTGGCTTCCGGTGCAAAGAATGGTGACGCGATGGGCAGGAAGACGGTTAATTTGCGCCGCATCGACGAATGTATCTTTCGGGCATTTAATGTAGCCGAGCTGTTGGCCGATTTCAATCGCCGCTTCCATGCTCCGTCCGAATACGGCAATTTTTCGGTTGTTTAATACAGCCGCTTCCGTCACTTGTTGCAAGCGATGAATGTTTGAAGCAAACGTCGCGAAAATGATGCGCCCTTGCACTTTTCGGAAAATATCATGAATGCTTTCTCCGACGCGCCGTTCCGACATCGTAAAATGCGGAATTTCGCTATTTGTACTATCCGACAATAAACAAAGGACGCCTTCTTTCCCGATCTCTGCCATCTTCGTCAAGTTTGCTGGCTCGCCGACAGGGGTGAAGTCAAATTTAAAGTCACCTGTATGCACAATTTGACCGACTGGCGTTTTCACAACGATGCCGTAGCTATCTGGAATGCTATGCGTCGTTCGGAAAAATGTGACCGCTGTTTTCCCGAACGAAATGACGTCGTCTTCTTGAATTTCAATTAATTTCGTTTGGCGAAGCAATCCGTGCTCCTCGAGCTTATTGCGAATGAGGCCGAGCGCTAACTTTCCACCGTAAATCGGCACGTTCACTTGGCGAAGCAAATACGGAATGCCGCCAATATGGTCTTCATGTCCATGGGTAATAAATAACCCTTTAATGTTTTCTGCGTTTTTCACTAAATAGCTATAATCCGGGATGACGTAATCAATTCCGAGCAATTCGTCCTCTGGAAACTTAATGCCGGCATCAATAATGATCATTTCGTCTTCATATTGTACGCCATATGTATTTTTCCCGATTTCGCCTAGACCGCCGAGCGCAAAAACACCAACTTGTTTATCTTTTAAACATTTCATCGTTCAATCTCCAATACGTGAAAATCAGCATGTTGCTGTTCGTACGCTAAATGCGCCCCTTCAAGCGGTTGAATGTATTCAATATTGATTTGACGGTCTTGTAGTTTTCGGCGCACATCCCGTTCGCTCTCTGCTTCAATGTATAGCGTCTTCGTTTTTTCTCTTACCGGCACTTCATCGATCGTATCTTGGTAAAACACTTTAAAAATCAACGTTCATCTCTCCTTATGTGTAATGTTGTCATCATGTTATTAGCCCCGAGCGCGTTCCGCTTTTCTTATTATATATAAAAAGTGTGGAATGGGAAACAAAATTGAAAAGAAGCCCTTCAACAGAAGGGCTCGTACAACGCTTAAGCAATTGATTTTCTGCGCAACAGTTCTTTCCATTGTTTGAGCAGCTTGCGTTTCAACTTTTTCAACATGACGCATCACTCCTCACTTTTATTGTATCCGATTTTGTCCGAAAGTAAATGTTTTATCTATTATTTACTGTAGATGAGCATTTTTCATTACATTAATTTCCATCCCCAAAAGACAAACAGGGTACCCCTTAGGCGACATGGAGCTGTTTTTTGATCACATCAATGGGAATATTTTGTTTAGCAGCGT
>OGCI01000723.1_pt1 | contig 33467 bp, 32 predicted proteins | sample 1570021 | NCBI WGS metagenome assembly OGCI01 (sample SAMN06264664, study PRJEB24512) | hot springs metagenome | isolation source: Hot spring water | place: South Africa: Tshipise | collected 2015-06-21 | reverse complement strand
CTGCGCGGGCTGCGGGGCTTGCCCCGGCCGCGCAGCTGCGACCGTTCGATCAGCCCCTCATACTGATGCGCCAGAAGATGGCTCTGCACCTGCTGGATCGTGTCCATGCCCACGGACACCACGATCAGCACCGATGTCCCGCCGAAATAGAAGGGCACGGCCAGCTCCGCCCGCAGGATCTCGGGCAGCATGCAGACAAGCGCCAGATAGGCCGAGCCCAGCACCAGGATGCGGTTCACCACATAGTCGAGATATTCCGCCGTCCTCTTGCCGGGACGGATGCCGGGGATGTAGCCGCCCAAAAAGAGCGCCCCGATGGAGACCCCACCCGCCGCGAGCGAGTAGATGACCGCGTTGTGGCTCGGCGGGATGATGATCCCTTGCACCGAAGACGCCACGGTAAGTGCGGCGGAGAAATCCCGGTCATACCCTTTTTCCACCATCATGGGAATCATGATGGGACCGGTGGAAGAAATGTCCGCCACGGCAGAACCAGAGACTCCCCCGAAGAACATGCTTTCGATGCAGTTTACCATGGCAAGCCCTCCCGGCAAGGGCCCCACAATGAGGTAGGCAAGATCCACCAACCGCCGAGCGACACCACCTTTCGACATGAGGCCCCCCGCCAGGATGAAGAGGGGAATGGCTAGTAAAGGAAACGCTTGTAGACTCGCGGCGATCCGCTGGGCGATCATCGCTACTCCCAGATTGGAAACAAAGGCGCTCACAAGGGCGGAAATTCCCAAACTGAAGGAAATGGGAACTCCCACGAGAATCAACACCAGGAAGGTTCCGATTAACGCGATGGATTCAAGCATGGGGTTCCCCCTTTTGGGTTGTGGAGTTGACGATCTTGAGGAAAGCTCTTAGAAAGGCAAAGAGAATCATGAAACCTCCCGCGATGGGAATGACGATGTAGGTGTATCCTAAAGGAACGGGAACGGTAGACATCTGGCTGGACATGGTTGTTTCTGCCAGTACCCACCCTTGGGTCAGGAGGAACACGGCAAAGGCCCCGATTCCCAGATCCACGATGATTTCCACTAGAATCTTGAATCGTTCGGGTAACCGTTTTACCACTAGTTCTAGACTCATGTGGGATCCTGTCCACACGCAGGCGGCCGCACCCAGAAGGCCTACCCACATCATGCCCGTTACCACGATCTCCTCTACCCAGTAGGGACTGGCCCGGAGCACGTACCGGGCAAATACTTGCCATGACACTAGAACAGAAAGGATTCCCATGCATATAGCTGTAAAGAAGGTAACTCCCCGCTCGATGCGGTCCATCCACATTTGTACTGTTTGTTTCACGCGTTCCCCCATAAAAAGAGACTCATGGGGGGTGCCCACGAGCCTCGCGTCTTGTATTCGGCTAACTTACGTGTTGCTATCTGGCCTCTCTGTTATTTAGTATTCACAATGGCGTCGATTAGATCTTTTCCCACGATCGGTTCGAACTCCTTCCACACTTTTGCTACAGCCTGTTGAAATTCGCGGATATCTTTCACTTCATTGAAAATCATGCCTTTCGCTTTCAGCTGTTTTACCGTATCGTCGATCATCATAGCCCAGAGTTTGTTGTGTTCCTGGATTGTATCCTTTGCGGTTTGAAGGATCGCGTCCTGGACGTTCTTTGGAGCAGAATCGAACACGCGTTTGGACATCACCAGGAAGTCTGGGATAGAGGTGTGCCGGGTGTAGCTATAGTACTTGGCCACTTCCTGCATGTTGAAGGAAAGGACGGTCGGTTCATTGTTCTCCCACCCGTCGATTACTTTGGTCTGAAGAGCGGTGTACACTTCCGATTGTCCCATGGGAACTGCCGTGCCTCCCAACGCGTTGATCGTGTCGATCAAGGGTTTGGATTGCATCACTCGGATCTTCAACCCCTTGAGATCCGCGGGTGTGTAGATAGGTTTTACAGAGGTCGTGATGCTCCGGAAGCCCGCGTCCAGGAAGGCCAACCCTTTGAACCCATACTTTTCCATGTCCTTCATGAGGCGTTCACCGATAGGTCCTTGCAACACTTTGTGCTGATGATCGAGATCCCTCCAGATGAAGGGAAGACTCACTACTTGTAACGAGGGAGAGTATTGCCCCATTGGTCCCGCGGACACCTTGGTGATTTCTATGGAGCCGAGCTTTACCCCTTCGATGTAGTCCTTTTCCTGCCCCAACTGCCCCGCGGGGAACAGAGTAATCTTCACGTCTCCTTTGGTCCGTTCCGCCATTTTATCGGCAAAAAAAACCAGTGCTTTGTGAACGGGATGACTTTCTGGCAGAACGGAAGCAAGCTTCCAGTTGTACCTCGGCGCTGCGCCTGCCATTAAGGAAACTGCCATCAAGATACCGATCATTAGAGTGACCTTTCGAAACCCTCTCATACATCCTCCTGTTCTTGCTATATGAAATATTGTTTCGGATTATGATACAACAGGGAGTAGAGAGTTGTCAACGAAAAATTATTTCACCTCTATCCCCAACAACCGTTCCCATAGCCGTACCACGGCGGGCTGGGAGCGCTTACCGTCCCCCGCGGCGCGGGCGGCTTTGAAGATCTCGTGGGTGAGGGCGGTGAGGGGAGTGGGAACGTCTTCAGCCTTGGCCACCGACAGGGCGTAGCCTAAGTCCTTCCAGTGGATGTCCACCGTGCCGCCCGGCTTGAACTCCCGGGAGAACATGTCCCGTGCCGCCACGTCGAGGAGCTTCGAGCCGGCCCAGCCTCCCTTGATGGCGTCGTAGAGCACTTTGGGGTCTAAGCCCGCCTTGGCGCCGAGGGCAAAGGACTCGGCGATCACGGCAAAGGTGGCTCCCACGATCATCTGGTTCACGCACTTCGCTACCTGCCCCATCCCAGCTTCCCCGAGACGAACTACCGAAGCACCCATGGCTGACAGGTAGGGTTTACAGGTTTCGAATACCGTAGGGTCCCCCCCAACCATGAAGGAAAGGGTGGCTTCAATGGCCGCCTTTTCCCCTCCGCTTACCGGAGCGTCGAGGAAGTGGATTCCCTGTTGGGATAAAGCGGTAGCGATTTCTTTCGTGATCCCCACTTCGGTGGTGCTGGTATCGATGAGGATGGAGCCTTTTTTCATGACCCTCCCCAACCCGCCCTCGCCGAGAACCACGGTCTTCACCACCTCCGATGTGGGGAGGGAAAGGATCACGATATCGCAGGAGGAGCCGATTTCGGCCGCCGACGAGGCGGGGAGGACGGCGGCTTTCCGTGTCGCGGCCTCACCTGTGGTGGCTTCCCGTGTAGAGGCTCCACCAGGGGTGGCTTCATTGAGAGTTGGTTGCCGGGAGGCCACATCCCGGGAGGTGGGCCCTGGGGTACCGGCTTCTAAGGTTGCGGATCCTCGGGCGCCGGAAACAGGGCCTTGCCGTTGGGCGAACTCTTCGGCCCCTTTTACCAAGCGTTGGATTTTGACAGGGTCAGTGTCGAACACCCGGATTCCGGGGAACTTTGAGGCGAGGTTTCGCGCCATGGGTCCTCCCATGACGCCGAGTCCGATGAAACCGATCTGTGTGCTCATGGTCTTTTTCCTTTCTCTGTTTCTTTTTCAGATAAGGGCGCCACCGCGGTCTAATGGGCGCCGCCACCTCATCCGAGGAGCATCGCCACTTCGTGGGCCTGCCGTTACTTTATGGTCCCCATCGAGGATTGGCAGCCTCTTTGAGCGGCTGCCTGCGGATCTCGAGCCGCTTTATGATCCCCATCTTGGGGTAGCCGCAACTCTGGGGGGTCGCGCCGCAGGGCTCGCGCAGCTTTTCAAGACGGCTGCCCCTTTTAGGGCTATCGCCGCTTTATGGCTCCCATCGCTGGGTGTCTGTACCCAAGAAAGACCGCCTCTTTTGGGGGTCGCGCGACCACCTATTGTCACAAGGGGGTCTACCCCCCTAACGCTCGCACTACCTCGGCTAAGGTAAAGTCGTCCCCCACGTTTCCGGGAAACACCACGTAGGGGATCCCGGGCCATTTAGACTCTGGCCCTAACTGCCAGAGGGGTACCCCCTTAGCGATCTGCCCGGGCACATAGGCCTCCTTAACCCCCATGCCCGTGCGGGCGATCTCGATGCTGGTGATTCCCCCCTTGGCTACCACGAAGGAGGGACGCTTCCCCACCAACTGCACCACAGAGCAGAGGGCCATCATGACCCGGTTGCCGAACTCGAGGAATTCTTTCCCTTCCAATTGCCGGACCTTCCGGGAAGTGTACACCACGGCGGTACGGCCCGCTTCAAGAGCCCTGTCCGCGGCTTGGGCAACCCTTTTCACTTCCTCAGCTCCCGCGCTATCCCCCTCCGCGATTCGGCCTACCTGTAGTTCCAACGCTTCGCAGGGAACGGCCTTTAGGAGCTGGTCCAGTTGTCGCCCCGTTTTTCCCACGTAGGAACCTACCACCACGAGACCCGCGGTTGCGCCTCTTTCGCTCCGGTTCCGCGATTCTTCGATGATCGACGGCGTAGCCCCCTGAGTTGAAGTGGCCGCGGCGTAGGAAGGGAAGTTTGAGGTTGCGCCGTGGCCCGCATCGGCCGCGCCGCTGGGAAGGTTTGCGACCGCGCCAGTAGTAAAAGTGGCTACGCCCGGCGTTTGGCCGATGCCTAGTTCAGCGGCTGTCAAAAGGGGCCGGTCCACGAACCCTCCCCGCACTTTCACGAAACAGGCGGCGGAGCGGTAAGCGAACCGTTTGCCCCGTTCTTCCGCCTGTATCAGGGCAAGGACGGCGGTCTCCAAATCCTCGTAGCAGGCGGCGTTTACCACGATGGGAACACCCCCTTCAGCGCGCAAAAACACTTCCAGGGCCCCAGGCACCCCTCCCACGCGGAGGGTTTCGAGGGAAAGGGAAAGGACCTCATTCGCCTTCCAGCGGCCTTTGGTTTTTTCCTCCACCCATTCCTTTAGGTCGCTTTTCGTGTAGCCGAAGGCGGGATCCTTGGCGAACTCCGTCTCGGCCGCCGGCACGATCCGGTCCCCAAGGTCTACCCAGTGGATATCGTCGATCGTGTACCTTCCCGCTTCAAAGAGCGCGGGAGCGATGATTACCCCATCGGCCGGTAACCCGTATCCTTCTAAGAGGGCGTCGATCTCTTCGGGAAAATGTCCCCGAAGGGTACTGTCGCTCCGGGAGGCTAACAGGAGAGGCATCTTGTTCCCCGTTTCTCCGGCCAGTTTCCGGGTAGCGGTCCGGAGGTTAGCACCAAGCTGTTGGGTCAAGGCTCGCATTTCCGGGGGGGGCAAGGCCCGCGAGTTAGTGGAGACGTAGAACACCTCATCCGGGCGGGACAGGGCCCGAAAGAGGGTGTCTACCGACCAATCCATGTATACCCGGATCCCGTGGACCGTCTGGGTGCCGGTGGGATCATCGTCGACAACTACCAGTTTCTGATTGGCGGCGGCCAAACGCTTCCGGATTTCGGCGCGATCTTGAAGATCGCGTCGTACTTTTGGTTTGCCGTTAAGGAGTTGTGGAAATGTCATGGTCTAAGTATAGACCGGAGCGGAACCTTTTGAACAGGTAATGCAGCCGTGAGGGGGAATTGGATGGCGGCGTTAGGGGACCCGTTCCTGTTTCCTCATCTGGATCAACGGGTACGCGAAGGCGGCCACGCTGATCAAAAGGAGGATCAAGCTGGCGGGCCGATGGAAGAACACCCCATACCCACCCATGATGACGGCTCTTCGGAAGTTAACCTCCATCAATTTCCCCAGTACCATCCCTAACACGATGGGAGCCATGGGGTATCCGTACCGCTTCAATAGCCATCCCACGACTCCAAACCCGAAGCAGGCGCCCACGTCGAACAGGGAGTTCTTCACGGCGAAACTCCCCACTGAAGCGATGGAGATGATCAACGGGATCAGCACGTTGAGGGGAACCTTGGTTACTTTGATCCAGAGTCGGCTTCCCCAGTACCCTAGGAGGAACATCACGCCATTGGCAACGAACATACTGGCGAACAGACCGTAGATGAGGTCGGGCCGTTCGGTGAATAGGAGGGGGCCAGGAGCGAGGTCATGGATCATGAGAGCGCCGATTAGTACGGCTGTTGACGCGCTTCCGGGAATCCCCAAGGTCAGGAGGGGGACCATTGCTCCTCCCACCGAGGCGCTGTTCGCGGCTTCGGCGGCGGCTACCCCCTCGGGGTTCCCTTTCCCGAAAGTTTCCGGATGCTTACTGGTCCGTTTCCCCAAATCGTAGGCCAAGAAGGAGGCAATGGCGGAACCGGCTCCCGGAAAGATTCCGATGAGAGTCCCCACGAGGGAGGCTTGAAGGGTAGCCCACTTGAGGTTCCAGTAATCCTTCAATGTGGGCCACTGTTCCTTTTTTGAAATCTCGCCCTTGAGTTGGGTCTTCCAGGAGCCTTCTTCGATTTTTGAGAACACCTCGCTCAACGCGAATAGTCCAATGAGGGCGGGGATGAAATCGAACCCGTCGAAGAGGTTCGTTTCTCCGAAAGTGTACCGTTTGACCCCGGAAATAGGGTCGATTCCGATCGTGTTAATCAGAAGACCCAAGAGGGCCGCCGTGAAGGCCTTGGCCCAGTCTTTTCCCGCTAACGAGGCCACCGTGGACAGACCAAAGAGGGCTAGGGAAAAGTATTCGGCAGGATGCATCTTGACCGCGACAGCGGCAAGGGGTTGGGAGAAAAGAATCAGGATGATGATTCCCACCATGCCTCCGACGGTGGAAGCCACGAGGGAAACCCCCAACCCCCATCCTGCTTTCCCCTGTAAGGTCAACGGATACCCATCGAAGGCGGTGGCCACCGCCGAAGGTGTTCCGGGAGTGTTGATGGTGACCGCGGTGATGGATCCTCCATAGTTGGATGCCAGGTACACGGCGGTGAGGAGAACGAGTCCAATGAGGGGAGGCATCTTAAAGGTGAAGGGAAGGAGGATCGCCACTCCCATGGAGGGGGAAAGACCTGGCATCGCTCCCACGAAGATCCCCGCTATTACTCCCACAACGATGGCAAGGAAGGGGGCCACGCCCGCGATATATCCGAATCCTTCCAAAAGGTGGGTGATCAGTTCCATGGGATATTCTCCTTATATATGCGTGCTATACGAATGATACCTTTGAATGGGTTTAACAGGTTCATCGGGGACTACCCAAGAAGATAGGGAATCAGGATCCCTTCGGGGAAGGGAACCGAGAGGAGAGAGTAGAACACCACGTAGAGAAAGGCGATCCAGCCAAGGGATAGAACGATTAAGCCAAGGGGATGCTTGTAGGATAAAAGACGCATTCCGATCAGTAAGAAGAAAAAGCTCGCGGGGAAAAAGCCCACTAGATCGATGATTCCCAAATATCCCACGCACAAGAGGATGAACAGGAACACCATCCGTAATTGGGAACCAGGAACCGAAGGATCGGGCTTTTCTTTGCCTTTTTGGATGCGACCCGCGAGGTATAGGACGCAGAGAAGGATACCCACGATCCATAACCGTGGCGTTACCCCCGCGCTCACCTTACCCTTCACGGGAAAAGCGAAGGACAATAGAAGGAATACCAGAGACATGTACACCAGCGAGACGAGCACGAGGATTTGGCCTATGTAGAGGGATCCCTTTTTACGGAGGAGCACGTACAGCGGTGTTTCAATCATTAGGAGAATTACCAGGAGAACCACGAGCCCCGTAGGACTATCGAGGAAGGAGTCTATGCTTCGGATCGACATGGGACCTCCGAAAAATTAAGGAGCGCGGGAGCGTGGCCATTTCTGGGCGCTCCCGCTAGTATCTACTTTTTCAAATAGGTTTTGAAATCTTGGAGTTCGTTTTTGATCATCTGGTTGAACTTGTCCCGCTTGTAGTGGACCAGTTCCATTCCATTCTTTTCGAAGAACTGTCGCCAATCCGGATCTTGGTTCACCTTGGCGAACAGATCGTCGTACCAAGCGACGATGGAATCAGGGGTTCCTTTCTTCACCGCGAATCCCCTCCACATGGACTCTTCATCCAGCCCTTCCAATCCTAGCTCTTTGAAGGTAGGGACATCGGGGAATTGGGGCAGTCGCTTTGTGGCGGAAAGGGCCGCGATCATGAGGTCAGGCTTTCCTTGTATATCGGCGGGATTTCCCACGTACACTTCCGCCTGCCCCCCAATGACGGCTGCCATTGCCTGGGCGCCACTGTCGTAGGGAACGTACTTCCCCGTAATGCCCGCCTTGGTCCAAACCTTGTAGGTCATCACTTCGTCTACCCCCGGAGGCGCGACCCAGATCTGCTGGCCTGGACGGGCCTTGGCATCGGCAAAGATATCCTGGGCTGTCTTTACCTTGTTCTTCTTCCCGGTGATGATGCATTCCGGATCGTTGATAAGGAAGGCAATCCAGTCCAAGGAGAAGGGATCGATCTTCGAATCGGTGGCCACGAGGTTCGCGATGAGGGTTTTCGTAACGGCCATCAACGTGTACCCATCCGCCGGTTGGGACAGGACGTACTCCCACCCAACCATTCCCCCGGCTCCCGCTTTGTTTTCCACCACAAAAGTCGCCTTGGTGTACTTTCCCGCGATTTCGGTAAACTTTCTAGCGGTAATATCGAGGGCCCCGCCGGGCGCGGTGTACACGATCAAGCGTATCGGTTTGGTTGGGAAGGCTGGAGCGGACTCTTTCTTTCCTGCGGCAAATAGAGAAGCGCCAAAGGCACAACCGATCAATACCGCGAGACCTAAGATCAGGAACCGATTCAGATAGGTTCTCCTCATACTCTTTCCTCCTTTATGAGTCTTCGTTACTGGATCATCCCTACTACCCGTTTGGCGGCTTTCAGGTAGTTGGTATTCGGCATCGCCGAAAGACCCAGCCCTTCGATCACGGTCTTCATCCCGCTGTAATTATCGCTCTCCACGCAAGCGCTTTCCACTAGCGCCCCGTTGAACCAGACCTTGGCGTACTCACAGATGATCCCATCGATGGTAAACCCGTACCGCATTTTTTCCACCGTCACGGGGGTAAGGTCTGGATGCTTCCGGGCGAGCTCGATAAACTCCTCGATCGTGTAGGAATCCTTCTCTAGTTTCATCTCTACTTTAAGGTGAGAAAGGATCGTCTGTAAATCGGCTTTCTTCACGGGGAATTGGAACTTGCCTCTGGGTTGGAAAATCTCGTATCCTTCGGGGGTCTCTCCTACTTTTGTCTTTATGTCCAAAAGCCCTTCCCGGACCTTCACGTTGGCCTCGTTGGTGTGCACGGAAAGGAAGTATGTTTCCGGGGGCATCTTACGCGCCTGTTGCAGGATGGTTTTCCCGTTCCACATCTTAGACTGCACTATTTCGATGATCCCATGACCGAATACCCGGAACTCTGCCCGGGGTACGATCTTTGCCGCTTCCTCGGGAGAAAGGGCTTTGTTCTTGGCATACACGTCTGCCATAGTATCCTCCTAGTGTTTCATTCTTTTTCTATACATTTATACCATTCCCCCCTAGAGAGAATCCAATAAAAAGAATTTAAGGGATCGATAAAAAACTTTATGGATGGAATGGGTTCGTTTTTCTTGACAGAGGATGTATTCCCTGCGGAAAATAACATCACGAGAATTTCAAGGAGGCAGTACAGTGGAATCTATGACCATGAATCGTGACCGGATTTCCAAAGCGGGCAAGGTATATGTGGTAATGGGTAACGAAGCCGCAGACCTCGACTCGATGGCGTCGGCGGTGCTTTATGGATATTTGAAGAGTAAGGTGGATCCCGATCCTTCCCATCTCTATATTCCTTTTGCTCCGATTCCAAAAGAGGACTTCAAACTCCGCACCGAGGCGGTGTACCTGTTCAAGGAAGCGGGGATGGGACAAGAAGCCCTCGTTTTTCAGGGAGAGATCGATCTATCTCAGTTGCATAGGGAAGGCCGCTTGTCCTTGATTCTGATGGATCACAATAAACTGGGGAAAGAGTATACCGCATATGAAGGGGCGGTAGAGGAGATCATCGACCATCACAAGGATGAGGGGAGTTATCCCCAGGCCCGGCTACGAAAGATAGAACTTGTGGGGTCTACCTGTACGCTAGTGGCGGAAGAATATTTTCGGCAGGCCCCCGAACTAATCACCCGTCGGGAAGCGGTGCTTCTTTTGGGAACGATCCTCCTAGATACGGTAAACCTCGATCCCAAGGCGGGGCGGGTTACTCCCAAGGATGCGGAGATAGCGGAGAAACTCAAATCCAAGGTGCCCCTCGACTCGAATACCCTTTTCGAGACCTTACAGCGAGAAAAGTTCAACGTGTCTGATCTTAGCACCGCTGATCTTCTCCGAAAGGACTACAAGGAGTACGCGGCGGGGAAGATCCGGTATGGGATGAGCACAGTCCTAATTTCCCTCGACGCGTGGAAGAAAAAGGATCCGCGTCTGCAGCAGGAACTGGAAAGGTATCGCAAGACGCGAAAATTAGACCTACTGGTAGTGATGATCGCCTATACGGAACCCAAGTTCCAACGGGAATTGGTATTGGTGGCCGAATCGGAAAAACTTGCTTCCTCCCTCGTGAACTACCTAAATTCGAAGGGGACTCAACTGGTGTCGATCGGATTCCCCGGTGGTTATACGCAGGGGAACGCGGAGTATTCTCGGAAAAAACTACAACCGTTGGTGCAAGAATTCCTGACTTCGAACGTAGGTTAACACGAACTGACCAAAGGATGAGGAAGATAGAGCTGAGGTAGACCTTCGCTGCACCATATAAAAGTAACGCTTTAGGTCTAACCCTAGAAGTAAACGTTCGGCTAGAAGACCAGAGGCTACTTCCTCTAGCACTGTGATCCTACACACGATGGAAGCTCCTATTCCCTGGATCACCATCCGCTTGATGGCTTCGATATTATTCACCTCGAACTGGATATGGGGGGAGAAGCCTAGTTCGCGAAACCGGGTGTCCAAACTTTTCCGGGTAACCGTGCTTCGGGAGGGTAGGATCAGGGGCAACTGTGCCAGGTCCTTGATATGGATTTTCTCCTTTTCCAGCAATGGATGTTTGGGAGGAAGGATAAGCACATGATGGTCGAAGAACAAGAGGGATGCTTCCAAAGCGCTATTAAGGGGGTAAGGTTTGCGCCTTCCCAGAAAACCAAGATCGATCTGTTGGTCGAACAGCATCCGTTCCACTTCGTACGCGTTCTGGATGTCGAGGGAGAAGGTAAACTCACTGTCTTTTTCGAGGTAGGCGGAAATCAGTTTGGGAAGAATGTACATTCCCGGGATCAGGCTGGCTCCAATCCGTAACTGTCCTTCCCTGTGATCGGTCAGTTGTTGAAGGGCCTGCCTGCAGGAGTCGAAATCCTTCAATAAACGCTCCGCGTGGGGCAAGAACGCGTTTCCCGCTTCTGTGAGCCTGAGGGTTCTACCTACCCGTTCGAAGAGTTTTGTTTGTAGTTCATGCTCCAATTCTCGGATCTGGGCGCTGATGGCTGGCTGAGTATAATGTAGGTGCTTAGCAGCTTCACTGATGCTACAGAGGGTCGCAACGGTGTAGAAAGCCCGTACTTTAATGAGATCCATGGTTGCCTCTGGCCTCGATTCTAGCGATATTTGTACATGATATTTCTATATATGGAGGAATATATATGACTGCGAACATGGGAACTCTTGATCGGGCTATTCGGATCCTTCTAGCGATTCTATTCGTGCTATTGATTGTAACAGGAACTGTGCAAGGAACAGCAGCTACCATCCTAGGTATTCTGGCAGTTGTCTTTGTCCTCACCAGTATCATTCGGTTCTGTCCCCTGTACGTACCATTCCATATTAACACTGACAAGAAGAAAACTTAAGAGTAGCCAAAAGCATCCCGCTTAAACGGGATGCTTGTTTTAGTGATATCTACAGGATGATTTTCCCTGATTGTGGATCTATTTTGAATACTTGACAACGGTACCTTTGATTCTAGCGGTAGCCGGGGCATAGATTCCAAAGGTGATACCATTTAAAAGGAGATCCACAAAGCTAGCTTCGTATTCGATAGTGATATTCACAGCGGCATCTCCCGTGTATTTCTGGATTTCCCGCTGGATTGTATCGTAGATTTTCGTATCCATGTTGTCTGCCGTAATATTAAATAAATTCGTTCCGCCGGATGAACCTAAAAATTCATGAACTTTCACTGTTACGTCAAAAGTTCCCACGGATGTATAACTTGGAATGGTTTTCGTGACCTGGGCACCTGAGAACTGAAAGGTGGTACAGGAGAGCAAGGAAATAACCAAGAGGAATGCGAAAACTTTAGGAAAAAACTTTTTCATGTGTTCCCTCCTTTGAACAACTATGAATTATTCTATATTCTTCTGTTAAGATCAATATCGTAATTGAGGGAGAGATGAACCATGACCTTCCTTCACATGGCGGATCTTCACCTTTCGATGAACGAGAAAGAGTACTCCCTTTCCGTATTTCAGGAGGTTCTGCAGATCGCGAAAGAAGAGGGATGTCGATGGATCCTTATCTGTGGGGACCTGTTCGATAGTTGGGAGGATTTGCTCCAGTTACGGGAGGAAGTACGGAACCTGATTCGATCGTATGAGTCGAACTTCCAGACCTTCTTTGTCCCCGGAAACCATGAGGTAGGAAAGACACCGAAGGCTCTGGATCTCTTAAAAAAGCTTGATCTTGGAGGGATCCAACTAGGGGCTGATTACCCCTTTACCGTACGGAAAATCGATCCTGTAGTGGAAATCCTGTCTGTGCCTTACTCGCAAGAGCCTTTATCCGTGGAGAGTTGGCAAATACCTCCGAAGCAGTCCACCTACCGAATCCTAGCTGCCCATGGGACAGTTCCTGGGGTGGTGTATCAGGGAGAAGGGGAGGAAGAACTAGGAGCGTTGGATCTATCCTCTTTCCAACGGTTCGAAATCGACTATGCCGCATTGGGGCACCTGCATGTTCCCCTGGAAGATCGCAGTGGAACTATCCCGTTCATCTACCCTGGTTCTGGCCGGGTATGGAGGGCGGGGGAGGAAGGACCGAGGAGTGTGGCGATCTGGGAACTTACAGGAGCGGAAGAAGATTCCAAGAGGGGAAGGGCTGGGTCTCCATTGGTGAAGGTACGAAGAAAGGTCTTACTGTCTGCGGGTAAATTTCTTGCTGTGGATGTGGAGGTAACGCTGGAAGGGAATATCCAGGAGCCTAAGATTCCAGAAGATGTCGGAAGGGCGGATTGGATCCAACTGAGTCTAGTGGGAATCACGGAGGATGAGAGAAAGACCCGGGAGCAGGCAGAAAAGGTACGAACCCAACTGGAAAAGCACGTACGAAAGGTAACGGTGGATTTTTCGAGAATGGAATGGATGGAAGGGGTTTCCAGCCATCCGCTAGCCCAGAGGTTCCTTTCCGAATGGGAAACGCAGTATCGTAAAGCCGAGGGGGAGGAGAAGAATATCCTGCGCTACGCTCGGCTCCATGGATTACGAACCATACAGGAACTTCGAGGGGGACGGAAATGATCAAGAAAATCCATATCGCTTCTTTTGGTAAGTTCCAGAACTACCAGATTTCCTGCGCCCCCGTAACTATCCTGGAAGGTGCCAATGAGTCGGGGAAAACCACCCTGTTCGATGCGCTTTTGGAAGGATTATGCAAACCCAAAGGTACGATGGAAGCAGGAAAACTCCTCAAGGCAAGATACGGAGATGAACGATCCGTTACCCTGGAGTTCGAAGGAGTCCCCCTTACAATTTCTGCGGTGGATTTCCTAAACCTCTTTGCCATACGGGCGGGGGATCTTTCGGTGGAAGTATCGAAGGATTCGGAATGGTTGTCTAGGGTGAAGGCTCAACTCTTCACTGGAGGGATTGATCCTCTCGCTGTGGCAAATGAGTTGAGCCGACAGTGTGAGCGTACTGCGAAAGGTACTTTGAACGCGGAGATGCTGGAAACTCAAAAGAAGGTTGATGCTTTAGAGGCAGAAGTACAGGAATTGCATCGGCAGCGGGATGCGGCCCTTGGGGAAGAACAGGAATCTATCCATTCCGAAGAGGAACTAGAAACGGTACAGTCTGAACTGGAAAGGCTAAGGAGGGAGGAGGAAAGATTGGCCAAATCCCTCGAACAGCAGAAACTCCATCGCACCCAGAAAGAGTTGTTACACGTAAAAGCGACTCTTGAATCGGCAAAGACGCTGAAGAAGGAATTAGAGGAGACTCCCAGCTATACCGAGGAAGAATTGGAGAGCCTTCGAACACTGGAACGCAAGCTACAAGAACTGGATGGGCAGATCCAGAAGCTACGAACCCTCGAGGAAGAACTACGAAAAGAGTTGCAGAGACTGCAACCTGAGATAGAACAACTATCTACTCAATCCCGAAAGGTACAACAGATCCGGGATCTTGGGGTTTCCCTAAAAACTCGATTACAGGATCGGTCTTCGTTCATAGACGTAAAGACTCGCTACGTTTTTAGGCCGGCGTTTCTTGTTTTAGCAGCAGTAGTTCTCATTCTGGGTATCGGGGGAATGTGGGTTTTCCCGGGAGATCTATTGATCCTTCCCCTGGTAATGGGTATGTTGGGATCGGCCCTGTTGGGTTTCCTTGGAATCCATAGGGAAACAAGGGAAGATGACTCGAGGTTTCGAAGAGCTTTGGAGGGAATCTGTAGCGAATGGGTAAAAGAGGGGGGCGATCCCATTCCAGAAGCCACGTGGGAACGGTTCTTGGCAACCTTGGAGCGAACCGAGGAGAGGCTTGCAAACCTTAGAAAAAGTTTAGAGGAGAAGCATGCCGAAGAGGGCGAAATCAGGAAACGAATTGAGAATCTGGATAAAGAACTAGGAGAATATCGGCATGAACGGGAAGAGATAGGGAATTCACTGAAGGTAAAGTGCGATCGAAGAAATGTACGGGATAGCACCCATTATACCGCGCAGATGGAGAAACGATGGGATAAGGAGACTCGACTTCGAGAGTTGAATCGCCAGTTAGAGGAAGCGTGTAAACGGTATGGACAATCGGGAATGGAAGAGTTGGGGGCTTTCCTTTTGGCAGAACTGGAACGGATCCAGCGACAGATCATAGAACCCGAACACCCGGAAGCAGAGGTGATGCGGTTAGAGAATGTTCTTAGGGAGAAGAAGGAACGGAAGGCTATCCTCGAGCAAGAGGAAAAGAGGCTCATCCAGATTGTGAATCGAAAGAAAGGGGAAGTGTCTGGTGCCTACCGGAATCTGCCGGAACGGATTGTTAAAAAAGAACAGGAACTCTTCCGAGAGAGGGCACTTTTAAAGGAAAAAGAACTCTCATTGAAGGGGGCAGAACGGGCAGCCGAACTCTTTCGTTCCCTTTCTGCAGATAACGATACTCTTCTTGCTTCCCTATCGGAGGAAATCGCTATCGCCTTTTCCCGCATAGCCCCGGCACGAGGAGAAGGAAAGGCAGAAGCTAAGGCTCGGAAAGTAACCTTGAGGACCTTCTCCTTAAAGGATACGGAAGTGATGGACGCGGAGGGGCATTTCCGTCCCTTTGGTAAAGTTGAAAAAAAGGAAGGCAAGGAGGGAGTGTTCCTCTCCACGGGGACACGGGATGCCTTTCTATTGGCAGCTAGGCTTACTTTAGCCCGGAAGGCTGTCCAGGGAGAAGGGAAAGCGCTTCTCGTGATGGATGAACCCTTCCTTACCCTCGACACCGAACGAGTAGACCGGGCCATCGAGGTGCTGCAAGAGTTCCAGCAGGCCACGGGCTGGCAGATTTTCCTCTTTACTAAGGAAAAATCGTTGGCCGAAAAGGTGGAATCCCGGTTCGGTCATTTAGCCCGGCGGATAAAACTAGACTGACTCTGCTTCCGTAGGAAAGCTTCCACTTCTCGATGGGTAGGTTGTTTTTCCAATGGTCCCTGTCCAGTGCATACCAGGGCGGCCACGGCAGACGCGTATCGGGCAGCGTCCCTCAAAGGGTCCGAATGAAGGAGAGCCCGTAGAAAACCCGCATCGAAGGCATCCCCTGCTCCCACGGTGTCTACGACCGGCACTTGGAAAGATGGGAAAAAGAGTTCTTCCTGCGAGCTTCGTACATAGGCTCCCTTACTCCCCTGTTTTACTAGGTAATATGCGGGACCGCGCAACAACTGGGCCATTGCCTCAGGCCGTTGTCCCCATCCCAAAAGTTCCATCTCTTCGTCGGTGGTGGCAAGGACATGCACGTAAGCGGGAATGATTTGTTCGAGGACCTGTCGCGCTTCTTCCTTTCCCCAAAGGGCAGGCCTGAAGTTGGTGTCAAAGGATACCAATGTGCCGCGTTTCCGGGCTTCTTGCATGAGGAACACGCCGAACTCACGCGCTCTGGGGCTGATCGCTAGGCTTATGCCGCTCAGGTGCAGGACCCGCACCGAGTTGAGAACGGCGGGATCAAACTGATTAGGATCGATATGGGTAGCAGCGGAATCTTTCCGGTAATAGGTGAGGATATGTTTCCCTTCACGGAAGGAAACGAAATAGAGCCCTGTGGGGTGATGGGGATCCTTCTGCACCAAGCGGGTTTGGATACCGGAAGATTCCCAGAGGGAAAAGAATCCCTCACCGAAGGGATCTTCTCCCACCCGGGAAAGGTACGCGCAGGAGAGTCCGAGTTTAGAAGCGGCCAGCACCACGTTGGAAGTATCCCCACCCCACGTAGCCATCCAGGGCGTCTTCAAAGGTACCATTTCGTTTGCCTTTGCCGAGAGGTGATCAGGCTCGGCATTGGTATCGACCTTTCCCGTGCGGTTATTGGTAAAAGATCGAGGGTTCTTCTTCCTTGCTCTATTGCCCAACTGGTGTACAGCTTCTATCGGATAGAACCCCACCAGAGGTTCGCCATAGGAAAGGAGATCGATCGAACGATTCATCCATGACCGATTTCCCTCCCCCAGCTGCTCAGACAAAAAGTCTTCTGTATCAAGTGGCTTACCTTTTGCCATGGAAAGCCTGCCCTATTTTCGCTTTTTCTGGATCAGAAGCTTCACTGGCTCGTAGAGGAAGATCAGAACTAATAGGATCGCGAAAAAAGCCGAGATGGGACGGTTGAAAAAGGGCCAGAAGTTTCCACTGGTTTTTACGAGGCCGATTCGGAGATTCTCTTCGATCATGGGCCCGAGAATCAACCCCAAGATGAAAGGAGGGAGGGGGATGGTGACCCGTTCCATCAGGTAACCCAGGATCCCGAACACGAGGACCAGTCCCACGTCGAACACGCTACTTCGAAGAGCGTACGCGCCGATGATGGAAAAGATGGTGATCCCTGCCAGAACCACGTTGCGAGGAAACTTGAAGAACCAGGTGAAAGCTCGAATCCCTAGGTAGCCTAGTATAAGGAGGAAGAATTGGGAGATCACTGCCACAGTGAATATCTGGTTCACCAGGTCCCGGCTTCCCTGGAACACCAACGGTCCTGGCTTCAGGCCGTACATCATCATGGCCCCCAACACGATGGCCGTAATGGAGTCGCCCGGAATCCCGAACACGAGGGCGGGAATCCACGTTCCTCCCAGGGCCGCGTTATTGGCGGTGGTAGGAGCTATTACCCCTTCCTCGGAACCGGTTCCAAACTTTTCGGGCGTTTTGGACGTTTTCTTTGCCATTCCGTACGCTACCCAGGCTGCGATGTCCGCTCCCGCACCGGGTAACGCGCCGATGAGGGTTCCGATCACCGAGGACTGCAGGATAAGGCGTTTGTTCCTTCCCATGATGGAGCCTACGGAACGGAAATCGGCCTTCACGTTGCTAACGATGGCCGCATCTCCCAGTTGATCATGGGAGGTGAGGGAGATGGAGCGCAGGACCTCTGAAATGCCGAATAACCCGATCATCACGGGGATGAAGTTGATCCCACTCATCAGGTAGGTGCTTCCAAAGGAGAACCTAGGGTATCCAGTGGAAATGTCCAGCCCGATCGTGGAAAGGATCAACCCGCCGGTCATGGAGATTAGTCCCTTCATGGTGGATCCCTTGGTGATCACCGCGCTCATGGAAAGGCCTAGAAGGGCCAGCCAGAAGTATTCGAAATGGGTGAACTGGAGCGCGAAGGATGCCAAGATCGGAGAGATGGTGATGAGAATCAGTACGCCAATGGTTCCCCCCAGGGTACTGCAAGTCAGATCCAAAGCAATGGCGAGGGGGCCTTTGCCCTGCTTGTTCATCTCGTACCCATCCAGGACAGCGGCTCCGGATGCGGGGGTACCGGGGACCCGGAGAAAGGTAGCGGGTATATCTCCCGCGAAGATGGCGGTGAAGCTAACCCCCAGGATCATGGCCAAGCCCACGATGGGTGGGGTATGGAAGGTGAGGGGAACGATCAACGCTACAGCCATGGTGGCGGTTAAGCCCGGCATGGCTCCCACGAAGATCCCAAGTACCATGGCCAGAAGCCAGGGAATGAGAATTTCGACCCGTAATACGCTTAGTATGGCATCCATATCATAACCCCACGTACGCAAGGATTCCCGAAGGGAGGCTTATCGTAAATAACCATCCGAATAGGAAATAGATAATGGTTGTAAAGAAAAGGGCATAGAACAAGCTCTGCCATCTAGAGGCCCCCAATCTCAATAGGAAAAGAAGGAGGAAGAGGAAGGTGGTTAACAGAAATCCCAATGCATCGAATAGAAGGATGAACCCTACCATGAACAGGATGATAAGGTAGGCGGTACGGGTTTCCTTTTTCTTGAAGAGGTTCCGAAAAGTGTCTAGTGTGATGGGCGAGTAAGATGGGGCGTTCTTGGTCCCGTACCAGAGCTGATATACCCCGCAAAGGATGAACACAAAGGCTAGAAGGTCGGGGAAGAAGGCGGGGCCAGTGAGGCCGATGTTTGCCTTACCTTTGGGAAAGGTTGGGGTGATGCTTAGGATAATGGCGGAAACCGCCAGACATACCAGGCCGATAACATGCTCTTGGTTTAACCGAAAGGGTTTCTTCGTCACAGGGGAGCCTCCTCGGTAAAAGGAGAGCCCCGACGCGTTCGGGGCTCTCTCCAAATAGAATTCGGAAAGGGATTACTTTTTCAAGTACCCGGCTGTTTCCATGACGGGTTTTAGAGCTTTGTACTGGTTGATCATGAAGTCCCCAAACTCCTGACCTACCCGGACTTTAATCCCGAATCCAGCCTTGTTCATGAAGTCCTTAAACTCCTGGGTATCGGTAATTTCCTTTAAGGCTTTGCGTAGGGTATTGACGGCCAGTTCCGGGGTCTTCAAAGGTACTCCGAACCCTCTCCAGGTACCGCCCACCACGTTCACTCCCTGTTCCTTCAGGGTGGGAACATCGGGGAAATTGGGGTTTCGTTCATCCGCCATGATGGCGAGAGCTTTAAGGGCGCCAGCGGCAATCTGCCCTGCCGCCTCGGGGTAACTGCAGGTGATCACGTCCACATGACCGCCCAACAGTTCCGTGATGGCGGGTGCGGCGCCCTGGGTGGGAATGTACTTTACCTTCTGGGGATCGATCCCATAGGTCATTAGCATCTGAATCCTGGGCAGGTCCCAAGCTGAAGCGATGGTGCTACCGGAAAACTTGAAAGTCCCTTCCGGCTTTGCTTTTATATCATCCAGTAGTTCCTTCACATTCTTGTAGGGGGACTTGGCGCTCACAATCACTGCTGCCGCGTCTTCGTTGAACTGGATGAGGGGAATGTAGTTCTCAGGGGTCAGATCCGCGTAGCCAAGGTATTTCAGCACGTTAATTTCGAACGTCAGGTTCGTGATGGTATACCCGTCCGGTGCTGCTGCCGCTCCTTCCCCATGACCCACGGCACCAGAACCACCTGTTTTGTTCACCACGTTCACCGGTACTCCAAGCTTCTTGGAAAGCTGTTCTGCAACAAAGCGAGCGGTCCGGTCGGTTCCGCCCCCCGCGGCCCAGGGACAGATGATGGTTATGGGCTTTGTGGGATACTTCGCTTCTTTGGCTCCCCCGGCAAAAAGGATTCCCGCCGTAAGGGTTAGCACAAGACACACGAGGAATGATCTTTTCATACGACACTCTCCTTACATGAAAGATTTGCGTTTCCATAGTACCTGGAAATGGAGAATCCGTCAATAAAAAAAATTTTTTTTTATTCTTGCCAAAGGGAGGTGGAATGTGGTATGCTGAAAATTAGGAGGACGTTCCATGGTTCACCAGTTCAGCGGGATCATTCCCCCTGTAATTACTTGTTTCGATAAGGAAGGTCGATTCGATCCTGCTCGTCAGCGGGAAATCGTCCGTTTTCTTGCCCCGCACGTACAAGGATTCTACCCTTGTGGCACGTATGGTTCCGGTCCCTTGATGTCGGTAGAGGAAAGGAAGAAGGTCGCTGAGACGATCATCAAAGAGAAAGGAAACACCTTCGTGATCGTCCATGTGGGAGCGGCTAGCACGGTCGACGCGGTAGATTTGGCCAAGCACGCGGAGGCGGCAGGCGCCGATGCGGTAGGGGCCATTCCCCCGTACTACTACCGCTATCCGCAGGATGCGCTTCTAGATCATTACCGCGCCCTTATTAAAGCGGTACGGATTCCCGTGTTTCTCTACAACAACCCCGAAGTTTCCGGGAATCCCATCACACCCGACACTCTTAGGATTCTAGCTGACGAGGGGTTGACAGGGGTAAAAGACTCCGCCTTCGACTTGGTGAATCTCTATCTGTATATGAATAAAGTAAAAAAGTCGGGATTCCAGTTTATCGTGGGTACCGAGGCGATTGCTCAACCCGCGTTGGACGCGGGAGCCTGCGGGGTAATCGCGGGGTTGGCCAACGTGTTCCCCGAACTCCTCACCGATTTTTGGCAAACATGGAAAGCGGGGAACCCTCAAAAAACCGCCCAGAAGCAACTTCGGATCGTGGAAGCCCGGGCCGTGATGAAACTTGGTCCTACCATTACCATGACCTACGCGGTTTTACGGATGCGTGGAATGGATCCGGGATTTCCGAGATCGCCCTGGAAGGATATTCCCCAGGATTTGTACGCGAAAGCGGAGAAGGAGTTACGAGGGTTAGGTCTTCTGTAGGTCTAGGGGCATGACGGAGGGTAGGGGTATTCCACAGACTTCGAGTGTGGACACTATAAAGGGGAATAGTAAACCTCTTTTAATTTCCAAGGGGGGAACCGTGTTGGAGACTCTGCAACAACGGATGGACTCCCTTCCCCCCGTGCAGAAAAAAATTGCCCGCTTCATTCTGGAGAATCCCCGGATGATCCTTCGGATGTCCATTTCTACTTTAGCGGATCGAAGCGGGGCGAAGAGCGAGGCTTCGGTAGTGAAGCTTTACCGAACCCTGGGATTCAGCGGGTACCATGATTTCAAGGTTTCCCTAGCCACCGAAGTAGCGGGAAGGGCTATTAATCAGGTGGATGAAGGCTCGGATATCACCCTGGATGATGACCTACCCACCATCAAACGAAAGATCTTTTCTTCCGCCATCCGTGTTCTCAACAAAACGATGGAGACTTTGGATCCGGTTCTACTCGAGCAGGCCGTGGATACTCTAATAAAAGCTCGGCGTATCATCGTGTTGGGGTATGGGACCTCGGTAGTGGTGGCTTACGACGCCTTCATCAAATTTTCCAGGGTAGGCTTGGATTGTCTGTACACGCAGGATTCCCACATCAACGCGCTGGTACTGGCCGAACACAGGGAGGGGGATGTCCTGTTCTGCATCAGTCAATCGGGAGAGTCTAAGGATGTGGTGATCCCTCCGGAAGCTTTGAAACCAAAAGTCCCCATTATTGCCATTACAGGATCCCCCGACTCCCCCTTGGGACAGATCGCCGACATTTGCTTTACCGTGAGTTCCCGGGAAACGGCCTTTCGCACGGACCCCATGATCGGCCGGATCGCGGAGATCGCCCTGGTGGATACCCTGTTCAATGGGATCGTGGTCCGGTTGGGGGTAAAGGCCCTCGAACGATTGGGTAAATCCCGGCAAGCCCTGTCCTATTTGAAGTTCTAGCCTTTCATTGAAGGAGATTCATTCACATGCAGGCTTCGAGAAAGAAATTGTACGGAGTGATTCCACCGATGATCACACCCTTTACCTCTTCGGGAGATCTGGATATCCCGGGATTGAAGAAACTCCTCGATTACCTCTCAAACCGGGTGGACGGGCTATTCATCTGTGGTTCCTATGGATCGGGGCCCCTCATGTCTACCGAGGAACGAAAGCGAGTGGCAGAGATCGTTCTGGAGAGGGTAGGGGGAAAAATCCCTGTGGTAGTACACACGGGAACGGCCAATACCCGGGACGCGGTTGAGCTTTCCAGACACGCGGTTACGATTGGGGCTACCGCGGTATCGGCCGTGGTACCCTTTTATTACCATCATGGTAGCGATGGAGTGGTGGAGTTCTATCGCTCCATTCTTCGCTCCGTACCGGAAGGTTTTCCTGTTTATGTGTATCATAACCCTCGGTTCTCCGGGTATGAGATTGGGATGGATGCCCTCAGGACCCTCGCGCAAGAAGGTATTCGAGGGATCAAGGATGCTACCTTCGATATCGGTAAGTTTTCCCTCTACATGCGAGAACTGGAGCCGCAAGGCTTGGATATCGTACTAGGGACGGAAAGTCTCTGGCTCCCCGCTTGTTCGTTGGGAGCCGAAGCGTACATTCCCGGATTGGCCAACGCGTTCCCTGAGCTCTGCGTTCGGCTTCACCGGCAAGGCATGGAGGGAAACTTTTCTGCCTGTCGTCAAACACAGTTCTTGGTGAATAAGGTGCGGGACGTGATGTACCTCGCCCGTTCAACCCAGTTAGCTGTCTATGCAATGCTGGAAATCCGGGGTATCCTAAGAACCTATCCAAGGAGTCCCTTTGTTCCTGCCACCGAGGAAGAAAAGGGGAAAATCGCATCCGCCCTAAAGGCGCTGGGGGTATTGGAGTGATTCTGACCATTGATTGCGGCACCACCAATTCCAGGGTGTACCTGGTAAACCTCAAAGGGGAAATCCTTCTCTCGAAGAGCAGGAAAGCGGGAGTTAAGGACACGGCGATTCGGGGTTCCAACGCGTTCTTGAAGAAGGAGTTGAAAACCCTCACGGAGGAAGTGCTATACGAAGCGGGTCTTTCCAAATCGCAGATTCGATTGGTTATTTCCTCTGGTATGATTACCAGCGAGTTGGGCCTGATCGAACTCCCCCACCTGTTCGCTCCTGTTTCCATGGAAGACCTAGCGGGTTCCATAACCCGGGTGGATGGGGAGGAAAGCTTTGATTCTGAGTTGCCCCTATACCTTATCCGGGGAATCAAGAACCCCTATCACCCCGAACGAAACGATTTGGCTGAGCTTGCTCGTCTGGACTTCATGCGAGGCGAAGAGACGCAGGTGGCTGGGCTTCTACAGCTGTATGGATCCGGGATCCCCACCACGGTGATCAACCTTTCTTCCCATACCAAGTGTATTCCCATCGATCGGCGAGACCGGATTCTGGGAAGTGTTACTACCCTCTCGGGTCAAGTGTTCGAAGCCTTAATGAAAGAGACCTTTATTGGGAAGTCAGTGGTGCCTACGGAATCCGCTTCTGGGCTACCCGAATCTGTATCCCCTTTGGCGAAACCAGAAGAATCCTCTCCCTTTGATCCCGTGATCGCCGATCTGGCGTATGAAATTGTTCGAGAGGCGGGCCTCCTACGAGGGTTCGTAATGCCCCGATTCATGGATGTTCTACTCCGTACTACCTGGCAACAAAGGAGAAAGTTCGTCGAGGCCGCTCTGGCGGTGGATGATCTACGCGCTCTTGGGCTGTTTCCAAAGTTCGATTTTCCCTATGGGGAACGGATCTTTCTCGTCGGGCCCCGAGCCCGCTGTGAAATCTTCGAGTATTATTTAAAAGAAAAGATGCGGATACCTGCGACGATTCGCTCAATTTCCGATCCCATGGAAATTTCTATGCTGGCCGTACAGGGGGCTTTGTACCTCGCCAAGAAGCGGGTCCTTCTTTAACAAAAACGGTTCTGCATCCAATTAAGCTTCTCCTTTAGCTTCAGCTATAGAAGCGTTTGTCTAAAAATTAGTTATGAGGGGGCTTTCATTTTTTACCTTGACATCAGGCGTCTTACAACATAGAATAGTAAAAGAACTCACACGTATCATAGAGGAGGTAGCCTATGACAAGAGTGATAACCGGTATGTTGATCGCCTTGGCAGTCGTTGCCTTGGTTGGATGCGCAACGAGTCCCAAGGAAGGACCGCCAGTTTCCATCCGGATAGGGAGTCCGTTCAAGGAAGGACACATCCTGGTGGACGCGGCAGCAAAGTTCAAAGAGATCATCGAGCAAGAGACAGGAGGCCGGATCAAAGTCACCTTGCAAGTGGGCACGGAATCCGAAGAGGTGATCAATGACAAGAACAGCAAGGGTGAGATCGAAATGCAGTCCAACGGACACCGGGCTCTTGAAATCTACGCACCTAAATATTTCTTCTTTAATGCTCCGTACGTGATGAAGGATCTGGAGCACTTCATGCGGGTGTGGAACGGCAAACTGGGCGAGAAGGCGCGGGAAGAGGTGGAAAAGAATGGGAACGTGAAGTATCTGGGAATCGTGTACCGGGGACTCCGGCAAACAACGGCTAACAAACCCCTCGTTACCCCGGATGATGTGAAAGGATTGAAATTGCGCCTGCCTACCGTGAAGACCTGGATTGCCGTGTGGAAAGAAATTGGCGCGGATCCAGTGCCGATTCCTTTGACCGAATTGTATGCTTCTTTGAAAGATGGCCGCGCCGAGGCTAGTGAGGGAGACCTGTCGCAGATCAGTTCCTTCAAACTCCAGGAAGTGCAGAGTCACCTGATCATTACCAACCATCTCGTGCAGACGGGTGGGATGATGATAAACAAAGCCTTCTTCGACAAACTATCCAAAGCGGACCAGAAGCTGATCGTGGAAGCTTCCAAGAAAGCCTGCGATTGGGCAACGGATAAGCTGAAGAAGAGCGAATCCTCCATCATGGATACCCTGAAGCAGAGCATGAAGGTTGTGATCCCGAACGCGGAAGCCTTCCGAGCCAAAGGGAAACCCGCTGTGGAACAGCTCTTCAAGACAGAATGGCCTGTTACTACCTGGGCAGAGGTGCTGGCACAGTAGAGAAAGGTTAATTCTGTTTGCGGATCTATATCATATCCGCCCTTTCCCTATAACCCGATAGAGAAAGGGCGGTTTTTTATTTCTTGAAGAATAAGTTGGGCAGGAAGGTCGATAGCGAGGGAAAGAATGTCACAATAAATAGAGAAAGGATCAGGGGTATATAGTACGGAACCATGGCCCGGATCACCTTGGGAACTGGAACACCGGAGACTATACTTACCATATAGAGACTCATCCCCACGGGAGGGGTGATTAGCCCGATCATCAGGTTCAGAACTACGACAATTCCAAGGTGAACGGGATCTATTCCCAACCCGACGAGAGGAGGGACGATCAGGGGTGTAAATACTAGGATCGCTGCGATACTCTCCATGAACATTCCCACGATGAACAAGAGGAGGTTCACGAGGAGAAGGAGGATGCTGGGGTTTTTCGTAATTGAGAGAAAAAGATGGCTGATTTTTACCGGGAGTTGCTCTACCGTAAGTACCCACGCGAAGATGGCCGCAGCGCTGACGATGAAGAGGATATTCGCCGTGGAGACCAGTGTTTCCCGTATAATCGACGCGATATTGTTCCAGCTTAACTCATGGTAGAACAACACATTGATCAGGATCATGTAGAACACGGTGAATCCCGCAATCTCGGTAGGGCTGAAGGTTCCGCTTACAAGCCCTAGGATCAGGATCAGAGGGGCTACCAATGCGGGTAGTGAAGAGGAAAGGATCCGTACCCGTTCTTTCCATTTTGGAAAGGCGGTGTCCCGGGGCCAATCGTGCTTTCTCGCCAGAAAGGCGACTAGAAGCATGAGGGATACCGTGATGAGGAGAGCGGGAACGATCCCGGCGATCAGGAGTTGAATCCCCGACACCTCTGCCACGGTTCCGAAGATAATAAGGGGAATGCTGGGCGGGAAAATGGGACCTATGGTGGCCGAAGCAGCGGTAATGGCAGCGGATTGTTCGTCCGGATACCCCTGATCCCTCATGGCACGGATCTCCACATTTCCCAATCCTCCCACATCTGCCAGGGCCGCACCCGAAATCCCGGAAAAAATCAAACTGGCGAGGATGTTCACCTGAGCAAGACCCCCCTTCATCCGTCCCACGAAGATACGAGCGCTTCGGAATATCCGGTCGCTGATGCCGGAGGTGTTCATCAGGTTGCCCGCTAGGATGAATAGGGGAACTGCCAGCAATGGAACAGAGTTCAACGCGTTCACCATTCGGTGACTCACCACAGAGATCGGTATCCCATGGGTCCACACATAGAGAAACGCGGGAATTCCCAAACATGCGGCAATGGGTACTTTCAGAACGATGAGGAGAAGGAAGAGAAGGATGACCGTTAATCCTGTCATTTGGAGCTCCCTTCACCAGGAAGAAGATTACGAAGGATGACGATTCCTAACAAACCCATTCCCAGAAACACGGGAGTGAAGAATAGGTAATTCGGAAGGCCTAGAGCCGGGGTTTTCACGGTTCCTGCCTTTCCCATGAGGGCGTATCCGCTCCATAGGAACGCGATGGAGAACCCAATGCTCAGTAATCGACTGAAAAGGGTGATTCCTTTCTGCATGGAAGAAGAAAGAAGCTTCACGAAAGAGTCTACCTCCAGAAGCTGACTTCGTCGGGCAAGGAGGGGAACGGATAGGTACACCATCGATACTTGGAACCAGCGTGCCAGTTCGTCCAGCCAGGCAAAGGCAATGGAAAAGAGGTTTCTTAGGGCAATCTGTAGCAGGATCAGAACCGCCAGGAGAACCAGGGTGCCCATCGATACGTATTCAACCAGAGCAAGAAGCCTATCTAAGGGTGTTCCTTTTCTTCCGTTCCGCTCCATCGGAGAACCTTCCTTTATTTCAGGATAGCACGGATCTCTTCGTAGATCTTCCCATACTGGGCGCCAAATTTGGCATTCACGTGTGCCAAGACTTGGGTCCTGAAGGCTTCCAGATCCAATCCTTCCTTGGGCCCGATCACGGTCATCCCCTTTTTCCGGAGTTCTTCCAGCGCGGCATCTTCCACATCTTTGGTCATTTGGGTAGCTTGTTTCGATACTTCCCTACCTACATCAGAAAGGATCTTCTGTAGATCCGCGGGCAAGCTCTTCCAAACCTTGTCGTTGAACACTACGATTTCCGCTCCCTTGATATGACCTGTTAGCATAATATGGGATTGCTTTTCGTATAATTTCGCGTTTAAGATCGTATCGGTAGGATTCTCCTGACCTGCCACTACCCCTGTGGCTAACGCAGTGGGAACCTCGGCCCAATCCACGGGCGTTGCCACGGCTCCCATTCCTTCCACTGCCGCCATATAGATGGGGAAGGGAATTGCTCGGATCTTGACACCCTTCAGATCTTCTGGTTTGTAAACAGCTTTGTTACAGGTAAGGTGTCGAGTGCCAAAGTAGAAAGTGTAGTATACCCGTACGCCTCGTGCAGCTAATAAACCCTCGTTCAGCTTTTTCATCACTGGGGAATCGGGATCCGCTACTTTCATCAATTCATCCACCGTACGGTACAGGAAGGGCGTGTCCAGGGCGCCGAAGTCTGGGTAGAGGGACCCAATCCCCGCCATCGTGTTATGATGAATGGCAACGGTACCCGCTGCTACCGCTTCCGCCTGTTCCTGGAGGGTGCCCAGTTGGGAGGAGGGGAATACCTGGATCTTTACTCGTCCTCCCGTTCGTTCCTCCACTGTTCTTGCAAGAAGGTCTGCCTGTTTTCCAGCCACGCTCGCGGGAGCATTCATGTGAGCGTACCGAAGGACGATGGGGGCTGCTTGTTTTGTCTTTTCGCTTTCTTTGGAACCACCCCCAAACAAAAGCCCCGTTACGCAGAAGAGAACCAGGATCGCGTACCACACTTGTGTTCGTTTCATAGTTAACTCCTTTCTAAAAATATTTAGGAAGTTACCTTCCCAATTGGTTCTTTAATGACACTACCTTTTTAACGGATTCATTGATATTAGTAACACTCATCCCATAGGCATCCAGGAGAGATTCAGGTTCTCCGGATTCGGCGAAGGTGTCTTGTAGCCCTAATCGGACCAAAGGCACAGGGTATAGCTCGCTTGCCGCTTCGGCAATTGCACTTCCAAGTCCTCCAATCACTGTATGATCTTCTACGGTAACCGCCGCTTTCGCTCGTTGGAGAAACCTACCAACCGTAGCCGTATCCAGGGGTTTCAACGTATGTATGTTCAATAGGGAAATGCGAAAGCCTTCTTTGTTAAGGAGTTTTACCGCTTGTTTACACCGGTGTAGCATGAAGCCGCCTGTGGCAAAAATCACCGCGTCTTCTGGATTCTGTTCCAGGATGACGTGTGCTTTCCCCCATTCGAAGGGATAGGGTTGTTCGAAGAATACAGGATCCCTGCCACTACCAATACGGATATACACGGGGCCTTGTTGCTCAACGGCTCTTAGGACTGCCTGATGGGTCTCGTAGGCATCCGCAGGAGAAACGACTGACAGGGAAGGGAGTATTCGAGCGATTCCCAGATCCTCGATGAACTGGTGGGTCACCCCTTCCCGTTCTCCGCCCGCAATTCCACCGTTCGCGCCAAGGAATATTACGGGAAGTTTCGGGTAGGCGACGAAAGTCCTGATTTGTTCACAGGCCCGCATGGTTAGAAAACCCGCATAGGTTGCCACGAAGGGAATGAGGCCACTGGAAGCCATTCCCGCCGCAACCGTTACGGCATTCTGTTCCGCAATGCCCACGTCGAAGCACCGATGGGGATACTTCTTTACCAGTTCTGTCGCCCGAAACACCTTTACCGAATCGGCAAATACCAGTACGATTCGGGGGTTCTGTTCCATCAGGGAATCGATCGCTTCGATTGCCGCTATTCGGGTGCTTTGCAATGCGCTCATCGATTACCCCCTAAGGCCGCAAGCGCCAGTTCGAGTTCTTCTTTCGTGGGGACTTTCTTGTGCCAATCGTTGTTGTTCTCCATGAAAGGAACTCCTTTCCCTTTTATGGTTCTGGCAAGGATAATGGAAGGCTTTTCTTCTACCTGTTGAGCCTTTAGGATGGCGGAAAGAATTTCTTTTAGGTTGTGTCCATCGATCGATTGGGTGTGCCAGCCAAAGGCTTCCCATTTGGGCTGGATCGGTTCGATTCCTCCCACCTCTTGGATCTTTCCGCCGCTCTGTAGGCCATTGCAATCGGCGAGAACGATCAACCGGCCTGCCTTGTACTTTGCCGCTGCCATGGCCGCTTCCCAGATGAGGCCTTCTTCCTGTTCCCCGTCGCCGATGATCACATAGGTAAAATAGTCTAACCCAAGTACTCGCGCGGCAAGTACCATCCCCAATCCAATGGAGATCCCATGCCCCAACGAACCTGTGGTAGCGTCGAGGCCAGGAGTTTTTTTCTGGTAGGGATGTCCCTGGAGAATCGAATGGAGGGACCGGAACGTAGGTAGCGCGGAGAGGGGGAAAAAGCCTCTTCGAGCTAAAGCCGCGCAGAGGGCCGTACAGGCATGGCCTTTGGAAAGGATTAACCTATCCCTATCGGGTTTCTCAGGATTCTGGGGATCGATATTCAGCACATGAAAGTAGAGAGCAGCGATCATGTCCGCGATGGAAAGGGCAGGGGATGGATGACCGTCGCTGCTCTGATGGATCATGGTCACCACGTCCTTACGAATTTGCCGGGCTTTTTCTTCCAGTGATATGATTGTTTCCTGGTCGATCCGAATACTTCTCATAAAAGACCTTCGTTTTTCAGGAATCTCTGCACGGATACGACGCCTGATCGGAGACTGCTCAGAACGGGTTTCCCGGTTGCCTTTCTCAGGGCTTCTTCCATCCGCGCCATGGACCCTTGAGCCAGTACGATTAGGTCAACGGATGGCGCGATCCGGTTAGCCGTATCCCGTATTCGTTGATCATGCAGTTCCGCATTACCCGAAACCAGCGCGTCGAAAGCCCCTTCGGCAAGTCCCTGCACAATCCGAATGCTCTTGCCTCTCTTCGCCGCTGTCCGTTCAAGGAGGGAGATGGTGGGAAGGAGGGTGGTGGGTAGAGTGGCAAGGACTCCGATCGTGGTTCCTTTCTCGACGGCTTCTTCCGCCATGACATCGTCGATTTTCACAATAGGGACCCGATTGAAGGATTTTGCATACTCTGCCACGTCCCCAATAGAGGAACAGGTGTTGAAAATAACCGAGGCGCCCGTGTCGGCCGCAGCCTCGTAGTAATGAAACAACCTTCTGGTAACGGCTGGGGGCACTTTCCCTTCCCGGATCACGTCCCGGATCAAGCTATCGTCCACGATGTTTACCAGATCTACCGAAGGCATGTGTTCCCGGAAAAGATTTTTTACCAAAGGAACTAGGGTGTCTGCCGTATAGATCGCTGCCACACGAATCATTCTGTACTCCTTGTTTGATGACCGATCAAACATTAAATGATAAAACATCATACCTTTGCTTTGGTGAATTGTCAAATATTTTTTCTTGCCAAGGGAGAAATAGTCTGGTATGATTCCGGTATTAAACATAAAATGTATGATGTTTTATCAATCAAGAGGAGAAAGGAGACGGTATCGATGCGTGAGGGATATTTCCATCGGGTTCATGCTTCCACACCCACCCGGTTCTGGGTGAATAATCCGACCTGCTCGGAAGCAAAGAAAGCGATCGAAGCAGGGGCGATCTGCTGCACTACTAATCCGTCCTATGTGATGAAGATCCACCAGAGCCCCGAAGAAAAAGCTAAGATCGAAGCGGATATTAAAGAGGCAGTCCAGCGGTACTCCTCCAATGAGGAGGCGGCGGCCTATGTGCAACGGAAAGCTGTACAAAGGATTGCCGAGATCTTTCATCCACTCCATGAGAAAAGTCAGGGAGCCATCGGGTGGGTTTCGATTCAAATCAGTCCGTTCGAAGAGGAAGATCCCCAAAAGATCATCCAGGATGCGGAGGAAAATTTGAAGTTGGGGAAAAATATCATTGCCAAAATTCCAACCACCGAGGCGGGCTTGAAAGCGATCGAATTTCTGGCAAGGGAGAGGGTACCGATCATCGCAACGGAGATTATGGCTTTATCCCAGGCAGTCGCCGTGTGCGAACTGTATCAGAAATTATCCAACCCTACACCCCCTCTCTTCGTAACCCATATCACGGGGATTTTCGATGAGTACCTACAGAACGTGGTGAAAGAAAGAAACCTGCCTGTGGATCCTGACAGCCTGTTCCAAGCCGGATGTACCCTGGCCCGACACCAGTACCGGGTGATGAAAGAACGAAGCTATCCCGGAATCCTATTGGGAGGTGGGGCGAGAGGGCTTCATCATTTCACCGAAATGGTGGGAGGGGACGTGCACGTCACGATCAACTGGCAGGGTACAGCCGATCTATTGATCCAGCAGAATCCTCCGGTGGTACCCCGCTTCCACACACCCCTTTCGTCCTCCCTTATCTGCTCCCTCGCGAAGGCTATTCCGGAGTTCAAGGCCGCGTTCCTCGAGGACGGTCTGGAAAGGAAGCAGTTCTCGGGTTTCGGGCCGGTAGTTCTCTTCAGAACCATGTTTGAAAAGGGCTGGAAATATCTTCTAGAGCTTGTTAAATTGGAAAGGAACAAGAGGTGATAGTATGTTAGAAAAGGTTCCCATTGCTCATCTAGACCCTTCGAAGAAGGTTCCCGTACGTCCGGGTATCGATCGAGTCACGTTGGCCTATAATAAAGACCTGATGCTTTGCTATTTCTACCTCAAGAAAGGCTCCAAGTTGGAACTCCATCGACATGTGGCGGTACAGAATGGGTTTGTGATAAAGGGGAAAGTACGATTTCTAAAAGAAGATGGGAGCTCGTTCGAGGCTGGACCCGGGGATGGGTATGTGTTCGACTCGAACGAGATGCACGGGTCGGAAGTGCTGGAAGACTCAGAGCTGATCGAGTGTTTCACCCCCATGCGGCCTGAGTACGTTCCTTAGAGATACATCCAACCATGAACCGGGATCTGTTCAAACAGGATCTTCCCCGCATGTCGATGGTGGACATGGTGGTGGAACGAATCAAAACACTCTTGATCGAACAAAAGCTGAAACCAGGCGACATGCTTCCCAGCGAGAACGTCCTTGCCGAAAGTTTGAAGGTTAGCAGGGGGTCGATTCGGGAAGCGATGAAGATCCTATCCGCTTTCGGGATCGTGGAAATCCGGAGGGGGGATGGAACTTACATCACCACTTCGGTGAACAAGAAGATCTTCAACCCCCTACTGTTCAAGATCCTCGTGGACACGCGGGACTATAGAGAATTGATCGATCTGCGAGCCATGATGGAGCGAGGGATCGTCGACCTGGTAATCCGACATGCGACGGATGAGGATCTGGAAGAATTATCCCGGGTTTTGCAGCGGATGGAGGAACTATCCACCACGGAGAAAGAGGGACACAAGGAACGAGACAATGCCGACCTGGAATTCCATAAAGTCCTGGGGAAATTGTGCAAGAACTCGATGATCGAGAATATCTATGCCTTCGTGATGGAATTGTTCGCCCCCACGATCAATGCCACCTATGGGCTAGAGGTGCACAAGCAACTCCTTCAGGCGCTACAGGAACGAAACATAGAAAAAGCAGAACAGATCATTGACCAGCATACCCGAATCTGGTGCCAGGTGAATGGAATCCAGTACTAATACCTCCCGCACCCTCCGTATCTACCCCCACTTCTCCCAATCGATGAGGGAACTGTCTGACGAATCGATCCACCTGATCGTTACCTCGCCTCCCTATCCCATGATCGAGATGTGGGACGCCCAATTCACGTCGCAGGACCCCGCAATAGGAGAGGCGCTTGAGGGGGGGGAGGGGGATAGAGCCTTCGAACGGATGCACAACCTCCTGGATCCTGTGTGGAAGGAGTGCTTTCGAGTGTTGGCGCCTGGCTGTTTCCTATGCGTGAATATTGGGGACGCTACTCGGACCATTGGGGGGGAGTTTCAACTTTACAGTAACCATTCCCGGATCACGGAAGCTTGCAGGGCGATTGGGTTCACTGTCTTACCCCTGATCCTCTGGCGAAAGACTACCAACGCTCCCAACAAGTTCATGGGTTCGGGCATGTTCCCCGCCGGCGCCTACGTGACCCTGGAGCACGAGTACATCCTGATCTTCCGGAAAGGGGGGAAACGGCAATTCCGAACACCGGAAGAAAAGAAAAGGAGGCAGGAAAGCGCCTTCTTCTGGGAAGAACGGAACCGGTGGTTCGTGGATCTATGGGATCTGAAGGGAGTGCGACAGGAACTAGGAGGAGAGCAACGCAAGGGGGCGCGCCTGGAGCAGCCCGCGCGAAACAAACTTTCGGAGGATGAAACTAGTGTTCCCTTCGAGCAACGTCCAAGTAACGATGGAGGAGTGGGGCGTTCCCGGAGCGCCGCGTTTCCCCTGGAACTGGCGTGGCGACTAATTTTAATGTATTCGG
>OGCI01000721.1_pt1 | contig 33488 bp, 33 predicted proteins | sample 1570021 | NCBI WGS metagenome assembly OGCI01 (sample SAMN06264664, study PRJEB24512) | hot springs metagenome | isolation source: Hot spring water | place: South Africa: Tshipise | collected 2015-06-21 | reverse complement strand
GCGCGCAACGCGGATGGCGGACGCGGCTGCGGAGCGCGCGCAGCGGGCGGCGACGCTGGCGGAACGTCGGAGCGAGGTGGCCCGGCTGCTGGAGGAGCAGCGCGCAACGCGGACGGCGGACGCGGCTGCGGAGCACACGCAGCGGGCGGCGACGCTGGCGGAACGTCGGAGCGAGGTGGCCCGGCTGCTGGAGGAGTTGCGCGCAACGCGGATGGCGGACGCGGCTGCGGAGCGCGCGCAGCGGGCGGCGACGCTGGCGGAACGTCGGAGCGAGGTGGCCCGGCTGCTGGAGGAGTTGCGCGCCAGGCGGCGGACAGCGGCAGCCACACAGCGGGCGCGGCTCCGGTCGAATGCCGGATTGCGGCGTCATCGCCTGGCCGCCCAGCGCTCCCCACGCCGACCTGACGAGCCTCTGAAGCCATATGTGACCGACGATCCGGCGCTCAAGGCGCCATCACGCAAACCTGCCGCTTCCCGTACCGCTAATCCAGCCAGAACACCGGGAGCGCCGGCTGCCAGCACCGCTTCGCCTGCGCTTTCCGACCTCGGATACGCCGGCTTGGTCGCATATGCTCAGATGACCCGTGTGGCGATATTGCGCGAACTCGAGCGCGGCGCGCCTGAGAACGCGGCATTGCAGCGGCAGCTCGAAGCGCATCTCGAGAGCTTGCAGAGCAACGTGCAACCCCTGCTCGACGAACTCAGTGTGGTTTCCTCCGGCGATGCGCAACGGCAGGAGCAGCTTCTTGAGGTGGTCGAGGGCGTGCGCCGGAGTGTTGAGACCCTCAGCTCAGACCTGGGGGCGTTACCCTGGCCTGCGGCGCCTGAGCAGCAGCCAGCCTTCGCTGCAACGATCGCGCGGCTTTATGAACGGCTGAAACCACTGCAAGCGCATCTCGATACCGCTGCGGCGCGCCTGCGCCCTGGTCAGCCCCGCTCGCGCGCCGGCCAGCGTGGACGTTCGCAGAACGGATCGCGGGATCCGCTGGTCCAGACAGCACGCCGTCGCGCTACGCATTAGGAAGGTGGGGAAACCCGGTTTCCCCACCCCCCTCCCTGGTGGGAGGGTTTGGGAGGGCGCAGCCCTCCCAGGAAAAACCCATTTTCATCTTGCCTGATGGGAGCGTTTGGGAGGGCGCAGCCCTCCCAGGAAAAACCCTTTTTCATCTTGTCGTTGTGCGGCACAGCCGCGGAGAACTGAGGAGAGAATCTATGACCCTGGCGGCACGCACCGTGGTAGAACCAGGACGGGCCACCCTGGCGCTCCGCCCCAGCGCCCGGTTTGTGGCCACCGGAGCGCTTGAAGAGGTGGCGACGCGCGCGCTCGGCTATCTTCAAGCCGGGTTCCCGGTACATTTTCGCGGCCCCGCCGGCACCGGCAAAACAACGCTGGCTATGCACGTGGCCTCGCAACTTGGCCGACCGGTCATGTTGCTCGTTGGCGATGAGGAGTTCGGCGCCTCGGATCTGGTGGGCGGGCAGCACGGCTATCGCTATCGCCGCGTTGTTGATCGCTTCATCCACTCGGTGGTCAAGTACGAAGAAGATGCCGTGCAACGCTGGGTAGATAGCCGTCTTACCACGGCCTGCCGCGAGGGCTTCACGCTTATTTATGACGAATTTACCCGCTCCCGGCCAGAGGCGAACAATGTGCTGCTGACGGTGCTCGAGGAGCGCATGCTCGTGCTGCCTACCAGTGGGAGCAACGAAGCGTATATCAAGGTTCATCCTGAGTTTCGAGCGATTTTCACCAGTAATCCGCAGGAATATGCCGGGGTTCATGCAGCCCAGGACGCCCTGGCTGATCGATTGATTACGATTGATCTGGATTTTTACGACCGGCACACCGAGGCGGCCATTCTCACCGCTTCGACCGGTGTTGACGTAGAAGACGCGGCGCGCATTGTCTGCCTGGTTCATGCCTACCGCGCCAGCGGCGCCTATGCTCAAACGCCGACGATGCGCGCGGCAATGATGATTGCCCGCATCACTGCCGTGCAGGAACTGAGCGCCACCGTTGACGATCCGCGTTTTGTTGCCCTGTGCCTTGATGTGCTCGAATCGAAGCGCACCTTCAATACCCGTGAACGCGAGCAGCGCCGGCAGCATCGCGAACTCCTGCTCAATCTGATCCGTGAACACTGTCCAGGGAGGGGCTGATGGAGCGACCACGGGTTCGTCAAAGCATTCCGCCCGGTTCGGCTATGCGCGGGCGCGCAACGGCCCCGTCGCCCTCAGCCGTCGCCGCCGAGCGTCTGGCGCTCGAACGCGAGCAGGCGCGCCTGGAGCGCGAACTGGCTGTGTGGCGACGCAATCAGGCCCGCGCCGAGGCGCGGCTACGTCAGGTGACGCAGCGCCTGGCTGCTCTGGCAGCGCCGGCTTCCGATCGCGCCTCCGGCGACCCGGTTGACCGCGCGCGGCCCGGCGCTTCGACGGGGGCATACAGCAACATCGTGATGGAGTACTGAGCTATGCGTGACGAGCAATCCCAGCGCCGGCCCGATAGCGCGTTCACAGGCGGGCTGGGGGGTATTTTCAAGAATCTCGGCGATATGATCAGTTTGCTTGCCGAGCTTGCCGAGCGCGAAGGCGGAGGCATCGAGCGCAGCGGCGAATGGCGCGGCGAACGTCTTCGCGGCGTCTACGGCATCAGCATTCGCACCGGTCTCCATGGCGATCTGCGCGTGGAGCGTTTTGGCAACCTGCGCTCTACCAGCGCCGGACCCGCCGTAACTCCGGTGCGCGAACCTCTTGTGGATGTCTTTGACGAAGGCGATACGATCATCGTCATTGCCGAGTTGCCGGGTGTAGACGCATCCGAGGTTCGTGTCGAGGTGCATGGCGACGTGCTCAGCCTGGAAACGACCGGCGAACGCCGGTATGCCCGGGAGATCCTGCTGCCCGCCCCTGTCGCGCCTGATGCCCTTCAGCAGACCTACCGCAACGGTATCCTCGAGCTGCGGCTGACCAGGCAAGGCTGACGTCTGCGCAAGCAACCCGCGCGACCTGGTATGTCCTTTGAAACTCCGACACGGTGCCAGCAATGACTGTAACCGAAGCCGTAACCGGCCGTTATCTCTACGGCATCATCCCCTGCCGCGAGGTCCGCAGCTTTAGCGTGCAGGGAATCCACGAACAGGGGCGCGACGTGTATACGATCCCCTATCGTGATCTGGCCGTGGTGGTGAGCGACTCGCCGCAGAAGACCTATGATGGCACTCGCCGCCACATGCTTGCCCACACCCGCGTGCTGGAAGCGCTCATGCGCGAGTACAGCGTGCTGCCGATCCGCTTCGGGATCGTGGCCCCGGATGTGGATACCATCCGTGAGCAACTGCTGGCGCGCCATTACTCCGACCTGCGCGCTCAGCTTGACAGGCTGCACAACCGGATCGAACTGGGCCTGAAAGTCTTCTGGGCTGCCGACGATATGCTGCGCCGTATTGCCGACGAGACCCCGGCGATCAGAGCGCTACGCGATTCGCTCAGCGGGCGGTCGCTCGAAAGCACCTACTACGAGCGCATTCGCCTCGGCGAAATGGTCGAGCAGGCGCTCACGGCGCGCCGCGAACGCGACGCCGAGATGTTCCTGACCGGGTTGCAACCGCTAGCCGTCGAAACCGTTACCAACCCGGTGCGCGCCGACCGTATGGTGCTCAATGCCGCCTTCCTGGTTGAGCGGGAGCGCGAGGCCGACTTCGACGAGGCGGTGCGGCGGTTCGGCGATCGCTTCGAGAGGGAGTTTCTGTTCAAGTACGTTGGCCCCGTGCCGCCGTATAACTTCGTATCGGTTACGATCCAGTGGCAATAACGACCGGAGAACGCTATGGGCGCCCTGGGTTCTCTCCTCGCCTTTCCGCTCACCGGGCCGCTTCGCGGTCTTCTCTGGCTGGCCGAGCAACTGCACGAGCAGGCCCAGCGCGAACTGTGCGACCCTGAGCGGATACGCCGACAACTTACCGAGCTGGAGCTGCAACTCGATCTGGGCCAGATCAGTGAAGAGGAGTATGAAGCTGCCGAAACGGCCCTCCTCGATCAGCTTCGCCAGTTGCACACACAGATCTGATACCACTGTAGATTGTGGATGTTGGATTGCGGATTGCTGCCCAGCATGTCCAGGCGCGCTATAACGCGATGCTGCGCGCAGAGTGTTCACGTGAAATGGGTGCGATGCGAACACAGGGGAAACCCGGTTTCCCCATTTCCCTCCCTGAGGAGGAACACTTCACGTTCATTGCCTGTGATTGAAACGCGTACGGGAGCGATCTATGCCCAGAACTCTCAGTGCCGCCACAATCGTCAACGTCGCCCGTGAACAGATTACCGCCCTCACTGGCTTGCCGGTTGACACCGTATCGCGCATCTTGCACGCCACGGATGGCTGGACGCTCGATATGGAACTTGTCGAAATGACGCGCATTCCCAATAGCAACGATGTCCTGGCGACGTATCAAGTACACCTCGATGAGGAAGGCAATCTAATAAGCTTCCTGCGGACCAATCGCTACTACCGGGGTCAGGTCAAGCAGTAAGCCATACCTCGCATCCGCTCGATCATCTGCTCTTTATCTTCATACTGTAGAACGGCACGACGCTATGGCTCATTACACCCTCCAGCACGCCACCCAGACGACAAACCTGGCCGATATTCTTGAACGGGTCCTTGACAAGGGCATCGTCGTTGCCGGCGATATTTCGATTTCCCTGGTCGGCGTCGAGTTGCTGAGCATCAAGGTACGTCTGCTGATTGCCTCGGTAGACAAAGCCGCTGAGATGGGGATCAACTGGTGGGAGAGCGACCCGCTGCTCTCCACCCGCGCCCGCGAGCTGGAGGCCGAGAACCGGTTGTTGCACGAACGCCTGGCCCGTCTCGAAGAACGCCTTGATGCCAGGACGTAGCTGAAACGTGCCGTACCGCGAGTCGGCGCAGTCGAACAAGGTTGTCACCGATGGAGTCTTCTCCTATCGAACTCCGTGTTGCCGAAGCCCCGGCAAAGGATGTCGGGCGGGGTCTGATCCGTATGGACCCGCAGATGCTCGCGCGCCTGGGCGCTTCGATTGGCGACGTGGTACAGATCAGCGGCGCGCGGGCCACCCTGGGCCGGGCGATGCCTACCTACCCTGAGCAGCGCGGGCAGGGCCTGGCCCAGATGGACGGGATCATGCGCGCCAATGCCGGGGTCAGTCTGGGTGAGCGGGTGCGCATCGAGCGCGTCGCAGTGGCGCCGGCGCGCCGCCTGACGCTCGTGGCCGAAGGTGGGCCGCTGCCGGGCGGCCTGGCGACGCAACTGGCGCGTTTGCTCGACGGGGTGCCGGTGCTGGCCGGCGATCGGGTGCGCGTAACCCTGTTTGGCTCGCGCGCCCGGAGCTTCACGGTGGCCGAAGTTCAGCCCGCCGGCCCGGCGCTGATCGGCGCAGGGACCGAGATCGTCTTGAGCGACGAACGCTCTCCCACTGTCCCGGGAACGATCACCTACGAGGACATCGGGGGGCTGGGTCGCGAACTCCGCCGTATTCGCGAGATGATCGAGTTGCCCCTGCGTTACCCCGAGATCTTCGCTCGCCTGGGCATCGATCCGCCGAAGGGAGTGCTGCTCCACGGGCCGCCCGGTTGTGGCAAAACGCTGATTGCCCGCGCTGTCGCTGCCGAGACCAGCGCTCATTTCATCCCTATTAACGGACCGGAAATCATAGATCGATACTACGGCGCTTCTGAGTCTAATTTACGCAACGCCTTCGAGGAAGCTCGTCGTCGCGCCCCGGCAATTATCTTCATTGACGAAATTGATGCCATCGCTCCTCGCCGCGAGGAGATGGGCGGCGACCGGCAGATCGAGCGCCGCGTCGTGGCTCAACTGCTGACCCTGATGGACGGCCTGGAGTCGCGGGGAAACGTCATTGTTATCGGGGCCACCAACCTGCCCAATGCGCTCGATCCGGCCTTGCGACGACCTGGACGCTTTGATCGGGAAATCAGCATCAGTATCCCCGATGCTGCCGCCCGCCAGGAGATCCTCGAGATCCACACCCGCGGCATGCCTCTGGCCGATGATGTAGATCTGGCATTCCTTGCCGCGCGCACCCATGGCTACGTTGGCGCCGATCTGGCGGCGCTCTGCCGCGAGGCCGCGATGGGCGCTCTGCGCCGGGTTATGCCCGAACTCGACCGCGCTGGCCCGACCTTTCCCGATCTCCAGAGCCTGCACGTGAGCGCCGCTGACTTCACGACGGCGATGACAGAGATCTCGCCCTCGGCAGGGCGCGAGCTGTTCGCCGAACGGCCCATGGTCAGTTGGGAAGATGTGGGTGGACTCGAGGCTGCGCGGCAGGCGCTGACCGAAGCTGTGACCTGGCCGCTACACCACGGCCAGTTGCTGGAGCGCGCCGGCGTCCGCCCTCCACGCGGCATTCTGCTCCACGGTCCGCCAGGCACCGGCAAGACCCTGGTGGCCGCGGCGCTGGCCCGCGCCAGTGAGGCCAATTTCATCTCTGTCAAAGGCCCGCAACTATTAAGTATGTGGGTTGGCGAGTCCGAGCGGGCGCTGCGCAAACTCTTTCAAACGGCGCGCCAGGCTGCCCCGTGCCTGATCTTCTTCGATGAACTGGACGCCCTGGCCCCGCCGCGTGGCAGCGACAGCAACCAGGTAGCCGAACGGCTGGTCGGTCAGTTACTTACCGAACTCGATGGTATCGAAGAACTGCGCGATGTGCTGGTGCTGGCCGCCACCAACCGCATAGACCGGATCGATCCGGCTCTTCTGCGCCCCGGTCGGTTCGAACTGATTGTCGAACTGCCGTTGCCCGATGAGTCGGCCCGCGCTGCTATCCTGGCCGTTCACACCCGCGCCATGCCCCTCGCTCCTGATGTAGACCTGGCAGCCCTGGCGTCGGCCAGTCCCGGGGCGAGTGGCGCGGATCTGGCTGGCCTGTGCCGGCGGGCCGCAATGGCGGCCGTGCGTGAGCGCCTGGCTGCTGGCGATGCCGATCCGAACCGGCTTCAGGTGGAGCAGCGCCACTTCCTGGCCGCCCTTGCCGCGACCCGTCACGGCGTATGATGCGATTGTAGATTGCAGAGTCTGGTTGGGTTTTTCCTGCCCCCCTTCCTCCTCAGGGAGAAGAATGGGGAAATCTGGTTTCCCCCTCCTCCAGGCGATGGCGGGGGCGCCCGGCGCCCCGGCAGGCAGGGGCATGGGGAAACCTGGTTTCCCCATATGTTCACCTCAGTGTACGGAGTAACGAATATGCCCGTATCTGCACGTGCCGACAGCGACAATGCCCCGCAGGGTTACTACGTCTACGGCATCACCGACGGCGCGCCGGAGGGGCTGGCCCCTGGCGTGGGACCGGGCGCGCCGGTGGAGGTGCTCGTTGTTGGGGACCTCGGGGCGATCATCAGCCCCGTGCCTCTGGCGGCTTTCACACCGGAGGCCGTCCGTGCCCGCCAGGATGATCTGGCCTGGATCGCGGATCAGGTTCGCCTGCATCAGGAAGTTCTGGCGCGCGCCTTACCCCGGGCGACGGTTGTGCCTCTGCGTTTCGGGACCGTCTTCCGCGATGCCGAAGGTGTGCGAGCCATGGTGCGCGAACACGCGGCGCGCTTCCGCGAAGCTCTGGCATATCTGGCCGGGCGACAGGAGTGGGGATTGAACATCAGCGTGGATCAGGCCCGGTTAGCCGAACAGGTCGCCACGACCAGCCCTCGCATCCAGCAACTGGCTGCGCGCCAGCAAGCGTTGCGTTCTGGCGCCGCGTACATGCTGGCGAAACAGCGCGACCAGATCTTGCGGGAGGAAGTGGACCAGGCCATCGAAAACTGCGTGCGCAATGTTCACGCGCGCCTTGCCGCTGAAGCCGTCGCCACGGTAGCGGGCGGCGCGACGTCCGGCAGCGCAGCATCCGGCACGGAACCCGTGTTCAAAAGCGCCTATCTGGTGGAGACCAGGAACGCCAGGACCTTTCTGGCGCTCCTGGATGACCTTGCCGCGGCCCAACCCGCCTTCTCATTCACGGTGAATGGTCCGTGGCCGGCGTATAGCTTCGTCAACCTGATGCTGGAGCAGACTCATGCGTGAACATCTGCTTGCTGAGCGTGACGTAACCTTGCTTGATCTGCTTGATCGGATTCTCGACAAGGGCGTGATCATCAGTGGCGACATCACCATCTCCGTTGCCAATGTTGATCTGATCTACCTGGGTCTGCGCCTGCTGCTTACCTCGGTGGACAACCTGGAGGCCATGCGCGCGGGTGGCCCGACGCTGCGCGCGGCATCTGAGCAACCCTTCCATGCCCTTCCTTCGGAGGTGGACCAATCATCTGCGCTGGCGCAGCGCCCGTCTTCCGCAGCGCAGCAACCCCATCGCCGCGCCTGCGCGGACGCTGCTGAAGCGCGTGATCGCAGCTAACCGTTTCAAACGAGTTCGACGCTTCCGCTTTCATCTTCGCGCCCTTACAGCTTCAAAGGGTTTCACCCGCTCCGTGATGGGCTTCCTGATGCGGCAACACACCATGCCTGAGTCAGCGCCATGCTTTACCTGTACGCCATCATCAACCGCCCCGTCACACCACTGCCGCCGCTCCGCGGGCTCGCCGAACAGGCGGTGCAATGCGGCGAGCGGGGTGACATCGCAGCGGTATACAGCCAGTACCACGGCGCTGCCCCGCGGATCGAAGTGGCGCAACTCTGGCGTCACGAGGCGGTGGTGGAAGCGCTCCTTGATCGCCACAGCGTGCTCCCGGTGCGCTACGGCGCCCTGCTCGCCGACGAAGCAGCGTTGACCATGCTCCTGCGCGAACGCTATGACCGCTTCATGGCCGGACTGGCCCGTGTGGCCGGGCGCGTTGAGGTAAGCGTGCGCGTGCTCTGGCCGGCAACCCCGGTCGTATCGGCGCCACGCCCGGCAGCCGACGAAAACGGACGCGCCTATCTGGCGCGCCGTATGGCTGAGGAGCAGGCTCGAGAGGCGCGGCTGCGCGAGGCCCATAAGCGGGCTGACGCCCTCCACGCGGTGCTGGACCACCTGGCCGTCGCCCACGTCCGCCAGGTACTGCCACACGAACGGGTCCTGCTCAGTGCTGCTTACCTGATCCCGCGCGAGGCCCTCGACACCTTCCGCGTCGCCATTGTGGCCCTGGGCCAGGCCAATCCGGATGTGCGTTTGTTGTGCACCGGACCCTGGCCAGCCTACCATTTCGTTGATGGGGAGTAGAAGCGTATGTCAGCCTCACCGGTGTCATGCCATCCTGCGGCGGCGCCCGCGCACCCGACGCAGCCGTTGCCGGCGCCCTCGGAAGAGGATGGACTGCCTGCATTGCAGCACAAAGTGTTGCACAGCACCGGCGACCCGACGGAGTTTATGGCCGAACTGGAGCGAACCTGCGCGGCGCTCCCCCAGCGGATCAACGCCGATCCCGAAGGGGTCGAACGCGGCCTGTCCAAACTCGTTCTGACCCTGATCGAGCTACTGCGTCAGCTCATGGAGCGCCAGGCCCTGCGGCGCATCGAACGCGGCACCGTCAGCGACGACGAAATCGAGCGCCTGGGTGAGACCTTTATGCGCCTGGAGCAACGCATGGAGGAGCTCAAGGTGATCTTCGGCCTGGAGGGCGAGGAGCTGAACCTCAATCTTGGTCCGCTGGGGAATCTATTGTAGGGGCCGCGCCGCCCCCGGCAGCACCGGGTCAGGCTCCGCCTCAGACGGACGCGTCTGTGGGGGAAGTTCCTCGCCTTCAGCGGCGACGATGCGGAGGTAGACTTCTTCCAGGCTGCGGGGCGCCTCGGCCAGCGCGATGACGGGCAGACCCTGCGCGGCCAGGCGGGCCAGCAGGCGCGGGTTTACCTCTTGCGGCTCGGCGCAGCGGTAGCGCAGGTAGTCGTCGCCATATTCCTCGACCGGCGCCAGGCCGTCGAGGAACGGAAGCGCCGCGACGGCGGGGCATGCCAGGCGCAGTTCGAACAGCGGATCGCCAAGGAGTTGGCGGCTCAAGTCGGCGAAGGGGCCGTGAGCGATGATCCGCCCGCCGTGGATGATCGCGATGCGGTCGGCGAGCGCTTCGGCCTCGGCCAGATTGTGGGTCGTCAGCAGGATCGCCCGATCGGCGTTGCGTAACGCGCCAATCGCGTCACGGACGACACGGGCGCTCTGGGGGTCCATCGCCGTCGTTGGCTCGTCGAGGAACAGCACCGGCGGGTCGTGGATGAGGGCGCGAACCAGGGCCACCTTCTGGCGCATGCCCTTGGAGTAGCTGTCGAGTTTGCGTTCACGCGCCTCCCACAGCCCGAACTGGCGCAGCAGTTGCTCGGCGCGGCGGCGGCGTGTCGGCGCGTCGAGGCCAAGCAGCGCGCCGAAGAAGTCGAGGTACTCCAGCGCAGCCATGCGCCCGTACAGACCGGGGTATTCAGTGAGCAGACCGACCTTGCCGCGCACTGCCCGGGCCTGCTCCACCACATCAAGCCCGGCAACGCGGGCATAGCCGCCGCTGGGGCGCAGGATCGCCCCCAGCATGCGCACCGTGGTCGTCTTCCCCGCGCCATTCGGTCCAAGCAGGGCCAGCAGTTCGCCCGGACGCACCTCCAGATCAATCCCGCGCACGGCGTGGAAGGCGCCAAATTGTTTGCTGAGTTGCCGGGCTTCGATCATTGCCTTGCTCAGGTGAACATAAACCCCAAGCGGCTGGGCGGCATAAAGAAGGTGTCTTCCTGGGAGGACGAAGCCCTCTCAAACCCTTCGCTCAGGCAGAGCGCTGAACCGGTCGCGCCGCGCTCCTCCCGGCAGGGAGGATAATGCCGCACAGTGCCAGTATACCAGAGGGCCGTTACTCGGCGGGGCAGGGCCGCCGCTGTTGAGTCCCTGGCGCCCCGATAGGCGGGGGCTTGGGGAAACCCGGTTTCCCCAAAATCAGAAGAATACGGCGATGTCGGTGTACACCCGCTCGATGTTGCCGGGTTCATCGGGTTTACCAACGTAGCTCTTCGCCCCCGAAGCTTCGGCGATCTGCTTGAACAGGTTGACATCCGCGTCGCCGCCGAAAGCGATGGTAAACACTTTGATGCTGTAGCCCCCTTCGTCCTGCCTCAGCAGCGCAAGTAACTCCTCGCTGCTCCGCCTGCTCTGGTTGTCGAGACCATCGGTGAGCACCACCACCGCGCGAATGCGCTGCCCGGGCGGCTCTGCGGCGAGAACGCTGTAGGCTTCGGCAATCGTGTCGAGGAGGCGTGTCTGGCCATCTGGCACTAACCCGGCGATCCGCTCCAGCATCTCGGCGCGCTTCGGCCCGATTGGCGAGATCGGGCTAAGAACGGTTGCCTCGTTGCTGAAGATGGTCAGGCCAAAGCCGTCGGCGTCCCCCAGTTGCTCGACAAAGATGCGCAGGGCGGCTTTGGCCTGCTCCAGCCGGTTCTCTTCTTGCATACTGCCCGACACATCGAGCACAGCCATGACGTCAACCCGCTTTTTGTTCGCTGCCCAGATGCCGCGAATGGCCGCGAGGACCTCTGGCCGGGGCACTTCGAGCAGGGTCGCGGGTTGTTGCGGGTCCACACCATTTTCGGGGATGATCGGCGCCCCCACTGGCACATTCACGCCGGCGGGACGGAAGCCGTACTTCAGCGCCAGTTCTTGCTGCGGTTGGTCGAGCAGGAAGTTCTTGAATAGCTCAGCCGCAGCGCGTTGCTCCGCGCTGACCCACGGCGAGTTCAGAATGGCATAGGGGTGGTCGCTCCAGAATGTCCCCTCACGGGGATAAATCGCCACCACCGGTGTCGTCAGGTTGGGGTAACGCTCCCGATCGCGCGACTCGATGACTGCATTCTCGTACAGCACAGCCATCGACAGGTACCCCGGTCCCCGCTTGAACATCTGCTCGGCAAAGAATCCGGTGCTCTCGCCATAGTGGATCACCCCGCTCTGGATCTGGCGCATGAACTCGGCGGTTCGCGGGTTCTCAACATCAGCCACCGTCAACCCGCGCGTCTTGCCGACCGCGGCATAGGTGATCGCAATAATCGTGGTGATGCCGCTGTTAGAGTAGTCCGGGTGAGTATGCCCGAACTGCACCGCTCCCCATTCCGGGCGGCCAGAGTCGGCCCAGGTCTTGCCGCTCGCCAGCAGCTCGGCAATTTCAGTCCACCCGATCGGCTTGTCAGGCCATCCGAGGACGCGGGCCATCGGCTCCCACATGGCGATCACCACCGGGCTGAGCACCAGCGGTGGCGCGTCTTCGCTGACCAGTTGCTGGCCGGGGTTGCGCTTGCCCCATTCGTCGTTGGCCACCGGCAGCAGAATCCGGCTGGCCGGACTCCAGACGACAGGTTGGAGCGTACCGTTGAGGATCCGGTTGAGGGCGTCACTCGAACCCATCGGCGTGGCAGTGACGCGAATGGTCGCGCCGCTGTCCGTCTTCGGTCTCGTGTTGTTGAAGCGGCTGACCGCTTCCTCCAGCCAGGCGCGCTTCTCGCTGCCGTACACGATGCTGATCTCGACCGTATTGCTGGGGGCGCCCCCATTCCCACACGCTGCCAGCATTGCGATCAGCAGGCTGAGCATAAGCAGCAGGTGAATGGCTCGCATGATTGGTCTCTCCAGAGTTGAGTACGGTACCGCTTTCATTCTGGTGATGTGCGGCGCAGCCGTATGGACGGCTGATGTGAACATATGGGGAAACCGGGTTTCCCCAACCCCCTCCCTTCAGGGAGGGTTTGGGAGGGCGCAGCCCTCTCAGGAAACAGCCCGCCGGCGGGGAGGGTTTGGGAGGGCGCAGCCCTCCCAGGAACAAATAGACGGGTAGCCCTGGAGCTGACGTATGGTTTTTGATTAATGAATTCGGGTAGCTAGCGATTGACCTGGCGCCGCCAGAAGTCGAGCAGCGTAGCGATGACCTCAGCCGAGGGCGTTTCCACCTGCTGGGCGATGGCAACCTGAGCGCCAGAATCGCGATACTTATTGAACGGGTTGTCGGGGTCGTTCGTCAGCACCGGCACGTCGGGGTCTATCGGGCGGAAGCCGTAGGATTTGAAAGCCAGCTCCTGGAGCGGGCGCGAGAGCAGAAAATCGCGGAACTGCGCCGCCGCCTGCCGCTGTTCGGGTGTGGTCCAGGGAGCCTCGAGGATCGCATAGGGATGGTCGCTGAACATAGTCGCCGGAGGGTAGTAGATACGCAGCTTCCCCCAGCGGCCCTGCGCCGCCTGGATATTTTCCAGGGCCAGGTTCTCATACACCACGACCAGATCGTACTTGCTGGGGCCAAACTGCACCATACTGGTCATAAACGTGCCGGTGCTATCGCCGAACTCGAGCACGGCGGTTTGAATATCGCGTAGCCACTGCTGAAAGTCCGGGTCGAGAATGTCGGCAACGGTCAGACCGGAGGCTTTGCGGTGGTAGCCGTAGGCCTGCAAGATGAGCGCCTGCGTGCCGCTGTTTGAGGTCAGTGGCGAGGTATGACCGAACTTGACGAAGCCCCAGTTGCGCGCCTGCCGGTACTCCGGCGAGTCCTCAGCGAAGCCGCGCGCTCGCGCGACGCCGATCCATCCTTCCTCGTTGGCGAGGGCGGCGTGCACATCGTGCCAGAAATCATCAGGGCCGTTCTTCCAGAGGATGCTGGCCCGCTCCTCCCACGCGACCACCACAAGCGGCGTGAGCACCAGCAAGCGCGGGGCGTCAGGACCCTCGGCAATAATCGTTGCCGCAGTTGGGTTGCGGGCAGCCCATTCGGCCCTCAGCACCTCCAGCCACAGACTACTGGCCGGGCTGACCACCGTGGGTTGACCGTCGGCCTGAAAATCCTGACGCGCGATACGCTCGACGCTTTCGCGGGAGCCGATGCCCCGCAGCACAAGCTGAACTGGACGCCGGCCCACCCGCGGGTTGGTGGCGGCGAAACGCTGGGCGGCCTCCTCGAGCCACTGGCGCTTCTCCGTACCGTACCAGATTGTCACCTCCACTGGCGTTTGCGCCGGGCCGAGTGGCAGTTGCAGGGGCGCGTCGCCAAAGGGACCCACCACTGCGGTGAGAAGCAGAAGTATCAGGACAACGCTCAGGTAGCCGATGCCAATGAGCCGCGTAAGTGATTCCATATACGACTCGCGCCTCACGAATGAACTTCGATATCCAGTGTAGCCGATGGATGTTAAGAAACGATGATAGCCGTGTTATGCTCCGGGTAAGTGGTCCGCGCGCGAGGCGGGGCCATGACAGCCCGGCAACCGGGCGCCTCCGAGCAGCCCGATCTCCCCGCCATCCGTGCGCATTTGCGCCAGGTGGATTTGCTACACTGGGGACGAACGGCGCACGATCAGGCTAGTACCGAAGGAGCGAACAACCATGCACTGCGTAACCTGCGACACACCCAACGCTGACGATGCCCGCTTCTGCACTGGCTGTGGCGCTGCCCTCGGCGCCACCGCCGGCGTCGCCACGGCGCCCCTCGGCCCGCTGGCGCCAGCAGCCCCGCCGCAGCCGCCGGTCGGCGCGCCCGCCGCGACAGCGACGCCACCCGCCAGTCCTGCGCTTCACCAGACGATCAACGTCAACGTGCAGGCAACCCCCAGCCCCGTCGTGGTCATGGCCCCCACGGTTGCCGGACCGGGCTGCCTGGTGCGCACACTCTATTTCCTCTTCATCGGCCTCTGGCTCGGCGCGATCTGGACCAGCGTGGCCTGGGCCCTGCTCATCAGCGTCATTGGCCTGCCCCTGGGCCTGCTGATGCTCAACCGGCTGCCCCAGGTGATGACCCTCAAGCCCATCCGCACCCAGATGCGGGTGATCAACCAGGGCGGAGTGGTGACGATCGGCCAGACGCAGATCGAGCAGCGGTCCTTCTGGCTGCGGGCGCTGTACTTTGTGCTGGTAGGCTGGTGGCTGAGCGGCCTCTGGCTGCTCACCGCCTGGAGCCTGATCGGCGTCACCTTCGGCCTGGGACTGCCGCTGGCCTTCTGGATGTTCGACCAGACCCCGGCGATTGTAAGCCTGGCGCGGCAGTAGGTTTCGGGAAGGAGCGCGGGCGGCACGCTCGCACGCAGGCGCGCTTTAAGGCAACGCTTGCGGCGAGAGCGCGGGCAGCCCGCCAGCCTGCGCTCCCGGGTTTGCTGGCAATATCTCTGGCGGGGGTGATTGTAACATGTTTGTTAGTGTTACATGGTACTCTGTTGCCGTTCTTGCGTTACAAGAAATAATTGAAGTCTTTGACGGCTTACCGTAAACATAGCCCGCGCGCGGAAGGGTTTGAGCGTAGGGGCGCGGCGGCGCCGCGCCCCTACCCCTCCCAGGAACCTTCAGGGGCGGACAGAACATATGGTCGCCGACGGGCTTTATGGCGTTGGGATGCGCTGGTTGGCTCCCGCCCCCTCCCCCTCTCCAGCGAAGCTGGAGAGCCTGCGCTGAGCCTGTCGAAGCGGGGAGACCAGAGCCGTGCGCGGGAGCGTTCCAATGCGGTCCAACCCACGTTGGCTCGGATGTTCTGTCCGCCCTTAAACCCAGGAACCAACCCGCCAGCGGGGAGGGGTTGGGAGGGCGCAGCCCTCCCAGGAACCAACGCGCCAGCGGGGAGGGTTTGAGCGTAGGGGCGCGGCGGCGCCGCGCCCCTACCCCTCCCAGGAACAAAGATTTTCATTCTGGCGTTGTGCGGCGCAGCCGCACAACACCTGTAACCGAAGCAGAAAGGAACGGCAGTGACGGTTGAGACTCCGCAGACGTTTCCGCCGCTCTCGGTGTTGCGGGCGCGAATCAGCTACCGCCTGCTGGAGGCAACGACCCTGCGGCCCTTCAAGGGCGCGCTGCTGCGCGGCGGTTTCGGCTACGCCTTTCAGCGCGCCTCGTGCCCCCGCGTCTGCTGGGGCCACGCCGAGCGTTGCACAGCGACGCTACTCTGCTCCTACCGCTGGGTCTTTGAGACACCGCATCCTGAAGGTGTTCCCCAGTTGCACGATCTGCAAGACGTGCCGCGCCCCTTCGTGATCGAGCCGCCGCTGGACCACAAGCGCCACTACGCCGCCGGCGACAGCCTGGAGTTCGGGCTGATCCTGATCGGGCGGGGCATCGATTTTCTGCCTTACTTTCTGGTGGGTTTTGCGGATCTGGGCGTGGCCGGCCTGGGCCATGCCCGGGCGCGGGCGCGCCTGGAGCGCGTGGAGATCCTGGAACCCTTCCGCCCGGTGGGCGTGCCGCTCTACCAGGATGGGCAGGTGCGCGAGCCGGCGGAGCTACCGCTGCTCAACCTGGCTGAGCTGCCCGTCCACGCCGCCAATCTGGCCGCCGACCTGCGCCTGGAGCTGCCCACACCCCTGCGGGTCAAGGCCCGCGGCGTCTTCATCGAGCACCTGGACCTGGCGGCGATCGTGCAGGCGATCTGCTGGCGCATCGGCGCGCTGGCCATCTTTCACGGGCCAGGCGCGTGGAGCGCCGACTACCGTCCACTGGTCGAGGCGGCGCGGGCAGTGCGCATCGAGCGCGCCGACCTGCGCTGGGCCGACTGGGAGCGCACCAGCACGCGCGGCGGCCAGCAGCGCGCCATGAAGCTCGGCGGACTCATCGGCAGCGCAACGCTGCGCGAGGTGCCGCCCGCGGTGCGCGCGGCCCTCCTCGCGGCCAGTGTGCTCCACGTCGGCAAGGCGTGCGTCTTCGGCCACGGCCGTGTACAGGTGGCGCATGTGTGACGGGGTAAGGGGTGGTGTGGAGGTGTGGAGGTGTTGTTATACCAATTACCGTTGATGATGCCGCATTGCTTAAAGCGGTTTTAGGCGTTGTGCTGCCCAGTGTGGCAATCCACAATCCAAAATCTAAAACCAAAAATGGTATTACGGGCGAACAACCCAGGCAGTTGTCGGATGTTGTAAAGCTCGAGGCGAGCAGGCCGACCTGTTCGCGCGGCTGACGTAATGCATACAAAGAAGCTATCCTGCTATGACTGAACTTCGCGACTTTGCGCTGGAGATCGCCCGGTGTCTGGCCCATCCCGACGCGCCGCCAGCGCTCGTCAATCTAGTGAGCGAGGTGCTGCGGATGCCCGCGGCATGTGCGCTGGACGAGCTCCTGGAGATGCAGCGGCGAATCGACGCCGACCCGCTGGCCCGCCAGCCGATCGGCCTGGTCTACGGCGGAGCGACGAAGATCAAAGGGTACGTCTTCGAAGCCCCCAAGCTGCCGGAGATCCGAGGGGCCAGCGCCCTGCTCGACTGGGTGGGTGAGCAGGGCGTCAACCGAATCTGGCGCGACCATCTGCCGGTGGCGATCCCGGATGATGAACCTCACCCGTATATCATCTACGCTGGCGGCGGCTCGTTCCTGGCGTTTGCCCCGGCAGAACTGGCGCCTGCGCTGGCAACCGCCGTCGAGCGCGAGTACATCAGCCAGACGCTCACCGCCAACAGCGTGGCGGTGGCCGCCAGCTTCAATCTGCTGGAACTGCGCTACGGACGCCTCTACCCGCAGGGCCAGGTGGGAGCGCCATACTGGGTAGACTCCTTCCTCCGGGATTGCCAGGACGAGCGCAAACGCGCCGCCCTGCTGGCGTACTACTACCCCCCTGAGGGAATTGACCCCGAGGACACGACCAGCGAGGCCTTGCGCAAACGTTTCTTCAACCGCAAGACCTTCGGCGAACTGGTGACGGTACTGGCAACCATGTTTAACCGCCGGCGCGATGAGCGCGCCAGTCACGGCGAACCGCGTTATCTGCCGCACTACGAATTGATGCCGTGGGCCGAGAAGTGCAGGAGCAGCGATGTGCGCCCCGCTGTGGTGGTGGCGAGAGTCGGTGATGATAAACGCCCGCTCAGTGAACCTTCGGCGCGTAAACTGGCGGTTGGGCGAGAGGTCAAGGGTGTTGAAGTCGGCGACCTGGCTTCCAGGCTGGCGCCCTGGACGGTGCCGGTCGATCCAGAGAGAGATACTTGGAAGCAACGCTGGCGGGAGTATCTTGGGAGCGAAGAGGGCAAGACGACCGACTACGCTAGGGCGCTGCTGGGTAAAGAAGTTCCATCGGCTAAGGATCTTGCCGATATTGCATCTGCCTCCGATCCGCGCCGCTACATTGGCCTGATCTACGCCGATGGCAACAACATCGGTCGCCTCATGGCAACCCTGGGCACACCAATGGCGTATCACGCCGTTTCACGGGCTTTAAGCGACGTTGCACAACATGCGGTCTTCAGCGCGCTGGCGCAGCATCTCAGGCCGGTCGAGGCGCAGGACGAGGAGACCAGGAAACTACGCTATGTCCACCCGTTCGAGATTTTGACCATCGGCGGCGATGATCTGTTCATCGTCGTGCCCGGTAGCAAGGCGTTTGATATTGCACTGACGATTGCCCAGACCTTTGAGAAGGAGTTGACCGGACGCTTTGAACGTCTGGCGCCGTCCATCGGGTTGTCCGTCTCTGCCTCACAGCCCATCTCGATGCGCTACGCCGGCGCTGACGATACGGCGCGCGCGCTGCGCGATTTTATGCCTTCCGTCGGACTCTCGGCGGGTGTGCTGATCGCTCAGGAGAACACGCCGTTCTTCTTCCTGCGCGACCGGGTGGAGGAATTGCTGAAGCGGGCGAAGAAACTGGCCAAACATCAAGCGAAGCAGAACTTCTTTGGCGGCGCGGTTGACTTTATGGTGATGAAATCAATCACGATGGTCAGCGACGACATCACGGCGTTCCGCAGAGAGGCGCTCGGTGACCACAAGGAAAGCGCGCGCCGCCTGACTGCCCGCCCGTATGCCTGGGCCGAGTTTGCCGGCTTCCTGGCGACGGTGCGCGCGTTCAAGCAGGCCCGGATGCCGCTGTCGCAACTCTATCGCCTGCGCCGGGTCCTTGATAAGGATCAGGGTGACAGCGTGCTCGCCAGCACCATAGAGTACCTGTACACCCGTGCCCGCATCGGTAAGCCGCTCAATGAAATCCTGCTGACCCACATCGAAAATGCCTGGCGTCGTTCGTCGAACGGCGCGCGGCAACGCAATGGCATGCCGCCCTGGTTGCCCTGGTCGAAGGACCCGCCTGCCAGGAAGAGTACAGCGAGCTATGAGACGATCTGGCCCGATGTGCTGGAGGCCTACGAGTTTGTAGAGACCGACAGCCAGATCCAGACTGCGCCGGAAGCGCCCGGAGCGAAACCACCTGTGGCGGAGGCATAATGGAGCTACAGATCGCACTGACCATCACCAGCCGCACGCCGGTCAGCGTCGGGGCAGGAAGCAGCGTCGGTACGCTGGCCGACAAGAGCATCGTCCGTGACGGCTGGGGCCGCCCGATCATCCCCGGCTCGCAGGTCAAAGGGAAGCTGCGCTGGGCCGCCGAGCAACTGCTGCGTGGTCTGGGGCAGGATATTCCGACGCCGTTCGAGGGAGCGCAGCGCGAGGAAATGGATACGCTGGTACGGCAACTGTTCGGCAGTACGCAACACCGCTCGCCGCTCTTCTTCGCCGATCTGCCCGGGGTGATCGGCGACCCGGCGCAGATGGAATCGCTGCGCGACAGTCCAGAGCAGCGCCACAGCCACATCCGGCCTTCGGTCGCCCTCGACCGCCAGCGCCGCACGGCTGCCGATAAGCTCCTGGTCTTTCAGGAAACCGCCCTGGAGACGACCCGTTTTTATTCAGAGCGCGCCATCAGAGGCAGAGTTGATAGCCTTGATCACGTGGCGCTACTCTGGATCGCTGCCAGTCTGAGCACCCGCTGGGGCGGCGCCAAATCACGCGGTCTGGGGTGGGCTGAGGTTACGGCGCAGGTGTGGGTGGATGGTCAGGAACGAAGCGCCGACCAGTTGCGCAAGGATGTGCGCGCCCTGGTTGAACGCGGCGGAGGCCGGTAATGTTGCTACTCACCTTTGATCTCGAGGCCGTGGCGCCGCTCGCCTTCCCCGAGCGCAAGCCCGGCACGCAGTTCAACGCCAGCCTGCCCTACGTGCCCGGCGGGGCGATCTTCGGTGCGCTGGGGCAGATTCTGGGTGCGCAGAACTTCGATGAGGCGCTGTTCCGCGCCATCCGCTGCTGCAATGCCTATCCAGTACACCAGGGCGATGCCTGGGTGCGTCCGCTTCCGGCAACCGCCATCCAGCCCAAAGGTGCAGAGCGGACGGACGATGTTCGCGACTCGCTCTACGCGCGCGTCTGCTGGGAACAGCAACAACCTCCTGCCCTGATCTATGCGCCTGCCGACAACGATGGACGACCCTGGGAGGCTGTGGGATCGAAGTTGTACACGATACGCGATGGCAACCTTCAGTATCGCAGTGTCCAACAGCGCATCCTGACCCGTGTGGCGATCAACCGGCGGCGTGGTACTGCTCAGGAGCAGCGCCTCTACTCGCTGCTGGCGATCCGTGAAACGACGGAAGCGAATAAGCAGCGCGTTCCAACCCGCTTCCGCGGCAGCGTGGCGCTCCCGCCGTTCGCTGAGGCGCAGGTACGCAGCGCGCTCACCCGGATCACCCATCTGGGTGGACGGCAGACCAGTGGGTTAGGAGCGGTTCGGGTCGAAACGCCCGAGACCATTGTCGCTCCCGAAGATGCGCGGCAGGTGCTGCAGCGGGTCGAAACAATGACGCGGCGCTTCCGCGAGCAGGCCAGGCTGTACGAGGGCCTTGGCGGCGCGCCGTGGTCGATTGAGGGGAGTATCTTTACCATCAATCTGCTGGCTGACGTCATCCTGCTCGAACATGGCTGGCTGCCGACGCAGGAACTGAGCGCCGGGCAGCTCAAGGAGCTGACCGGCATCGAAGCAACCCTGCTGCGCGCCTTCACCACCACTAAACTCGTCGGCGGCTGGCACACGCTCTGGCAGCGCCCCAAACCGACTGGCGTGGCAGTGGCGATGGGAGGGCTGTATGTGTTCCAGACCAACCGACCGCTCACCGAAGAAGGCTGCCAGCGTCTGGCGCAACTCCAGATCGACGGCATCGGCGAACGCCGCGCCGAGGGATATGGTCAGATACGCATCTGTGATGAGTTTCATCTACGCTAAGGAGCCACTATGAGCATTGATGTGCTGGATCCGAAAATCCTGCGCCGTAATCTGTTGCTGGAAGCGGCAATTGATAAGCAACTCGACGCGCTGGTCCGGCAGGCGAACCAGACGGCTGCTCTGCTCGAAAGAACAGCAATGGAGGAAAACCAGTTGCGCAACCTGCTTAACGTCGCTGTCACCTCAGGCTCGCCGGAGGTGGTGATCAACTTTATTCGCTACCAGATCGCCCGCGAGAAGGACAAATGGGGGCGCGGAGATAATGAGTTCGGCCATACCGTGATTCGGGATTTGCGTGAGACGGTGAACCAGCTTGCCGGCACTGTCGAAAAACACGTAAAGAAGAACATGCCCGACGCGCCTGAGGCTGAGACGCTACACCAGACCGCCTATGTGCGCCTGATGCAGCTCTACCTCGGCTATCTCAACCGGGCATTCTACTATGGTAAAAAAACAGGTGACTTTAAGCGGCTACGGGGGAACGCCAATGGCTGATGAATACTCCTTCGAGGCGCTGCGCAACCGCCTGACCGTGCGCGGTGAACTGACAGCGTTGACCGGTCTGCGCATTGGCGCAGGTCGGGATACCGGTGTTGTCGCTAATGATCTGCCGGTATTGCGTGACGCGCTGGGTGCGCCGTTTATCCCGGGTGCATCGCTCAAGGGCGCCTTCCGTGCCCGCGTCGAGGCGTTGATCCACAGTGTTGCGCCCGACCAGGCGCGTGATCTGAAGGAGATCGAAAATGTGATGCGTCAGGGCATGGCAGAGAAGAAGGATGCAGACATCTGGCGCGAGTCGACCATGATCGAGTTGACCTTCGGCGCGCCCTGGATCGCCGGACGGATCTTCTTCAAGGACGCGCTGGTGAAGCCGGAACTCTGGTTTGGCCAGTTTGAGGTGCGTAACGGCGTGGCGCTCAACCGCGACACCGAGTCGGTCGAGCAGGGGCTGCTGTACGATTATGAAGTGGTTCCGGCAGGCACACGCTTCGATTTTGAGCTGACGCTGGAGAATGCCGCCGACTGGCAACTCGGCATGGTGCTGCTTGCATTGCAACCCTGGGAACGCGGCGAAATGCAGATCGGCGGTTTTCGCACCCGTGGGTTAGGGCACGTGCGCCTGGAGCGCGTCCGGCGTGACTACGTCGAATTACACGCTGGCGATGCTGACAGTCTGCTCGCCTTTCTCGACGGAAGCGGCAGTCACGAGCCGACCGAAGAGCAGGTGAGCTCCTGGAAGCGTGCCTTCCGTGATGAATTGCAGCGCCGCGCGACTGCAACAGCGAGGGAGTAAGCGACAATGCACAAAGCGACCTTTCTCGAAGGAACGATTGATTTTTCCATTACCCCCGACGGACCGATCCTGATCAAAGCGGGGGAGACCGGCGGCGCCGACCCGACTCTGCCCGATATGGAATTCGTGCGCAGCCGGGGGCAGATTTACATCCCCGGTCCGTCGCTCAAGGGGGTCGTGCGCGCCCAATGCGAACGCATCTGCCGCTCGCTCGACAGCGAACAATTGCAACAGGCGCGTCAGGCGTATCGTCGCCGGCTGAGCCAGGATGAACCGATTGTGCCGCTGGCCGATAACCCTCTTGGCGCGGGCACCTGCTACAACGGGCTTGACGATATGAACTACAGCTCGGGCCGGGCGATTGAGGGCATGAATCTGAAGGGAGCGGATCGCACAGCCGTAATCTACCGCCGTTCCTCGTTCGTGAGCCAGATCTTCGGCCACACCAGCCTGGCCGGGCGGGTGCGCTTCGCCGACGCTTACCCCGAAGGAAAACTCGAGGTCGAGCAACGCAACGGGGTGGCAATTGACCGCATCTACGGCTCGGTAGCAGTTGGTCCGTTCAACTACGAAACGGTTGTAAGCGGGACGTTTCGTACCAGCATCTACTTCAAGAATCTAACCCTGGCGCAATTTGCATTGCTTGGACTGGCGCTGCGCGATCTGGCAGAGGGGCGTGTCGCGATTGGCTTCGGGAAGTCACGCGGTTTGGGGCGGGTGAAGGTGGAATTCACCGCGTTGAGCCTCTCCTACCCGACCTGCACCCTCACCAACGGAGAGATACGTCTGCTCAACGGGAAGCGTGTCGCTACAGCCAGCGAACTGGTTGGACTGGGCGCACTCTGCGCCGATGACGCCTATCGCGCGTATGCCCTGCCGGAAGAAGATCGGGTTCCTTTGCCGGCAGGAATGACGTACACCGAAGACGAATTCCTCGGCGTGCGCCTGAATGTGAGGGGCAATGACGCGGTGCGCAGTCTGTGGCGAGCATGTATGCCCGCCTGGCGCAGGGAGATCGGGCTATGAGTGGCTATGTGTACCGTATCTGCCCGCTTGACTCTGCGCAGCTGAAACAGCTTGCTGCTGAGATTGTCGGTCTGTCCTGCTGGAGTTTTGGCGGCGCGGCGCTGTGGGACCTCGACCCCGGGCAAGGAACTGCCAATCTGCGCCCGATCAAGGCCCTGGGCAGACTGGAGGACCTCGATCTGCGCGGCGACTTCGGCCACATCTTTTCGGAGCGCGCCGAACTGCGCTGGAAGCGCCGCGATGACGGCGCCTACGATGTGCTGGCGCTCAGTGAGCAGCCGCTCAGCATCGCAGGAGCGCAGACCCTGGTCGAGGGATGGGAGGCGCGCGAACATCACGAGCGCAAGATGATCCAGAGCGGCCAGTACCCCCCGTTGAAGTACCTGACTTATCACGCGCCGAACGGCGCTGTACAGTTTCTACGCTACGCGGGAGTGAACAATGAGTGAACGTAACCGGTTCGGCAACCAGCCCCCACTGCCCAAACCATATGCATTTGTGCCATTGCTGGAGGGACAGCAGGATCTGGCGAAACCTGTCGGACACCACCGGTACCAGCCGGATACCCTGAGCGGCGTGCTGCGCGCGACGATAGTGGCACGCTCGGCAGTGCATGTTGCCTCAGGACTATTGGAGCAGACCCGTGATCCGAAGTATCCCCTGATCAAGGCTCACTTCCGTGTCAACGGCAAGATCGCCATTCCAGGGACCTCCCTCAAGGGTTGTATCCGCAGCATCGTCGAGGCCATCAGCCGTTCGGCAGTCCACGTCACAAAGGCGCGACCCTTACCGGACGAGACACTTCCATCGCGCTCGGTCGATCAACTCGATCCTGCCGCGCGGCTCTTCGGCGCGCAGGGGTACCAGGGTGTGGTGCGCTTTGCCGACGCTGTTCTGATCGAGGGGAAGATCATCACCGTACCAACGCCGCAACTCTTCCGCCCGCGTGACACCTACTCAGACGAACAGCAACCGCGGGGGCGTAAGTTCTACATGCATGGCGAACTGGCGAGAGGCGACCTGCCGCTGGAAGCCTGCGATGCAGGGAGTCGCTTCGGTCTACGCATGGACTTCAACAACCTGACACAAGGCGAACTGGGTCTCATCCTGATTGCGCTGGGTCTCGGCAAGCCACGGCTATGGCCCAAACTCGGCGGCGGCAAACCGGTCTGTCTGGGCACTATAGAGGTGCTCGACCCGCAACTCACCATTGATGATCCGCGCGCAAGTTACCGCGACTTCGACGCAGTCGCCGCTCTGCAACCGCTCCAGCCGCTGATTGACGCAGCGCGCGCCGAGCGACTCGTGCTCGACGACCAGCTCAACCGCCTCGCCGACATCCTGCGCTGGCCGCGCGGAGAACGGAGGTGCCCGGATAGGAGCTATTGAAGAGATATGAACACGTTCCAAACCGCCGAACTCCTGGCCGCCGACCTGTCCGGCGCGCAGGTGGATCACAACGAGGCGCAGAAGGTCCTGGCGTATGTGCGCAGCCAGCGCAGCAGCAAGGCGCTGTTCGACTATTTGCAGGCAGTGGTGAGTAACGGTCGGGCAGTGATCCGCTCGAACCAGACCTTCGACTATTACCGTGACCTGCAAAACGCCTGCCTGCGCCATTTGCGCGGCATGGAGTACGAGGAACTGATCTGGACGCTTGGCTGGGCCATTCGCCTGATGCGCTATTACCGCGAGTTCCCGGAAAAGGCGCCAAAGCGCCCGGTAGCCGGCGGTGGCACGTCACAGCCGGAACCAGCGGCAAAACAACCCTCCGCTCCGACGCCTGCGAAAGCGACGCCTGCACAGAGCAGCGCAGCAGCGCCGGCAAAGCCGGCTTCGGGTGTTGCGCTGCAGGTGGGAAGCGTTTTCACCGGTAAGGTGATCGAGGGTGATGAAAACTACTTCGCTATTGAAGTGCCCGGGTACAGCCAGGACAGGGTCATTGCTGTGCTGAAACGTGACGCAAACACGCCAAAGTTTGCCGTAGGCAAAGACCAGGCGCGTGTGGAGGTTACAGGCATCCGTGAGTCGCGCAGCGGCAGGACTATTCTCGATGTGCGCCGGGCGGCGAAGCGGGGGGGATAGGGTATGGTTCCGATCGGGCTGTTTCCGCCTGACAATTGCTCCGCGGGTTCACATAACCGGGTATCCAGCTTGTCAGGCGGGTTTGAACGTTGCCTGTCCGCGCGGGTATCCAGCGTCGGCATCGGCGTCGCGCGCCGGGCGCAGCGCCGGTTTGCGCGTTGCCTGCGCGCGGGTCTCCGGCGCTCCGCTCAGCGCCGAGGGAAAGCTGTGAAAAGGCAGCGTTTTCCGACGGCGTAGGGGTTCACATTTGGGGTAAAGCGTCGGGTGCGCGGGCGTCCCGCCCGCCATGGCCTGGATGCGGGCAAGATGCCCGTATACCCGGGAGAAGTGTGAACACATATCCGACAGCTTGCTACGGCCGCTCGGCAATGGTACGATGTGCCTATGCGCGGCATAGTCGCATCTAACAGAATATTCACTCTTCCAAGAACTTCCTGGTTCATACCGGTGTTGAATGCTTGATCACAGGCAGGCTCTATGGTTGCTCCCGACCAGAGGCGGATCAATACCGTGATCCAGACCATTGTTGAACGGCTGATCACCCATTATCAGCCTGAGCTGATTGTGTTGTTCGGCTCATTTGCTACCGGTGAGCCGGATTCGGACAGTGATATTGATCTGCTTATCATCAAAGAAACTACCGACCCTCCCTTAGAGCGACGTGTTCAGGTACGCCGGCTGATAGCCGATCCTGAGCGCCGCATCCCTTTCTCCCCGCTGGTACTGACTCCTGAGGAACTGACCCGGCGGCTGGCGCTGGGCGATCCGTTTTACCAGCAAATTCTTGAGCGCGGAAAGCCCCTTTATGTCCGCAACTGAGTCTTCTTTGCCAGACGACTGGTTTGATCACGGTGATCTGGACTTGCAAGCGGCAGAGATTCTCTTGAGGCAGGGCGGCCCTCTTTCAATTGTCGCCCTTCACCTTCAGCAGGCACTGGAAAAGTATCTCAAGGGTTTCTTACTCGCGCAGGGCTGGCCATTACGCCGCGTCTCCACGACCTGGAACTCCTCATCCAGGAAGCGATCGCTCGTGATGCTGATTTTGGTCCGTTCCTCGCTCCGTGCCAGAGAATTGCAGAGTACTACATTGAGACGCGCTATCCCATCGGTGTACGCTCACCACTGCACAGCGAAGTTCTCGAGACTGAACTGAGCACGGCATGTGCCCTGATCCATTTGATTCGACAGAAGATGACCGCGTGTTGATGCAACTTCAAGCAGTGTCGCCAGTTCCATCTGGTATCAGGCTACCCGAACAAGCGCTCGGTCGGCACGTTCCAGTTGGGGATGATCGTGGAGGGAATGGCGGCCTGCCCGCGGTAGACATGTTCGGCGTGGTAGAGCTTGCCGGCCAGGGTGAGCAGTTCCACGACGCGGTGGCCCGGGTCGGCGATCCAGTACTCGCGCACGCCCGCGGCGGCGTACAGGTCGCGCTTCTCGCGCCGGTCGTAGCTGGCCGTGCCGGGGGAGACCACTTCGACCACCAGGTCGGGCGGGCCGACGATGCGCTGCGCGGTGATGGTCGCCGCTCCGCCACGGAGGATGACGATAAGGTCGGGCTGCACCACCGTGGTGGGGCCGAGTTCCACGTCAATCGGCGCCGTGAAGACCCGTCCGTGGCCGGCGAACTGCACGTGCTGCATCAGGTAGTAGAAGATCAGACCACTGGCTTGTTGATGGCCAGGAGTGGGCGCGGGCGCCATACGCAGGTCTCCGTTGATTAGCTCGTAGCGCTGGCCGTCGTCGGGGAGGCGCTCATAGTCGGCGACCGTCCAGCGTCCGCCGGGGGGTGGGGGCAGGTGGGTCACCGGCCCGGCGACGGGAAGGATGTCGGTGGTCATAGGCGTGTCCTGGGGGTTGAAACAAATCTGCGGGTCATCCGACGAAACATCCGTGCAGCTTCCCCGCTCTGCGACAGGATACGAAAGGAATTCGCTGCCGTTGGTTCCAAGACAGATAGGGGCTTGGGGAAACCTGGTTTCCCTACACCCTCTTGCGCCATTGTACCATCCCAGGAGGCTAATATGGACTTCGCCGAAGAATTGCGCCTCTTCCGGGAGCGCTGTAACTCAACGACCTTCGCCGGGCTGGTCATTCCCGGCACGTTGCAGGCAACCACTGCTGCTCTGTTGATCGGCGCGCTTGAACCACAGCGGGTTGCCTTCTTGCTGACGCCTGACTCCCAAAAGATGCCCGATGATGTGGCCCGCAAGCTTGGGTTTGATAGCGCTCCGCAGAACTGGCAGCGCTACGATGAGGATCATACTGATCCCTTGCAGATCTATCGCTCATTACGCAAGATCATCGAGGCATGGAACGATCTCCCGCGCGAGCGTCTGGCGGTTGATGTGACCGGCGGTACGAAGCCGATGTCGATCGGTCTGGCCAAGGCCGCCTATGTCTTGAATCTTCCGGCGCTCTACGTCGAAAGCGAGTACGTCAGTACTGGCGATGGTACAGAGCGGAAGGTGCCTCGTCCAGGCTCCCAGTACCTTGCGCCGCCACCCGACCCGTATATTGTCTTTGGCGACCTGGAGGCCGCTGAGGCGACCCGCCTCTACGAAGCGCACGATTATGCCAATGCGGCGCGGATCTTTGCCGACCTGGGGCGGCGCGTGCCGCCGCCTGATGGGCCACGTTATGCCGCGCTGGCGACTCTTGCCGCTGCGTATAGCGCCTGGGATGCCTTCGACCTGAAGACCGGGCGCGCTAGCCTGGAGGAGTTCCTCTCCTTAGTGCCTGAAGAGCGTGAGCTTGTCGCAACCATCGCCATCCAGGCGCAAACCCTGGAGCGTCTGGAGCAGGTGGCCCGCCAGGCCGCCAGTCGTGGTGACGAGGCGCTTGCAACTCTCGCCAATCCCGACGCGGTGCTGGCGCTGCTTGGCTCGCTGTACGCCAGCGCGAAGCGCCGCGAGGCGCAGGGGCGCTACGATACCGCTGCGCTGTTGCTCTACCGTTGCCTGGAATTGATCAGCCAGCATCGCCTGGCCACCTGGGGCGTGTTGAGTGAGCGACCGGATTTCACTGCTGCGCAAGAGCGCAAGCCCGATCTGGAAAATCGCTATGAGGACGTCCAACGCGCGCAGGGTCGTCGCCGGCCTTATCGGCTGCCCGACCGCGCCGTTGGCCTCTTTGTCGGCTATATGCTCCTGGCCGCGCTCGACGATCCGCTCGTGCGCGGGTATGACATTGGGCGGATCGAAGCGCGGAGTGACGCGCGCAATACCTCAATCCTCGCCCACGGCTATCGGCTGATCACCCGTGACGAGTATCGCCAGTTCGCCGAGGTGGTGGAAGAGTTGCTCGTTCGCCTCCTCGTGTTGCTCGGTCACGACCGGGCCGCCTGGGAGCGGGCTAGCCGCTTCGTAGACCTTCCGCGGCTCGCGATGCGGTGACGATGCCCGGATCGTCTGGCGCCTGCGGGCTTTGCCCGTGGCATGCAACAATAATTACGTTGGCCCTCAACCGCCCCGTCACACCAGGAGGAGGCCAGTGACTTCTCCGTTGCGTCGTTGTGGCGGCACGAAGGGCGATTCGCGGCGCGCCTTCCACCGGCGCTTGTTCCTGGTCCGGCGCATAGTGCGCGGTCCTGCCGATGCGACGACGCAGATCGCCGCGACGCGGGCTGCCTGGAGTGACGATGTCGAGGATATCCTTCCCTCCGACGCCCGAGCCGCGCTCCGCCACGGCAATGGCGGGCCAGTATGTGGAATGAGAAGCTACGATGAGTCAGCCCTCACTGAACGACCTGTTGCGCCTGTTTCTGGAAACCCGCGTGCCGGTGTTGTTTCTGATCGGCTCGCTGGCCCTGGCGATCCTCGGCAACGCCGTCTACGAATTGCTGACCGGCGTGTTCGGGGCCACGCCGCAGTTTCTCGTTGCCCTGATCGGCGGCGCGGTCCTGATCTTTGCCTTTGTGGTGGTCGGGTTCCAGCGCTTGCTGCGCGCGATCCAGAGCCGGGGCAGCAAGTTTGGGGGGCTTGAACCGGATCAGCAGGCGCCGCCGCATGCCGGCCTGATTCTGCCGGTGAGCCCGAACCCCAAGGCAGCCGATGCGGAGATTATCGCCTGGCACCTGCGTCAGGCGACTCTGCGCCACTGCTGGTTGCTGGTATCGCCCGAGGTTGCTGACAGCGAGCGCCTTCGCGATCTGAAGCGGTCGTTACTGGAACGGAATGTGACTCCTCACGTGCTGCTGCTTGGCGACGCCATCCATGTCGACCAGGTCTACGCGGATGTGCGTGAGGCGATCGAGCAGGCCCGCCCGGTGCGCGATGCCTGGCCGCTGATTGCCGACATCACCGGAGGCACCAAGGCGATGACCGCCGGTATTCTGCTGGCCTGCCTCGATGCCGATGTGCCTGTGCAGTACTGGGTCGGGCCTCGCGATCAGCAAGGCAATCCCCTCCCCTCGGAGAAGAGCGGCGCGATGAAGGTGGTGATGCGCCCGGTCTCATAAGTGAGGTTTCGAGCCTATGTCTGTGCTTGTACTGAACTACTCCCATCCGCTCACCGAGACGCAGCTTGCGACGATTAGGGCGATAACCGGCGAATCGCCGGAGGTGCGCAACCTGGCTGTGCAGGTTGATCGCGCCCGCCCCCTGGCCGAGGTCGCCTGTGATCTGGCCGATGCGGCCGGCTTGAGCCCCGCCGAATGGCAAACCACGCCGCTGGTGCTCAATCCGCCTGCCCTTGCCCCGGTGGCCCTGGCGCTGATCGCCGAGATCCACGGGCGGGTCGGTAGTTTTCCGACCATCCTGCACATTCGGCCGGTGGAGGGCAGCGTGCCGACGCGCTACGAGGTGGCCGAGGTGGTCAATCTGCAGGCCCTGCGTGAAGCGGCGCGCAGGCGACGGTAGCGAGGAGCAGGCAGCCCGTGGCGCTTCACGGCCCCGCAGGTTCAGGCGGCGCTCCTACGGCGCGCGCACGCCGAGCGCCACGCGCCCGCCGGGCAGCACCCAGCCGCCCTCCGGCGGTGAGGAGCAGGCAGCCCGTGGCGCTTCACGGCCCCGCAGGTTCAGGCGGCGCTCCTACGGCGCGCGCACGCCGAGCACCACGCGCCCGCCGGGCAGCACCCAGCCGCCCTCCGGCGGTTCGGAGCTGACCACCTGGTTGGGCCTGTAGCGGTCGAAGACGTCGGGGATGCGCTCACGGTCTTGCAGGTCCACGATAATATTCTCGCGGGGAATGCCCCGCCGCGCCAGATCCTCGATCACGTTCTCAACCTTCTCGCCGCGGATGTTCCACGAGACCTGGATGGCCCCTGGCTCAGGCGGCGCGGGGGGCGTGTCTTCCACCACCCAGGCCAGGACCCAGCCCGTGTAGCCGACCAGATTCGGGTCGAAGTTTTGCTTCACCCGTACCAGATACCAGCCGGGCTGGCTGGTCGTGTCGAGGATCTCCAGCAGATCGCCGTTGCGCAGGTAACCGCCACGTGATGACTCGTCGGGCCGCAGGTAGAGCATCCCGAACGGGCCGGGAACGTCCTGCCCCTGGAAGCGGTAGCTGGGCAGAGGTCGAATGGCAGCCAGGTGACGGTAATCGTACTTGATGCCGAGAATGCGGCTCTCGCGCAGGTAATCCTGCAACCGCAGGGATATGCCGGTGGGCAGACCATTGAGCAGCAGTTCATACTGGCCGCTGCGAAAGCCGTCGGGCAGCCGGTTGAGGCGCAGGTCGATCCGGCCCGGTTCGACGCGCTGCACGATCAGCCCGATGGCGGGGCGACTGTCGCTGGCCGGCGCGGGTTGCAGGGTGACAGTGTTGATGAGGTCCAGTCGTTCGCCGATCAGGGTGAATTGTAGCGGCAGCCGACCTACGAAGACAGAGTCACGCTGGCCCTGATCGGGAACCTCGAACTGCTGCACCACGAAGGGGGGCGCGGGGGGCGTATCGGTGGGCATCAGGGACGGCAGAGGAAGCGCCGTGGCAGAACCACCGTCGATGGTCGGGGTTGTGACGGGGGTGGTAGTGACAACAGTGGCAGGCTCTGCTCCCACCGGGGTCGGGCCGGCGCCGGCAACCGGGCTGCCGGTGAGGGGCGGAGTGGCCGTGGCGTCTACCGGGTCAGCGAATGGCGTTGGCGTAGACACTCCCACCCCTGCCGCAGGCTCTCCCGTTGCTGGCGCGGGCGCTCCCGCGAAGGGGCGGGCGAAGCTGACGATGGCCAGCCCCAGGCTGACGGCCAGCACTACGGTCAGACCGGCCCAGAGCAGGCGCGCGGGCCTGAAGGAGCGTGTGGACAGGCGCACCCGTCGCAGGTCATCGAGCATAGCCCGGGCGTGCGGGTAGCGATCGGCCGGGTTGGGCATGAGTGCCTTGAGCACGATCCGCTCCAGATCGGAAGGGATCGCCGTTGCCCCGTCTGTTGGCAGCAGAAGGGGCTTACTCTCGTCGGGGCCGCGATCGGGTGGCGGCGCGCCCACCAGCAGATTGTAGAGCACCGCCCCGGCGGCGTACACATCGGCGGCCGGGGTGATCGGCGCGCCCGGGCGGCGCTGCTCGGGGGCCGAAAAGTGGCGCGTGAAACCGCGCACGACCATGCGGTTGTGGCGCTGCGAGATGCCAAAGTCGAGCAGGTAGAGTTCGCCGCTGAGGTGGTGGACGCGCAGATTCTCGGGCTTGACGTCACAGTGGACAATCTCGCGGCTGTGGAGGTAGGTCAGGGCCTCGAGGAGCTGGCGCATCCAGCGCAGGGCGGTGGGCAGATCGGGGGGACCCTGGCGGAGATAGCTTGCCACGTCGCGCCCGCGGATGTACTCCATGGAAACGCAGAGTTGCCCGTCGAAGAAAAACGCATCGTAGACCCTGGGCAATCGCTCGTGACTGAGCTGACGCAGCAGTTCACGCTCTTCGAGCAGGGCGTCCTGCTTGCTGTCTTCGGTGGTCTTGCTGGCCTTGATCACGACCTCCTGGCCGCGCTCAATATCGAAGGCGCGGTAGGTGGTGCCAAAGCCTCCCTGGGCGCTGAGCAATTCACGGATCTGGTAGCGTTCCTTGATCGTCTGGCCGATCGGCAGGATTGCTGCGGTATCGCGGGTCGGTCCGGTCTGCGCATCGGGTTCCGTCGCAGCCGGCTGCTCCGGCGCTGGCAGGGTGGTCGGCGTCGGGGTGGTGGCGGGCCGAACCGCAGGCTGCCAGGCGTAGCCGAGGCGTCGCAACTCATCGAGCATGGCCTGCGCGTCGGGGTACCGATCGGCCACATCGTAGCTCATCGCCTTCAGCACCACCTGTTCGAGTTCGATGGGGATGGACTGGCTCTCCTCACTGGGGAGCCGCACGGTGCGATCGTGGCGGTCGTCGCGAAACGGCGGCTCGTAGCCGGTCAGGAGCAAGTACAGGGTGGCGCCGACGGAGTAGACATCGCCAGCCGGGGTGGGGATAGCGTTGGGGTCGTACTGTTCGGGAGGCGAAAAGCGTGGCGAATGGGCGCGGATGGCCGCCTGCGCAATCGGTTGAGACAGGCCGAAATCGAGCAAAAAGATCTCGCCGGTCTCCATGTGCACGCGCAGGTTGGCGGGCTTGACATCGCGATGGACGATGCCCCGGGCGTGGAGGTAGGCGAGGGCCTCGAGAGTCTGACTGATCCAGCGCAGGGCGGTGGGCCGGTCAGGCGGCTCGGCGCGCCGATCGGGGCCGCGGGGCAGCACATAGCTCGACACATCGCGGCCAGGGATGTACTGCATAGCAACGCAGAGCTGACCCTGGTGAAAGAACCCGTCGTACATCCGGGGCAAACGGGGATGTTCCAGGCTCTTCAGCACCTGAAGTTCGCTCAGCAGCGCATTCTGCTCGATATCTCCCGCCGTCTTGCTGACCTTGATCACCACCTCGCGCCGCTCAGCGGTGTCGAAGGCCAGATAGGTGGCGCCGAACCCGCCCTGTTCGCTGATTGCGCGGCGAATGGTGTACCGCTGGTTCAGGGTTACGCCTGGCTGAATGGTCATGCGTCGTTAGAGCGTTGGATTCGATGAGTCTGATATCAGCAGCGGGGAAAGCCGGTTTCCCCCCGCCCCTCTTCGCAGCGCGATCCGCAACCTGCAATCGAAAACCGTATTACCCCTCCAGATTCAGCACATAACCCAGCCCACGACGGTTCACGATCAAATCCCTGGCGGCCTGGGGGTCAGCGGCGCGGAG
>OGCI01000720.1_pt1 | contig 33509 bp, 24 predicted proteins | sample 1570021 | NCBI WGS metagenome assembly OGCI01 (sample SAMN06264664, study PRJEB24512) | hot springs metagenome | isolation source: Hot spring water | place: South Africa: Tshipise | collected 2015-06-21 | reverse complement strand
AGGTCGTCCGTCTACTCTCCGACCCCGGCATCATCCGTAACCGGCGCAAGATCGAAGCTGTGATCCGAAACGCGGGCCTTTTTCAAGAGGTCGTCGCGCGTGAACGTTCTTTCCATGCCTATGTCGAGAGAATCGGGGCGCGCGGCGACTTGGAACAGGCGGCTGCCGAGTTGAGCAAGGTGTTCGCTCATCTGGGGCCGACTTCTGCTCTTTTCTTCCTTTTCAGCGCGGGGTGGCGCCAGCCGGCGCAGTTAGAACCCAAGGGCACCGGTAGGGAGCTCGTGTCGGCAGGAACGGCCGGCCAGGCAGTCTAGAGGCGGGTTTGGATGTCGTCGGTAATGGTGAAAAGCTAGTAACGACACAACGGACGGTCAGCTTGGCCTGTGGGAGTTCGGAGGCGACCAGAGCAGAACCCAACGGGGGTGCGACCGAGGGTCGCCTACCAACTGCGCACCGGCTACACGGGCGCCGACGAAAGGTTCGCCGACGAAAGGAGCACCATGGACCCGTTACTGCTCCAAGAACTGCAGACGAGACTGCTCAACTGGCTCACCCAGGGCTATCAGGTACTTGCTGACGACGTAGATGGCGAACTGCGGGTGACGGTGCTCTATGTCTCTCCTGGGACCGGGGTAGGCAGTGAGCGGGTCCAGGAGTATTGGCCCATGAGTGCCGAGACGGCAAAGCTTCTCAACGACCACGGCATCGTCATTTCTCGGGCGCTTGCCGGTCCCCGGCCGTGGCCGGGCGTGCATCCTGAGGATATATAGACGTTGAGTGGACTCGGGAAGGCGAGCGGGTTCTACGGACCTGAAGCGAGGCGGGGCAGCGCGCCCCGGGGTGACCCAGGGCTTGGGGAAGAACCAAGAATCCAGCCAATGTCGGCATCGGATGGTATCTTCTCTCCCGCAAGTAAAGGAGAGGGCCTTGCGGGCCATACGAGGTGAGGGGGACCCTCTTAGCGCCAGCAAGGGCCGTAGGAAAGGAGAATCCCCTTGTCACGAGAGGTTGTGATCCTCAGCGCCGCCCGTACCCCGGTCGGGCGTTTTCTTGGCAGCCTGAGCGAGATCCCGGCAAGTGACCTTGGTGCCATTGCCATCACGGAGGCTCTCAAGCGAGCCGGTGTGCAGCCCAACGAGGTACAAGAAGTCATCATGGGCAATGTTCTCCAGGGCGGTCAAGGTCAGAACCCGGCCCGGCAAGCGTCTCTCAAGGCGGGTATCCCCCAGGAGATCCCAGCCTGGACGCTCAATCTAGTGTGTGCCTCCGGCGTCAAGTCGCTGCACGTCGCCGCCGATATGATCAAAGCCGGCGAGGCCGACGTGATCGTGGCCGGTGGCATGGAGAACATGAGCATGGCTCCCTATGCCATCCCCAAGGCGCGCACCGGGTATCGCATGGGCGACGGAGTGCTGCAGGACCTGATGATCCTGGATGGTCTCTGGTGCGCCATGTGCGACTATCATATGGGTCTCACCGCCGAGAACGTGGCCGAGAAGTACGGCATCACCCGCGAGATGCAAGATGAGATCGGTTATCAGAGCCAGATGAAGGCTGCTGCTGCCATCGCAGCGGGGAAGTTCAAGGCCGAGATCGTCCCGGTGGAGATTCCGCAGAAGAAGGGCGAGCCCAAGATCTTCGATACCGACGAGCATCCTCGGCCCGACACCACTCTGGAGGGTCTGGCCAAGCTCAAACCTGCCTTCAAGAAAGATGGCACCGTGACCGCGGGCAACGCCTCCGGCATCAACGATGCTGGGGCAGCCATGGTGGTAGCCTCCAAGGAGTGGGCCGACCAGCGGGGCATCAAGCCGCTCGCCACTGTGGTCGCCTATGCCACTGCCGCTCTTGACCCGGCGTACATGGGCATGGGCCCGTACTACGCCACCAAGAAGGTACTTCAGATCTCAGGCATGACCTTGGGCCAGATGGACTTCATCGAGTCGAACGAGGCGTTTGCTGCTCAGGCCGGGGCGGTGGCCAAAGAGCTGGGACTTGACATGTCCAAGGTGAATCCGTACGGCGGGGCCATCGCTCTGGGGCACCCGATCGGTGCCTCCGGAGCTCGCATCCTGATCACCCTCATCCACGCCTTGAAGCAAGAGGGCGGTACCTATGGTCTGGCCACGATGTGCGTGGGCGGCGGCCAGGGTGTGGCTACCATAATCAAGGTCTGAGGTCTACCGGGAACAAGCGCGTAATCCGAAGGCGGGAAGTGCGCGACCCACAAGGGCAGGTAACGACAAGGAGACAAACGTGAGAGAAGAAGTGGAAAAGGCGCTGGACCTCATCCGTCCCGCTCTGGAGAATGACGGCGGGAACGTGGAGCTCATCGACGTGGATGAGGCCACAGGTACGGTCAAGCTCAGACTGGTGGGCGCTTGTGGCAGCTGCCCGATGTCGCAGATGACGCTGCGCATGGGTGTGGAGAGGGTCCTGAAGGAGCAGGTACCGGCAGTCAAAGAAGTGGTGGCCGTCTGACAGACGGTCGCTACCCACCAAGCGGCGGCCGTCTAGCAAGTGGCGGCGGCCCGATGAGCGGTGGCGGATGGGCGGTAGCGGATAAGCGGTGGCCGCCTGCAAAACAGGGCTTGCCCCTGCGATGCTGCTTGCCAAACTGGGTTGTCGAGTACTGTCACTCAGACGCTGTGAGCCACGCTAGGACTTGAGCTTGGTGAGGGGGCCGAGGAAGCGCTGTGCCTCGCCCCGGAGATAGTTGAGTTTGGCAGTGGTGGCCGCAAGGCTGGCAAGCCTTGCGGCCACCACTTCTTGTTTTCTTTCTATTTCGACCAGACGCGGCCCCAGAGCTTCTACTCGACGCGCGATTTCCTCCACGTCTTTGAGCGAAGTTATGCCCAGCTGGCGCGCCTGCTTGGCCAGCCTGCCCAAGCGGAAGATGACCAGACCGAAGCCGATCAAGATGAGGGCACAGCCCCCGGCAATCATGATGATCATGGCGAGCGTCATGCCGCCATTCTACCCGACGAGGGGAGCAGTCTACCTGACTAGGGGAGGACGGTTCCTGGGCTTGAGCTCGAACCGACGGATGGCGGCTAGGTCCCCCCGGGCGCTCAACCGGGAGATCTTGATCACGTCGCCTGCGCGCGGGGCGTGTATGAAGAGGTCTTTCCCGATGTATATGCCTACGTGATAAACCGGGGACCCGAAGGCCACCAGGTCACCCGGTTGGATCTCCTCCCGAGCCACAGGAGCCCCCATCTCGGCCTGGTAGCGGGAGTAGTGGGGCAGTCTGACTCCGTGCTGAGCGTAAACCCAGCGCGTGAAGCCCGAGCAGTCCATCCCCGTAGACGGAAGACTTCCCCCCCACAGATAGGGCACACCGAGGTAGGTAGCGGCGGTCTCTACCACTTGCCTCAGAACCGCGTCGTCGATCTCGGGAAGAGGACCGGTGTAAGTCTGCCCGGCGGCAAGCAGGGCGGCCATGGCCTCCTGGAGTCGTTTCTGCTCTTCCTGCTGGCGGATACGCTCACGTTCGAAAACCTCGGCCACTTTGGCATCAAGGGCATCCAGTATGGCCTGGCGTCGAGCGAGCAGGGAATCGACTGAGCCTGACTGCTGCTTGAGTCTGTCGCGTAGGACGACCTCGAGCCGTTTCTTCTGCTCCATCTGCGCGACCAAGACGTCAAGCCGCTCCTTGCTCCGCTGCAGGTTTTCGATCAGGCGGCGGTCCTGCTCGGCTAGGCTGGCCACTAGACGCACGCGCTGATAGAGATCCCCCGCGTTTTCCGAGAGGAGAAGGAGCTGCAGGAGTTGGTCTCGGCCGCCGGCCTTGTAGACCGCGCGGATGCGGTCGTTGAAAAGGCGCTGCCGATACGCGTGCTCAGCTTCTGCGCTCTGCAATTCCCGTCGCAGTGCGGCCATCTGCACGTTGAGGTCTTCAAGAGCGACGGTCAGGCGATTGAACTCCTCGGACTGTCTCTCGAGTTCGGTGTCCAAGGCTTCGATCTCTCGCCGGATCAGCTCGGCTCTGGCCGTGAGAGCGTCGACTTGTGCCTTGGCCGGTTCGGCCAAAGTGATAGTGGTTGTGCTGGTGTCAGCGCCGGAGCCGGCGCTCCCGGCGGGGGTGGCGAAAACCGGCGTCGCCACCAGGAGGACCAAGAGCAAGGTCCCCAGAGCGGCGATTGCGGCGGCCATAGCAGCTAGAAGATGGGCCGCGCCCAGCGGCCTTCGGCCGCTGGGCGCATGGGGGGCAGGTCGGCGCTGTGGAGTAGATATCGGAAACGGCGAGCTTGCTGGAGTCGCCGTCTGGTGCGCGCTCTCTGAACAGGTGGCCAGGGGGGCGAGCCACCGCTCGGACAGCTTATGCGGGATCGAGGGGAACATCGTTTGGCGCACACCACCTTTCTCCACATTGCCTGGCTCTTGTATCGGCAGGATGGCCGCGAAGGCTTACTGCCTGCCTCGACCGGGCGCGACCGACTGAACCTCGACTGGGAAAGGGCTTACCGGCGAGGTCGCAGATCGGGCATAGCGCTGCCCTTAGAAGTCGTCAGCGAAGACGATGGCGGGAGTGGTGGCGTCTTGCCTCAGACAATGGTTGGGGTCTGGCGCCCGTCATCTTGCAGTGGTGGTGCCTGAGGCGGGGAGCCTGAGGCCGGGAGCTTGAGACGCGGAGGCGACGCTGGGGCTGCACGGCCGGAAGCTTGTGCTATACTTACTTGCCCAATCGGCGCGGGGTGGAGCAGCTCGGTAGCTCGTCGGGCTCATAACCCGAAGGTCGCAGGTTCAAATCCTGCCCCCGCTATAATGGAAAGAAAAAGGCCTGTTAATCCAGGCCTTTTTCTATGAGACCCCGAATTGAATCTGCGCCATCTCCGTATTGGGGAGAGCGGTAAGCGATGCCCGGGCGGCTGTTGGCCGCTTGTGCAGAGCGGGGGATTTGAACCCCCGCTCACGGTTAACCCACAACGCGGCACAGCCGTCGCTCACGGAGCTGCCCCATCGCTGGCAATGAAGCCCCGACTTTTCCGGTCGCTCGACTTGTAGACCAGTCCGGCCGACGCCGAGTCGAAGTGGTCGACCATGAAGTAGACGTCCGTACGAAACTCAGCGCTTGTCCCGGTGGGGACCTCAAAGGGCTTCAGGTCAGGGTTTGTCTGCTCATCGCGGCTGCCGTTTACGTACAGTTGGAGGTCCTTGTTGGCGAACCGGAACGGTGAGCCACTTTCGTTTCGGATTCTGACCGTGGCGCAGACGATGTAGTCCCATTGGCTGAGGGCCACAGTGAGGCTCACGCCCTGCCGAGGGCCGACGTCCAAAGAGGGCGACGGGTAATGGGTCACCGCTACTGCTGTCGGCTGTCCGTCTATCGTCTCCATGGGGCTGCCATCGGCATTGACATAATGTCCGTCGCGCCAGAAGAACTCGCGGCTGGAGTCCTGTACGAATCGACCGTTCCCAAGATATTGGTACCCTCCCTGAACGCCAACGAGCGCGAACGGCGCTGGAATACCGTCTCGCAGGTAGGTTCCCGGTAGGGGGAGGTTGGTGGGCAGTGTGCTTGGATCGGTACAGCCCAAGATGGCGACGGCTGCGGCAAGTAGAAGAAGCCCGGTAAGGATCACTCGAAAACCGTGTTTCCTCACAAAGCACTCACCCCTCCCTGGCAGCTTTGTGCGCCAACTCCTTAGACCACCATTATCGCAGTCGTGTGACCTCGGTAGCGCGCCGTGAGACTCGTCTCGGTTCGTCCCGGCCTATTCTGTGCTGAAGAGTTAGCCACCGATCGGCCCCCGAACTCCGCGTTCTAGATAGTCACCAGCCGGAAGGCAATGTCGGTGGTTGTTTCAAGCCGGGCCCCCGCTACCATAGGAGAAAAAGGCCCGGCGGTCCGGGCCTTTCTCTATTCCGGTCTCCCCCTCCCTGGTGCTACTTACCCTCTCTTCGCCTCTCTTCGACCAATGCTAACAGGCTCCCCCACGGACTGGGAGCTTTCGCCTGTCACTCCCCGCGGGCTCGCCTTCGCCTACGAGCACAATGCGGTATCTCCAGTCTCAGAGCCAGGGTGCAGTCAGCAAGATGGTGACGGTCCTCTTAACCTCCTTGGTCTCCTTGCTCTCGACCCAGTCCGGGTAGACATGGTGGTAGTCCTTCTGGAGGGCGGCGTTGATGATCGTGGTAGTGAGCGTGCCCTCGAGGGTGAATACGGCCCTTCCCGAGGCGTCCACGTAGCCGCTGACCGTACCCGTGAACTCGTACTTGTGGTAGCGCGGGGCGTTCCCGGACATCCACGCGTGGACGGTGGCATCGGATTCCGGCAGGTGGATGGGTCCGTCGTAGTCGTCCCCATGGACCACGTAAGCGCAGGTTCCCGTGAGCTGGTTGTTGCGCGCATCGTAGGAGACGGTCATTTGTCCAGACGCTGCGTACTCTGGCGAGTCGACCGAGGCCGAGGCGCGCATTCCCGTGGCGATGCCGTCAGCCCCCGCGGTTCCTCGAAGTACGAAACCGCTGAAAAGCTGGGCCTCCCATCGGGAGAGCGGGTCCGAGATCTCCCCATTCGCGAAGGTCACGTTGCCCTGTCGGGGAGGGAGCAGCCGGACATAGTACTCCTGTAAGAACTTCTCTGCTTCCGCCTGGGTGTTGGCGGCAAAGTAGCCGCGCACCATGACCGCCATCTCGCTCGCGCTGATGCGGCCATCGGTGACGGGGCCCAACTGGGCGCCCGAGTAGACCGTCTGTACGTTGAGGTCCCGGAAGATGCGCTCGATCAGCTTATGGAAGCGGTTGAGCCGGGACTCCAGGGTCTCCTCGGGATCGATCTTCCGGATCCAGACGTTGGTGCTCTCGAAGAGCTTGGCCGCGTCAAGTTCGGCGAAGATGAGCTCCAGGTTCTTCTTCTGGGCCTCGACCTTGTCCTTGAGGGCCAGGCGGCGTTCGAATTCGCTCTTCAGCTCCTGCTTGACCTTCTCCCGATAGAAATCCTCTTCCTTGCTGGTTAGCGGGGGCAGCCCTAGGAGTTGCCGGGCTTGGTTCTCTTTGCGGATCCGCTCCAGGCAAAGCTGCCGGGAAGCTCCCTTCATGTTGTCCCATACCGCCTCAAAGTCCCCAGGGTCCACCGCGCCATAGCCGAAGAGGGTACCGGTTGAACCCTGGGTATAGACCCGAAACGCCTTTTCTACCTCGCCGTCTCGCCAGACATCGAGCGCGTTCTGCATGCCCATGAGGGTATACTTGACCACTTTGCCCGGAACCCCGGTGTAGTCGGTGACGAGGTCGAAGAGCTCCTTGCCGGCGGCATCGGTATCCCCTTCCATGAGGAAACCCAGGATCTTGCTGCCGGCGTTACCCACCTTGAGGATGTCGCGCATGCGTCTGAGGTTCTCCTCGGTTCCGGTAAGGTCACCTTTCAGGCTTTCCAGCTCGCTTGCGGCTCTCCTGCACATGTGGGACATGACCATCGAATAGCCCTCGTCGGTCCGACCTTCCCGCATATACTGGTCGAACATCTTGATGAGGTCCTGGTCGGCGGCGATGTCGGCAAACATGCGCTTGGCAAACTCGTCTTCGCCCAGGCCCAGCTTGCTGGCCAACAGGTCAGCCAGCATGCGGGAAGCCACCTTGGGATCGCCTCCGTTCTCGCCCAGGACCTTCTGAGCTGCCATCTGCCCGGCGTAGTACTTGGCGGCCTCCAGCTCGTTCTTGAACTGGGCGGGGTAGTAGGCGGAGAAGTGATAGAGAGGGAAGGTCACGGTGCCGGCCCCAGGGTCGAAAGCGGTGGCGAACACATAGGTCCACTCGGCGCCGTCGTGGTAGCCGAGGGCGAGAAGCGAGGGATCGGGGGTGGTCACCGGGTCGTAGCGAACGGTGAGGGTAGCTGCGTTGTCGAGGCGGCCCTCGCCGCCGGTATCCACCTGATAGCCGTCCCCCAGGAGTTGGGCACCGCTCATGGCAGGGGCGGAAGCGGCCGGGGCCCAGCTGGCCGTGGCCTCAGCAGTCGCGGGAAGGGCGTCGGCGGGAAGGACCAGGGCGAAGCCTGTGGTAGCGAGGTCGCCGAGGGTCGCCGAGCCGTCAGCGGCTAAGGCTTTGGGGATCGAGGTAGGGGTGAGGGTCGTCTGAGCGGCGCTGGACGGGGACGAGGCCCCAGGGGAAGACGTGTCGCTACAGGCGCCGGAAACTAAAGGGACCACAAAAAGGACCAGGAGCAGCACGAGCGCCCCGGTGTTCGCAGCGAGCTTTCTCATGCTGCCACCTTTCGCGAGGAGGACCGGTTGTCGAAGATATTGTGGCGGAAGAGGGGCGCGGGGTCAATGCGGGGGGAACGCGTTGATGTAAAGTCTTCCCCGTAACCAAGAGCCATGGTGTCGCCGCTCGCATACCCTCCCTGCTCCCCCTCGACGTATGCGCCTGGACCTGCCAGTATTCCTGGTCCGACTCCAGCGCTGGGTCCAGGTGGAGGCCTGGAGGGGCAGGACTTGCTGGCCTGTGGTGTCAGGCTGGAGCTGGGCTCGGGTCTCAGGGTCGGCAGGCCTCTGGTGCCAGGTTTGGGCTGTCCGGAGGCTCGGGCACCATGTTTCAGGAGGGTGTAGATGGCTACAGACTTGCGAGTCGTCGGCATCGATGTCGCGGGCCGGCGGCCCCTCACGTTAGCCTGGCTGGAAGGGGCCACAGGGGGCTTCTGGCCGGACACCCGAGACCTGGTCGAGATCAGGGTGCGCGTAGAGGAGTTCCAGCCGGAGGTAGTAGCCATTGATGCTCCTTGCGCCCTCAGTCGCGAGCTCCATGTTGACGTCCGAGGTGGCCGCGAGGTTTACCGGGGTCGGGAGTGCGACCACGAGCTGCGCATTCGCAACATCCAGCTCTACCAGGTTCCCCCCCAAGGGAGCTCCCGCGTCGGTGACTGGATCAAGCAAGGTCTCGCTCTTCACCAGATGTTCATTGTCCTCGGCTATCAGCACCCGCGCGCGACAGGGGCGCTCCGGTCGGTGCTCGAGGTCTACCCTCACGGGAGTTTCGTCACCTTGTTGGACGGGATACCTGCCCCGAAGCGCAGCCGACTGGGCCGAGAGCAGCGGGTCGCGGTGTTAGAGAAACACGGGGTGAGTGTGGCCGGCCGCACCGACCACGATGCTCTTGACGCCCTGGCGGCCGCCCTGACCGGCCTCAATTTCTGCCTGGGCGAGGCGTGCTGCGTCGGGGATCCGGACGAGGCGTTGATCTGGCTTCCGGTGTGGGTACTGCGGGAGCGGTATGTCAAAGTCCCCGCAAACGAGACCCAGCTGATGGCAGGAGCGCGGAACGACCCTTCCGGAGGCGTCCGGGCCGTATCATAGTTCCGAAGACCGGAAGGCGGGTCGATACTGGTGGCCGCGCCCGCCCTGCGGCAGACAGCGTGCATCATGCTGAGAGTCAGCGGTACCTGACTGTGAGGCCCAAGCCCAAGCCGTGATGTCCAAACGCAAAGCCACAGTCCGATATGTCCTGATCCATCTGGCCCAGCTGGCGGCGGTGGCAGGGGCGCTGGTGGTCATCCGGTTCTTCCTGGGACTGCCGGCCTGGCTGCTGGGCGTGATCGTAGCTGTCTGGGTGGCAAAGGATGCAGTCCTCTTCCCCATCGTGTGGAGGGCCTATGTGGGGACCTGCGCCGGCGTCTTGGACGAGCTCGTGGGGCAGGAGGCGGTCGTCACGAGCAGCCTGAACCCTGCCGGATATGTGAGAGTGCGAGGCGAACTCTGGAGGGCCGAGCTGCGCACTTCCCACGGTCCGCTCGGCAAGGGCGAGATTGCCAGGGTGGTCGCCATCCGAGGTATGACCTTGCTGGTCGAACCAGGGAAGGATGTCCTTGATGGCCTGAGGCAGATTCAGGTCCGGACCTAATTCTCGGGGCCCATGGCTTCCGGAGGCGTCTTGCCGGGAAGGTCGGCTGAGCAGTCCAGGCTCACATCCAGTCGAGCGGCCAGTTCTTCCAAGAGCGCATCCTGGGCTGCCAGGTGGGCCTGGACCTGCTGCTGCTCGTGCAGGATGGTCTCAGCGTCCTGGTAGGTCTGCACGGCGCGTTCGTCAGAGGCAGCGCTGATGACCTGCTGGCCTACCATGATCACGGAGAGAAGGACGAGTTGCAGGAAGGTCTGGGAGATCCACTGGACGATCGGTAGCGCGCCGCCCTTGATGGCCTGAGGCAGGGCTACGAGGCTGAGGGCCGCGAAAGCGTAGGCGCACCACATGGTTCCCACGCCTTCGGTTATCCATTTGGCGAGAGTCCCGTTAAAACCGACCTTGTGATGTTCGCGCACAGTCCGAGGGGGATGGGCTTGCCGAGAAGAGATACGGGGATGGGGGAAGTAATCGTAGAGGCTCATGATGGCTCCTCCCAGGTCTGGTGGTGGCGGCTCCATACCCATCCTAGCAGGGTCCTGATCGGTGCCGGCAGGGCGTCCGGCCTGTCCCGCGGGGGTGGTCCACCGTGTCCTCCCTCGAACCCTCGGCCACTGCGCAGTCTGTGGAAGCTTCCCGCAGGGTCATGCCATATTGAGCGCTAAGCCGCTGTTAAGAACGAGATTCTTGTCCTATTAGGTCGCCGGGAAGGGCAAGGAGGGGACGTTTGACAGGGAGGGGCTTGCTCTTGGGCACAGCGCGTGATTGCGACCGAGGCAAAGCGACGCGGGCTTCAGTCGGACCGTTTGTGGGAGAACTGGACCGGTGAAGGTCTTTGCCAAGTCCGTTAAGGCCTGTTCCTGGTTTCTAGCTGCAGTGGCAGCCTGCATACTTCTTGTGTTGCTACTGGCGGTGTGTTTCGCCACCTTTTCCCGGTACCTCTTCAATAGACCGTTTGCCCCCCTGATCGACCTCTCGAGCTATGCCTTGGTGTGGGTGGCGTTCCTGGGCGCACCCTGGTTGATGGGCCAAAGGCGGCACATCCGCATCGACCTCATCGCCGACAGGGTTTCTCCTCGGGCGCGGCAGAGGTGGGGAATCGTCATCGATTACGTGGTAGTAGGGATCACCTGGGTCATTGCCATCGTCGGCGGCCTGCTCACCGTCGATTACCTGATCAAAGGCAGGGTGATCCAGGACGTTCTGGCCACGCCCCGGTGGATCCTCCTCCTGCCGATCCCTGTGGGGTCCTTCTTCTGGGGCCTCCAGTCTCTGCTTAATGGAATCGAGGATTTCAAGAAGCTGAAGGAGGCTGGCGCTGCGAGCCCGGAGAGCCGGCTTCGATGCTGTGGAGATCAACCACGCCACCTGTCACCTGGGCAACACCTTCCTCTCTCGCATCTGGAACCGTCGCGAGGACGAATACGGTCCCCAAAGCTACGAGAACCGCACCCGTTTCATCCGTAGCATCATCAGCGAGATCAAGTGAGTGTGTGGGGCCGACTTCGGGGTCCACGTCATCATGAATGCCGCCGAATACAACCATCCCCTGGCCACCGCTCCCGAAGAAGGGGCGGAGATGGCCAAGCTCATCGCCACGGTGGCCGACGGCATCAACTTCCGGTCAGAGCGCTACGGGCACAGGGGTGGTCTGCAGCAGCCTGACCGTCTGCTTTATCCCGAGCCGCCACTCGATCTGCCCCCGGACCTGGACTGGAGCATGGGAGGCAAGGGTGCGACCATCCCGTTCGTGGAAAGGGCAAAGCGCAAGGGGGTTACTGTCCCCATGTGGACGGCCTGCTGGATCGACCCCGAATTGGGCGAAAAGGCCCTGCGCGAGGGCCGTTTGGATTTCGTGGGGATGACCCGGCGGCTGCTTGCCGACCCTGAACTGCCCAATAAGGTCCGGGAGGGTCGCCTGGATGATATCCGGCCTTGCACTGGGTGCATGCACTGCTTTGACTGCCGCAACAAGAACAAGAAGCTCGAGTGCCGGGTCAATGCCACTTTGGGTCGGGAGATCGTCCCCGAATTCCAGTTCCGGCCAGCGGAGCGCAAGAAGAAAGTGATGGTGGTCGGGGCTGGCCCCGCTGGCATGGAGGCCGCACGGGTGGCGGCCAGCCGTGGTCACCAGGTGACGGTGTACGACAAAGAACCGCGGGTGGGCGGACTTGTGCTGCTGGCCGCCGTAGTGCGGGACACCGAGACCCAGCCCCTGGTGGACTTGGTCGCCTATCTCAGACGCCAGCTGGACAAGGAGAAGGTGAGCGTCCGTCTGGGGAAAGAGGTGAACGCGGCGTTGGTCCGGGCCGAGAAGCCCGATGTGCTCATCATCGCCGCTGGCCCGGCCCACACCAAGATCGAGCTGCCTGGGGCGGAGAAACCGACCTTCGTCAAGATCGAGAAGCTGCACAGACAGCTCAAGCGGGCTCTAACCTTCTTCTCGCCGCCCACGTTGGTCAAGCTCACCAAGTGGTGGATGCCGGTAGCCGATTCCGTGGTAGTGATGGGGGGCAACTACCAAGGCTGCGAACTGGCGGAGTTTCTGGTCAAGCGCGGGCGCCAAGTGGTCATCGCTCACAACGGTCCGGAAGCCGAGCTTGGCGACGGCATGACCAACGATGACCTGGCCAATCTGTGGCCTTGGTTCAAGCTCAAGAGGGTGACCGTGTGGCCCGAGGTGGAGTACCTGGAGGTCAAGGACAACGGCCTTAAGATCAGGGTGCCTGACCGCCGGGTCTATCTGCTGGAAGGCAAGAACGTGATGAGCGTGCAGGACTGGGGTCCTAACGAGGCTCTAGTCAAGCAGTTAGAGGGCCTGGCCGAAGAGGCCTACGTCATAGGCAGCTGCCGGGAGCCCGGCCGCATCGTCGATGCCATCCGGGAAGGGGCTCAGGTAGGCTTCGCGGTCTGATCCCGGCGCGCGCTGCGCGCTAACATGGGGCTCATGAACCCTCACTGGAAGCGCTCCCGACTGGACCTTTCGACAGAGGGGGAGGAAGCCGCCTCCCCGTCGACCCGTCGCGCCTGGCTGCGCGCCCTGACTCCTAACGTACTGCTCCTGGGCGTGGTCTCGTTCTTCGCCGACGTCTCCTCGGAGATGCTTTATCCGCTCATGCCTTTGTTTCTGACCGTCACCCTGGGCGCGCCGGCCGCTGCGGTCGGGGTGATCGAAGGGCTGGCGGAAGCGACGGCCGCCGTTCTCAAGACGGTGTCGGGACGTATCGCGGACCGCACCGGTCGCCGGATCGAGCAGACCTTCGGGGGTTACTTCCTCTCGGCGGCGGTAAGGCCTGTCATTGCGCTCGCACACGCTTGGCCCTTGGTCTTGGCGGCGCGAGTGCTAGACCGGGCAGGCAAGGGCATCCGCACCTCGCCTCGCGATGCCATTCTTGCTGACAGTGCGCCTGCGGACGTAAGGGGAGCCGCTTTCGGTTGGCACCGGGCCATGGATACCGGGGGAGCGGTGGTGGGGCCGCTCCTGGCCCTGGCTCTCTTATTGGCGCTCGATCACAATCTGCGGCTGGTCATCGGCTTGGCGGTCATTCCGGGACTGATCGGGGCCTTCTGCGTGCTGGCCGTGTCAGATCCAAGGAGACGGCGGCGAGAAGGCCGGTCGAAGGACGTCAGCGTCGGCGATGAAGTCCGAGCAGGGCAAGCGGGCGATGCCGCAGCCGAGGGGACGGAGGCGGGAGGAAGCGCCTCGGAGGGGGCTCGTCAGCGTCTGCGCTGGTCGACACTGCCTGGACCGTTCAAAGTCTATCTGGCTGCGTGGCTTCCCTTCGTGCTGGTCAATTCGAGTGATGTGTTCCTGCTGCTCCGGGCCAAGCAGATAGGGCTCTCCTCGACTGCGGTAGTGCTGGTCTACGTCCTCTACAACTTCGTCTACGCATTGTGGAGTCTGCCTTTTGGCAGTCTGTCGGACCGGTGGGGCAGGCGTCAGGTGATGGTGGTGGGCATGGTGGTGTTTGCCGCGGTCTATGCCGGCTTTGCTCTTGCTCGCAGTCTATGGCAGATGATAGTGCTCTTCGCCATCTATGGGCTCTACATGGCAGCCACCGACGGGGTGGGCAAAGCTTTCGCTGTCGACTTGGTGCCGGTACATTTGCGGGCGACCTCGGTAGGGCTGCTCGGCACACTTGCGGGAGTCGCGACCTTATTAGCCAGTGTGCTCGCGGGCGTGCTGTGGGACTCTGTCGGCCCCTGGGCTCCGTTCCTGTTGGGGGCAGCCGGGGCTGGACTCTCAGCGATTCTCTTCGGGATCTTGCCACACTTGCGAAAGACCGCGCCTGTGACTTAGTTGACCGTCACCGTCTCTGACCGGGTGATCACAATACCGCGGCGGCCGCACTCACTGATGAAGGCATCCCGGACGGCGCGCGGCAGCTCCTCGGGACAGAGGACTCCGCTCGCCGTGATCCTCCCCTCCATGATCATCTCGGCGTAGATGGATGCCGGTGTGCTCGTGCCGTAGGACACACTAGTCGCCCCTGGCAGCCATCCGTTGACCTGTTTGATGTCAGGTGAGAATACGGAGTAGCCGATCTGTGCCGGCTTCCCCTGGCGTTCGCCGAAGCAGTCCACGGTGAGGACGCCGGTGTCGACGATGGCGCCGGAAAGGGCGAGCTCGGCCAGCTCTTCCCAGGGTGGGTTGGGCGGCAGAGTGGCGACGAACACGTCGATGGGCCGGACCAGGGCGCCGTCTTTTAGACGCACAGGGTTCTTGCTTACCATACCCGATTCCACCAGAGCCTTGTCCCAATCCAAGGCCTCTTCGGGTCCGCCCATCTTGAAGTCGACGTAGCGGAGACCTTTCTCGCCCCACCGGCGAGGCAGCGTACGGGGAAGAGTAGCCACTTCCTCATGGTCATGGCAGACCACGGTGCCCAGGCCAAAAGGCGCTGGGAAGGCGTACTTCTCCCGGCGGCCGAAGATCTCTACCCGCTTGAACTGACCGTCCTCGAAGAGAAGCGGAGGCTGGGCGCAATCGGTGTAGTAGGTTTCCTGGGACCAGAGCTGCAAAGGCACCGGCGACTCGAAGAGAGCGTAGTCCTTGATGCGGATCTCGTAGCAGCGGTCGAGGTCTTCGTAGCCGTTGGCGGCCAGGGTGTTCGTGACCCCGGGATCCATCCCGGTACTAAGGAGAGCCAGGAGGCCCTTACGCTCGAAGTCGGGCGCCAACTTCATCTGTTCGAGATAGGCCTCGTCGATGGTCAGAGTGCGGGTCTGGCCGGAGGCCATGTCCTGGTAGGAGACGCCGGCGGCCAGGCAAGCTTGCATGAGCGACAGATTGAACTCCGGGATGACCGCGTTAATGAGCAGCCTGGCCTGGGCTGCAGCGCGGGCGACTGCTGCGGTGTCGGCAGCATCCAGGAAAAGGGGACGAGCCTTTCCCCTACCCACGCGCTCGGCCACCAGTCGGGCGCGAGCCTCGTCGTAGTCGGCGAGAACGATCTCACTGACCATAGGGTTGCGGGCCAAGTTCCAGGTGATGACGTGTCCCTGCTGACCGGCTCCGACGATGAGGACCTTCATGGTGCTGTGCCTCCGTGGGGTTTTCTAAGCGTCTGTACGGTTGCGAGTCTCTTAGCTACGGCCCTGGACCCCGGTCGGTCGCCCCGCCCGTCCGGGCCGGTTCAAGTAGTGCCTTCGCGCTGGGAGTGGGCGGCCAGGTATTCGCGGGGGTCGGTCATGCAGCGGAAGGTCTCTAGGCAGCGCCAGAGTATGGCCGGGGAGACCGAGCGAGCTGTCTTTCGGCTCTCCCGTCGTTGTAGCGACTCCCACAGCCACCCAGCGATGGCCCGCGGCGAGTAGGTGGACTTGTACAGCCGGGCGAATTCGGTGTAGAAGCGGTCGAGCTCCAGCCGGGTAGGCACCACGGCATGGGCCAGGTCGTAGAGCTCCCACTTGCGGGTGGTGATGGTCTCGCGCACCTTGTCGTAAAGCAGGGTCCCTGGCAGCGGAGTGAGGATGGTGAACCAAGCATTGACCAGAGCGTGGCTGCGCACGTAGTCGCGCAGCCGCCGGAAGTCGCTCTCGTCGTAGTCAGGGTCGACTATCAAGGTGCCGAACACGTTCACCCCGGCTCTGCGAAGCACCCGTAGCGCCGCTTCGTTGTTCTCGGCGGAGTTACCTTTGTGGAGACTCCGTAATCCCTCGGTATCGATCTTCTCCAAGCCCACAAAAACGGTGACGAAGCCTGCCTCTCGCAGCTTGGCGATGGTCTCGGGATGGCGGGCGATGGAGTCAGTGCGGGCCTGATAGATGAAGCGCTTCTTGATCCCGCGCTCCAACAGCAAGTCTGCAATCCGTTCCGCTCGGGGGATGCTGGCCAAGAAGTTATCGTCCGTGACGAAGATGTTCCGGCCCTCGATCGTCTCGATCTCGGCTAGTACCCGCTCGGGGCTCTTGACTCTCACCTGGGACTGGTAGAAGTGCCACACGCTGCAGAACATGCAGCGGTAGGGGCAACCGCGGGAGGTTTCCAGACTGCTCAGCTCCCCCCGCAATCCCAGGTGATAGGACTTGAGCGACCGGCTTGCAAACGACCGAGCGGGCAAGGGAAGCGAGTCCAGATCGGGGATGATGGCCCGGGTGGGGGTGGTCAGTTGCCCATGGGCGGTGTTCAGTATGAGCCCGGGGACACTGGCCAGTTCGTCACCCCGGGCGAGCGCGCGGAGAAGCTCCGGAGTGGTCGACTCCCCCTCACCGAACACTACGGCATCGACCCAAGGCACGGCGAAGTCACTGGGCGAAAGCGAGGCGTGATGCCCTCCGACGAACACGAAAGCCCCGGGATACCGGTTCTTGACCGCGTGGGCCAGCTGGAGCGTCTCGGGTACGTCCACAGTGAAGGAGCAACTCAGGCCGCAGGCGTCGGGGGCGAAACGGTCGAGAGTGGCCCCCAAGTCGGCTCCCGGGAGCATATCGAGCAACTCCACCCGGTGCTCGGGCTCCAGGGTAGCGGCCACCATCTCCAGGCCTAGAGGCTCGACCACGGCCATGGTCCGGAATCCGGCCCGAAAACCGGGACGGCGCCTCGGCCTAGGTTGTAGCAAGAGCACTCTCATCTCTTAGCCACAAGTCGTGAGCACCCATAAGGACTTCGAGCGGCAGGCGCTGGTTGTCACCCGTGCACCGTCGCCCACTAGTGTAAACATATAGCAGACTCGCGCGGGGAGTGCTTGAGGTTTTTGCGGGCGATCGGGCCGAGGACACCGGCGCCTCAAGAGAGCCCCGAGGACGATGTGGCCACTTACCGCTAAAACAAGGGGAGGCCAGGCATGAACACTTCGGCGGGCGGCCCGGGGCCGCAACTTTCGCCTGAGGAACGCGAGGCGTGCCGACCGTGGATCGACAGCGCCTTTCCCTACGTGAGTAGACCCCAGGTCGGCGAAGGATCCGCGCGGGATAGACTCGTCCAGCAGGTGCGGGGCATGCTCCTGGGACTGGCTATCAGAGATGCCTTGGGCAGGTCTACGGAGGGCCAGGCCCCTGGGGCAGGCGCCTCCGGTTCGGCGAAATCCGGGACTACCTCGATCTGCAACGGGACGGGGTGGGGAAGGCCGCCCTCGGTCTACCTACGGACGACACCCAGCTCGCTTTCTTTACCGTGGAATCGCTTCTTCGTCAGGGACGGCTGGATCCGGCCGACCTGGCTAGCTCGTTCTCGCGGGAGCGCATCTACGGTGTCGGGCGTACTGTGCGGGCGTTCGTGCGCGCCCACAGGGACGAGGGTAAGCCGTGGTGGCAAGCGGGGCAGCCCAGCGCGGGGAATGGCGCCTTGATGCGTATCGCTCCGGTGATATTGCCCTGGTTGTGGGGGGTGTCGAAGCAGCCGTGGGTAGATACCGTTGTTGCCACCGTGGTGACTCACCGTGATGAAGCGGCGGTCGCCGCTAGCGCGGGCTTCGTGGGGCTCTTGTGCGAGCTGCTGGGGGGAGGTCGGGAGTCGCCGGTCTTGGGTGGGCCTGAAGGCGGGTCGGGCTTGCCGGCAGTGAGTGATCCTCGCTGGTGGCCGCCGACTTTCTTGCGCTACGCTCGCACCGTGGAGACAGGGGCGGTATATCGACCCCGTTCGCCCTTCGTGTCTTTTGCGGGCGCGCTGTGCGATTTTGTCGAGCAGTTCGTGGCGCCCGCAGTCGAGGCGGAGAAGAGCCCTGGGGAAGCTTCGCAGGAGTGGCATTCCGGCGCTTACCTGCTGGAGACTGTCCCCCTTGTCCTTCTGATCCTGGCCTTGTACGGGAGCGACCCCCAGGAAGCCCTCATCCGGGCGGTCAACGACACCTACGACAACGACACCATAGCTGCCATCGTAGGGGCGGCTGTCGGCGGGCCGTGCTACATTGGATAAATGGGTTATGCAGATAACCTAACCCACTACACACGACCGGACGGCGAGGCCGGTGACCTGAGGGAGGTGCGGCGTTGGTCTACGTCATCATCGAGCAGCGCATCATCGACTGGCCCGAGTTCGAGCACCTTTTCCGCGGGGACGTGGAGCGGCGAAAGATCATTGGCTCCAAGGGGGCCAAGGTGCTCCGCGACCCCAACGATGCGGAGAATGTCGTGATCTACTTCGAGTGGGAAGACCTCGACAAGGCCCGGAAGTTCATCGCTGAGTGGGACGCCACGGTGCCCTGGTGCCGGTGTCGCGTGTTGGAGGAGGTCTTCAGCATTGAAGGCTGATCCTTGAGGACTGGACCGTTCCCGAGCGGTGTGTGGCCAGGTTGGCCGCGTCTCGGGCAGCGCGTCGAGAGCGCTAGCCGCGTTCCCAGCAGGCTCATGGCAAAGGCAAAGCCTTCCAGAGGACGAGGAGGTGTGTGAATGGACGTATCAGAGGCAATCCGGAGCAGACGAGCTATCCGCAAGTACAAGCCGGACCCGGTGCCGGACGAGCTCCTGCGGGAGATCCTGACTGAGGCCCGGTGGGCTCCCTCGGCAACCAACACGCAATGCACGAATGTGTACGTGCTGGCGGGAGAGCCCTTTGCCAAGTTCAAGGCTGAGTTGCGGGCGTATGCGGAGTCGGAAGTGGCGCCCAACCCCGATTTTCCGCCGGCGGTTGAGTTGCCTCCGGCCCTGAAGGCTCGGCAGGAGAGACTCTTCCAGACCAGAATGGCTTTTGTCGCTGCCGAGGAGGCCAAGCTGGGCCTGCAGCCCCCGGAGCCGCCGGTGAATCCGGCGGTGGCCATGGCGGACATCTTCGGGGCTCCGGTCGCCCTAGTGCTGACCTTTGACGAGAGGGTCTCCCCGGGATACGGGTGCTTCGACGCTGGGTTGTTCGCTATGGCTCTATGTCTGGCTGCTCAAGCCCGCGGGCTGGGCACGTGTATCACCGGCTCTAACGTGCGCTACCCAGACCTACTGCGCAAGATCCTGCCGGGCACCGAGCACCAGAAGATCGTCGCGCTCATCGCTCTGGGCTATCCGGACTACGAAGCTCCGGTCAATCGTTTTCCCAGGGAGCGAATACCGGTAGAGGAGTTCGTGACCTTCGTCAGGTAGGGGTCTCTGTGGCGTAGGGGTCTTGGTTAGGTACGGGTCTTCGTTAGTTAGGGACCGGGGTGTCGGTGACCGTGGCTGCCCGCTCTGCCGTCGCTGCTCAACGTAGCGACATGGTTGTCCAATCGGTCGGGGCAGACTCTCACACGATGAACAACAGGAGTCCTGCCACCCCGGTCATGACCATGACGAAGATCCGGTAAGCCTTCTCGGGTATCTTGCCCACGGCCAGGATACCTATGGCGGCTCCAGCGGCTATAGCCGGGATCATGATGGCGTTGAAAGTCAGGGTGGCCGGGCTGATGTTCTTCCAGAAGAAGATCTGAAGGGGGACCTTCAGCAAGTTGATGATGAGGAAGAACCAGGCCGCCGTTCCGATGAACGAATTCTTGGACAAGCGCATCGAGAGGAAATAGATGGACGTGATAGCGCCCGCCGCGTTGCCGATCATGGTGGTGATGCCGGCCCCCAATCCCGCCACAATGGCGAACCATCGGGCTTGCGGATAGCGGGGTTGCCTCTTTTGGACATCCTCCCAGACCCGGAGGCCCAGCAGGACTAGGATGATGGCGCCCAAGAGATACCGAAAGGCAGTGTCGGAGAGTCTTCCTCCCACTAGCACCCCCACTCCCAGCCCGACTACCGCGCTAGGCAGTAGTTTGAGAAGTGATTTCCAGTCTGCATTCCTCCGGTACCAGGCGACGGCAAAGAAGTCCCCCACGCAGAGCATGGGTAGGAGCAGACCGGTAGAGAACCTTCCTCCGAAGGCAATAGCCATCAGCGGGATGAACATGAGCGTGAGGCCGGTGATCCCGGATTTCGACATCCCGATCACCATGCCGCTGATGATGGCGAGCGCCCATTGGTAGGCCTCTACCTGGCTGATATCAAAGTGCATGTGTATATGCTTTCCGTACCAACGTCCTCCCGAAGAAACCACTAATTGGCGTAGTATACGACCCCTCGCCGGTCCCGGCGTCCCGGGCCGGTCCGTGCCCCAGCGGCGTGAGGCAGGCGGCGGGTGGCAGAAGACCGGGGCTGCAGGTGGCCGCGGCGGGAGACGGCCGCGGCGGCGGGCGGCCAAAGCGCGAGAAGATCGCGGCAGCCGCTCGCCGGGGCAGCCGCTACCCCTACACCCAGGCCGCTCCCCCGTCGACCACCAGGAACTGGCCGGTCACAAAGTCGGAGGCGTCCGAGGCCAAGAAGACAGCCGCGCCTACCAAGTCCTCCGGCTCCTCCCGACGCTTCAGGCACTGCATCTCGATGGTGGCGGCGAAGTTCTGCTCGCTATCACTCCGCAGTAGCGCGGCCTCGGTAGCGGTGAAGCCCGGAGCGATAGCGTTGACGCAGATACCGGAGGGTCCCAAGGCCCGGGCAAGCGACCGGGTCAGCTGGCGCACGGCCGCCTTGCTGCAGGCGTAGGGCAGGATTGCCACCGCTGGGGGGATCTCCGTGATGTCGGAGGCGATGTTGATGATCTTGCCGTGACCCTGTCTTTCCATAAGCGGGGCGATAGCTTTGCACATGAGCCAGGTCCCCCGGCAGTTGATGGCGAAGAAGCGGTCCCAGAGCTCGACTGTCCACTCCGTCCACGGCCGGGGATCGATGCCGGAGCTGAGAGCAGCGTTATTAAGCAGGATGTCCACTCGGCCGTAGAGGTCGAGCACCTTGTCGGCCACGGCCGCCGTCGAGGTCTCGTCGGCGATGTCGGTCTCCATAGCCACGGCCTGGCCGCCCGCGGCGCGGATCTCGGCAGCGGTCCTTTCTGAGCGCTCCAGACTGATGTCGGGAAGCAAGAGACGGGCGCCTTCCCGCGCATAGGCCCAGGCGAAAGCCTTACCCAAGCCGCGGCCTGCGCCGGTGACAATGGCTACCTTGTTCTCGAGTGCTCCACTCATTTTTCGCTCCTTCGAACTAGCTGGCGGATTGACCGCCTTGGTTTGTCACATAGGCGGCTGCCTCGCGTCCGGCAATGTATCCCGAACACAGGGCGAAGGTCAGCGCGCTTCCTGGGTGGCGGAGATTGTAGTTTTCGTGCTCCCAACCGCTCGCGCAGTCTCCTGCCGCGTAAAGACCCGGGATCGGCGCGCTTTCCCGATCTAGCACCCTTAGGCGGCGGTCCACCTTGATGCCCCCGAGGGTGGTGTCGAAGCCCTGACGGCCGAGGACGGCGTAGAAGGGACCCGTGCGCAGCGGGCGCAAGAACCTGGGCTCCTTGTAGAAGTCGAGGTCTACGCCCTGGTCGCAAAGAGTGTTGTAGTGGTCGACCGTATAGGCCAAGATCGGCGGGTCGACTCCGATGGCAGTGGCCAGCTCCACCCAGTCGTCAGCTTTGGCCACTGTTCCGCGGGCCACTCCGGCTTCGAGCTCGGCTTCCAGGTCCTTCACCCAGGCTCCGGCGCCGCCGGCCTCTCGCTCCATGCCACTGATAATCTCGCCCGTGGTGATGAGGTGCTCCTTGAAAGCCGAATCGAGCAGGGCCCAGCAGCTCTTGCCCGGCTGCCTGCTCAGCGCATTGCCGGCCTCGGTGTGGTAGTCGAGGAACAGGGTCTCGTCAGAGTAGCGATGTCCCTCCTTGTTGACCAACACCACCTCCGGACGACGTACCAGCAAGGTGAGCACGTGGGACCACGGGTAGTGATGGGGACCGGTGACCAGAAGGACGAAGTTGTCGTCGATCGCGGCGCCCACTTGCTCGGCCAGGAGCAGACCGTCACCGGTGATCTCCGGTCGGTTCAGGGTGAAGACGTCACCGTGGCCAGGGAAGTACTTCTCAAGCAGTACCCGGTTGCCGCCGAAGCCGCCGGTGGCGAGGACAACGGCCCCAACCTGGACGATGGACTCGGTGTCGCCGGTCTTGACCGTGACTGCGGTCACCCGGCCTTCGTGCGTCTGGAGCTGAGTGGCCGTCGCGCCGCAGAGCATACGGACGCCCAGGCGCGCGCACTCCTCTGTCAGCCGTTCCACAATCGTCTTTCCGATGAAGCCGCCGGGGCCCAAAGAGAAGGAATGAAACACCTTGGGGGCCTCACCTTCGCGCAGGAACTCGATCACATTGTCGAAGTACATGCCTCGTCTTTCGAGCCAGGCGACCAGCCAACCACAGAGATCGAGGCAGTCAAGGGTGAGATCAGGGTCGATGCGCCAGTGGGCGTAGGCCATCTTCTCTTTGAAGATCTCTTCCTTCGCGACGACGATGCCCTTGCGTCGCTGTGCCGGGCTGTCGATGGCGAACAGGCCGGCGGACTGGGCAGTGTTGCCGCCGGGGGCGGCCGCTTTTTCCAGGACCAGGATGTCGAGCGGCCGACAGGCGTTCTCGAGAGCCGACACCGCAGCTACCAGACCGGCGCCACCAGCGCCGAGAATGACGAGGTCGGCTCTGCATCCGGCGGGGCCAGGGGCGGCTGGTCGCGGTTCCTGCGCGGAGGCGGGGCAGTCCGAGTGGGGGCAGGGCGGGGCTGTCCAACGGTCGGGCAAGCTGCTGGGCGGATGGGGGTTGCCTGGTGTGTGGGGTGGGCGCATAGCAGGCTCCTCGCATCAGATTCGCGCTCACGCTAGCGCCGATTGGGCCAAGTGTCAACCTGTTTGGCCGAAGGCGCGGCAAGCTCACGCATTCCCCGGCTTCTTCCTGTCCGACCCAGGTTGTAATATGGATAGGCAGCCCGGCCGGGCTAAACTTTCACGCACCGAGGGGGTTCGGATGAACGTCTTTGAACTGCACGGTCGGCTGATCGAAGACTACCGACTCTACGTCGAAAGCTTCATTCGCATCAAAGACGAGCGCATTAAGGCGCTGGTCGAAGAGGAGATCGACCGGGGTTTGCTCTGGCCGCAGCCGCTGGTGCAGCTGAGCCCTTCGTTTGAGCCTGGCGGCACCATAGACGAACTGGTGGCTGAGGGCCTGCTGCATCCGGAATGCTCGCGCATCTTTCGGGTTAGAAAGGATGAGGACGCAGTCGGCAGGCCTATGACGCTCCATCGTCACCAGGTGGAGGCCATCCGGGCGGCGGCGGCTGGTGACGACTATGTGCTTACCACCGGAACCGGCTCGGGCAAGAGCCTCGCCTATCTTATCCCTATTGTGGATCGGGTGCTCCGGGAGCGCGCGGGTAGCTCGGACAAGCGCATTCGCGCCATCGTTGTGTATCCCATGAACGCCCTTGCCAATAGCCAGGCGGGCGAGCTACGCAAGTTCCTGTGCGATGGATATCCCGACGGCAAAGGCCCGGTCACGTTCCGTCGCTATACGGGGCAGGAATCCGATCAAGAAAGAAACGACATTGTCGCCGATCCGCCAGACATCCTTCTGACCAACTATGTCATGCTGGAGCTTATTCTCAGCCGGCCCAGGGAAGAAGGGCTGATCAATGCTGCTCAGGGGCTCAGGTTCTTGGTGCTCGACGAGCTCCATACCTACCGGGGGCGTCAAGGCGCTGATGTGGCTTTCTTAGTGCGTCGAGTCCGCAACCGTCTTGCTCCTCAGGGTCTGCAGGTGGTGGGGACTTCTGCCACTCTGGCTGCACCCGGTTCCTATGAGGAGCAGCGGGCCGAGGTCGCGCGCGTGGCTTCGCAGTTGTTTGGCGCGCCGGTGAAGCCCGAGCGCGTGATTGGCGAGACCCTGCGGCGGGCCACTGAACCAGCGGACTTGAGTGATCCTGAGTTTGTGGCCGCGTTGAGACAGAGTCTGGACAGTCCAGAGGTCGAGGTACCGACTCGGTACCAGGAATTCGTGAAGCACCCGCTTGCTCGCTGGCTCGAAAGTGTACTGGGAGTAGAGGCCGAACCTAGCAGCGGACGGCTGGTTCGGACTCAGCCCAAGAGCATCACTGGGGAGAATGGGGTTGCGAGGACCCTCTCTCAGCTTACGGGAGTGCCGGAGGAGATCTGCCAGGACCGCATCGCTGAATTCTTGATGGGCGCGACTCGTTGTGAGCGCGACCCGGCCACCGGTTTCCCCCCTCTTGCCTTCCGCCTGCATCAGTTCATCGGCCGGGGAGACACTGTCTATGCCACGCTCGAGCCGGAGGACAGGCGAAGACTTACCACCCAAGCCCAGCGTTTCGCAACGCCGGGAAAGGATACGGTGCTTCTGCCCCTGGCGTTTTGCCGGGAGTGCGGTCAGGAGTACTACGTGGTAAGCGAGGTTCAGGACGAGGCCGGTAATAGAGTGTTTGTGCCGCGGAGCCTGTCGGAGCGAGTCTCCGAGGGGGATAGCTCTGCCGGCTTTCTCTACTTAAGCACAACAGAGCCCTGGCCGCAGGATGCTGAAGCTCTACTCGACCGTTTGCCGGAGGACTGGGTGGAAACCGGTGATGGTTGGCGACAAGTTCGTAAAGCCCAGCACAAGAAGTTGCCGCGCACTGTGACGGTCTCTATCGACGGGCGGATATTGACAAGCGAGCCGCCTAGCAGCGACCAGAGTGTGACCTGCCAGTTTGTCCCGGCACCGTTTTCGTTTTGCCTTTCGTGTGGGGTTTCCTACGCGGGTCGTACTATGGACTTCGCCAAACTGGGCCAGCTCGGATCCGAGGGGCGGAGCACGGCGACCACTATCTTGGGCCTCTCCACCGTCCTTGGCCTGCGGCAGGACCCTAATCTGGAGCCTAGAGCCAAGAAGCTTCTCAGTTTCACAGACAATCGTCAGGATGCTTCGCTGCAGGCCGGTCACTTTAACGACTTCGTCGAGGTGGGGCTACTGCGCTCGGCTCTTTACCGAGCAGTGGCAGAGGCGGGTGAGGCGGGCATCCGTCATGACGAACTTACGCAGCGAGTTTTCGAGGCGCTTGAACTTCCTCTGGACCAATATGCGGTTGACCCCACGGTGAAGTACGGGGCCCTGCAGAACACTCAGGAGGCGCTGCGTAGTGTGCTCGGCTACCGCCTGTATCAGGACCTGCAGAAGGGCTGGCGCATCACGCTACCCAACCTGGAGCAGTGCGGCCTGCTTAAGATCGAATACCAGTCTTTGGAGGAGTTAGCCGCAGAGGATAGTGAGTGGCAGGACGCACACCCTGCCCTCGCCACTGCAACGCGAGACACTAGGGCAGCCGTGGCCAAGACCTTGCTGGATTGGATGCGGCGTGGTCTCGCCATCAAGGTGGACTATCTTAGGGCCACATGGCAAGAGTCACTTAGACAAAAGAGTAGCCAGCATCTTCGTCCTCCCTGGGCCATCGATGAGCAGGAGAAACTCCGTACAGCCTCGGTGGTTTTCCCCCGACCGCGGAGGGTGGAGGATAGTGGCGGCAATCTTTTTGTCTCTGGGCGCGGGGGCTTCGGACAGTACCTACGCCGCCCAAACACTTTTCCGCGCCTTGGCGCGAGACTTTCGATAGATGACGCCAATCGCATAATCCGCGAACTGTTCGAAATCCTGCGCCGGGCTGGCCTGGTCGAGGTGGTAGAAAGCAAACACGGTGATGTTCCTGGCTACCAGGTACCCGCTTCTGCCATGGTCTGGAAGGCTGGTGACGGAACCACGCCGTATTACGACCCCATCCGTGTCCCCAGTCTGCCCGCAGGCGGTGGACGTACCAATGAGTTCTTTGCCAGCTTCTATCGCACTACGGCGCGCAATCTGGTAGGCATAGAGGCCAGGGAACACACGGCCCAAGTAGCTTATGAGGCCCGCCAAGAACGGGAGCAGCGCTTCCGCGAGGGCAGGCTACCACTCCTCTTCTGCTCGCCAACTATGGAGTTAGGGGTGGACATAGCTGAGCTCAACGTGGTTAACCTGCGCAACGTGCCTCCGAACCCGGCCAACTACGCGCAGCGCAGTGGACGAGCGGGCCGTAGTGGTCAGCCAGCTTTGATCTACAGCTACTGCTCAGTGGGAAGTCCGCACGATCAGTACTTTTTCAAGCGGCCTGAGCTAATGGTAGCCGGTGCTGTCAGCCCTCCCCGGCTAGACCTGGCGAACAAGGATCTCATCCGGGCTCATGTCCAGGCCATCTGGCTAGCCGAAACCGATCTCTCTTTGGGCAAGTCATTGCGGGACATTCTTGATTTAAGTGGTGACGAACCTACGCTTGCGCTTCAACAACATGTCCGCGAGGCTATCGAAGCCGAGAAGCCGCGAGAGCGGGCCCGAGCCCGAGCTACCGCTGTGCTGGCCGACTGCCAAAGGGAGCTGGAGGCGTCCGGGTGGTACGGCGAGCGCTGGCTAGACGAGGTGCTGGACAAGATCCATCTGCGCTTCGACCGGGCATGTGACCGCTGGCGCGACCTGTACCGGGGTGCCCTTGCTCAGTTCAAAGCTCAGAATGCAGTCATCTCCGACCCCACTCGCACCGAAGCCGACAAGCGAGCGGCCAGACGATTGCGCGGCGAGGCCGAGCAGCAGCTAAGCCTGCTCACGGACGTCGACAACTTGCTTCAGTCAGATTTCTATAGCTACCGGTATTTTGCCAGCGAGGGTTTTCTCCCCGGCTACAGTTTCCCGCGACTTCCTATCTCCGCCTTTATCCCTGGGAAGGGCGGCGCAGGTCAAGGAAGCAAGCGCGAAGAAGAATTCATACAGCGCCCCAGGTTTCTTGCCATCTCGGAGTTCGGACCGCGGGCCATCATCTACCACGAGGGCTCCCACTACGTCATCAACAAGGCCATACTTCCGGCGCGCGAAGGCGAAGAACTGGCCTTAACCCGGGCCAAGATCTGCCCGCAGTGCGGCTATCTACACCGGTTTGAAGCTGGCGACGGGCCTGATCTATGTCAGAGCTGTGGGGCATTTCTTCCGCCAGCCCTCACTAACCTGTTCAGGCTTCAAAACGTATCTACCTCCCGCCGAGACCGCATAAGCTCAGACGAAGAGGAAAGAATGCGTCTGGGGTACGAGCTGATGACGGCAGTATGCCTAGAGCACGATGGCGTTCGCCTGCAGAGGTGCACTGCCGAAATCAAGACCCCGGATGGAGAAACTCTGGCCAAGTTGACTTATGGCCACGCGGCGCTCCTCTGGCGGATTAACAAGGGCTGGGCTCGGAGGCAAGACCGGGCGCAGTTGGGGTTTCTGCTCGATGTGGAGCGGGGCTACTGGGCGCGAAACCAGGACGAGGATGCGGACGACTATGACCAGGTACCGCGCGCAGCACGCACTGCTCGGGTTATACCCTTTGTGGAAGACCGGCGCAACTGCCTACTGATAGACATGGCTAGATCTCTTACTTCCAGTGAGAATGCCTCGCTGCGGGCCGCGCTCAAGAGGGGAATCCAGGCTTGCTACCAACTGGAGGATGAAGAACTAGCTGTGGAACCATTGCCCAGTGACGAGGAGCCCCGCCGCATCCTTATGTATGAAGCGGCGGAGGGCGGGGCCGGGGTTCTGCGGCAGCTCCTCTATCCCGGGGCCCTTGCCGCGGTGGCCAGGGAAGCCTTGAGTATCTGCCACTTCGACCCGGAGACGGGAGAAGACAAGAGGCGTCCGCCACGCGCCCGCGAAGACTGTCAAGCGGCGTGCTACGACTGTCTGCTTAGCTACCAGAACCAGCGCCATCATCAGCTGCTTGACCGGCATTCTGTGCGGGAGCTCCTGCTCATGCTGCGCGTAGCGCAGGTGGAGACTTCGCCCTCGGGTCTTAGTAGGGCCGAGCACCTGCAGAGGCTGAAGGAGCTGGCCGGGTCGGAACTGGAACGAGCTTGGCTCGAGCTGCTCGAAAGCTACAAGTTGCGTCTGCCCTCTCACGCGCAGTACCTGATCCCAGAATGTGGCACCAGGCCGGACTTTCTCTACGAAGACCAGCAACTGGCTGTCTACATTGACGGACCGCCGCACGACTATCCGGGGCGGCAAGAACGGGACGCAGCACAGACCATAGCCATGGAGGATTACGGTTACACGGTGGTGCGCTTTCATCACAAAGATGATTGGCTTGCCGTGATCGATCGTTACCCGCATGTGTTCGGGAGAGTTGCACGGGGCCAAGTCACGACAGGCCAAGTCACGACGGGCCGAGGCGCTCAGAGTGCCGGCGCGGGAGGTGACCGGTGACCTTCGCTGTGGGGTCCTTGGTGCGCGCGCGTGGTCGTGAGTGGGTGGTACTTCCTGAGTCGGAGGGCGACCTCTTGGTTTTGCGGCCGTTGCGCGGCACCGAGGACGAGGTTACGGGTGTCCTCCAGACGCTGGAAAAGGTTGAGCCCGCCACGTTTAGCCTTCCCAACCCCGAAGATCCCCGCCAAATTGGTGACTATCGCTCTGCCCGGCTACTCCGTGATGCTGTGCGTTTGGGCTTTCGCTCCAGCGCCGGACCTTTCCGCTCCTTTGGTTCGATAGCGGTTGAGCCTCGGCCCTATCAGTTGGTGCCGCTCCTCATGGCCCTTCGACTGGATCCGGTCCGCATTCTGATAGCTGACGACGTAGGTGTAGGCAAGACCATCGAAGCGGGCCTGATTGCCAAAGAACTTCTGGAGCGGGGTGAGGTGGAGCGCTTGGCGGTGCTCTGCCCGCCTGCTCTGGCAGAGCAGTGGCAGCGAGAGCTCTGCGAGAAGTTCCACATCGAGGCAGAGTTAGTCTTGCCCTCGACCGCTTCTCGACTAGAGCGGGGCTGTGGCCCCAGCGAGTCTCTGTTCGACCGGTACGCCTTTGTAGTGGTGTCCACCGATTTCATCAAGTCGCCGCGTCGGGTGGAGGAGTTCAAGCGCACCTGCCCTGAGCTTGTGATCGTAGACGAGGCTCACACGTGTGCTTCGGCCACCGACGGACGAAGCGCCCAAATCCAGCGTCATCAGCTGGTTTCGGGTATAGCTGCCGACCTCAGGCGGCATCTGATCTTGGTCACGGCGACGCCCCACAGCGGTAAAGAGGAGGCCTTCCGCTCTTTGCTCGGGTTTCTCGACCCTGACTTTGTCGAACTTCCAAGCGATTTGAGTGGCGAGCATAACCGGTCCCATCGACAGCGACTCGCCCGCCACTTTGTGCAGAGACGTCGCGGTGACATCAAGCGATACCTGGACGAGGAAACTGTCTTTCCGCAGCGCGAAGAGGCCGAGGACACCTACAAGCTCCACCCCGACTACAAACGTCTCTTTGACAAAGCGCTCCGGTATGCCAAGGAGACGGTGATCGAGGTGGGAAGCGACCGCCGGCGGCAGCGCGTTCGCTGGTGGAGCGCTCTTGCTCTCTTGCGCTCTCTGGCTTCGAGTCCGGCAGCCGCGGCCTCTACCATGCGCACGCGAGCTGCAGTGGCGGATACCGACACGCCCGAAGAAGCCGATGAGATCGGTAGGCGCACGGTGCTCGATCTCATGGGTGCAGACAGCGTAGAGGGTACCGACTTGATCCCCGGGGCTGACAGCGAAGAGGGTGACACCTCAGACCGGCGCCGTCTCTTGGAGATGGCTCGGGAGGCGGATGTGCTACGGGGAGCCCGGGATCTTAAGCTGCAGAAAGCCATTGGTTTGGTTAGAGAGTTACTCAACGACGGCTATCGGCCGCTCGTATTCTGTCGCTTTGTCGACACCGCGGAATATGTTGCCGCGGCGCTTCGGGAGGCGCTCACCGACGCCGAAGTTGTGGCTGTCACTGGCGTCCTTGCCCCCGAAGAGCGTGAGCTGCGGGTGAGCGCACTGGCTGAGCACCCACGCCGTGTTCTTGTCTCCACAGACTGTTTGAGCGAAGGGATCAACCTGCAGGAGCATTTTGATGCAGTGATGCACTACGACCTCTCCTGGAACCCCACGCGCCACGAACAGCGTGAAGGGCGGGTGGATCGCTATGGTCAGAAGCGACCTACTGTCCGCGTCCTTACCTACTACGGCATCGACAACCAAATCGACGGTATCGTTCTGGATGTGCTCTTGCGCAAGCACAAGGCCATCCGCAGCTCTCTGGGGATCTCGGTTCCCGTTCCCGTGAACACCGAGACTCTAGTCGAAGCTTTGCTTGAGGGTCTCTTGTTGCGCGAAAAGGCGGGACGCAGTCCCGATCAGCTTATGTTCGAGCTCGATGACCTGCAGGACCTGGTGGAGCAACGGACCAGTGTGCATCGGGAGTGGGAAGCTGTAGCCGACAGAGAGAAGCGGTCACGCACACTTTTTGCCCAGGAGACCATCAAGGTGGAGGAAGTCGCAAGAGAGCTGGCCGAAGTAAGGGCAGCCATTGGGAGCAGCCTGGACACCAAGCGCTTTGTGCACGATGCCCTGCTTGCCAACCGAGCTTTGGTGACCGAGGGGGACTCCTTGCACATCGATCTTGCCGAAGCTCCCCAAGCTCTACGTGAGGCTATGGGCCTGTTCGAGCGAACAGCTTTCAAGGGACGTTTTGACCTTCCGGTCGCCGAAGACGAGGTTTATCTTTCGCGAACTCATCCCTTTGTGGAAGGTCTTGCTGCTTACACGGCAGATGCCGCTTTGGATGGGTTGGCAGAGGCGCCAGCTAAGCGCCTGGGGGTTATCCGGACGAACAGAGTGTCTACGCGTACCACGTTGCTACTTCTGCGGCTGCGGTTTCAGCTAACCGACACTCTGGGGCGTAGAGGTTCTATGTTGGCCGAAGAGGCGCGCCTGGTGGCCTTCCGGGGGGCACCGCAGGCAGCCGAGTGGCTAGGGGAAGAAGAGGTGGAGGCACTGCTTGCCGTCGAACCAACGGCCAGCATTACACCGGAATTGCAGCGAGATGCTCTCTTTCGGATCATTGACGGCTTCCACTGCTTGTGGCCCCACCTGGAAGAAGTCGCCATGGACCGAGCTGGCGAGCTGGCCAAGTCGCACGAACGGGTGCGCTACGCGCTCCAAAGGGAGGGAGGCCGAGCGGTTAAGGTGACTCCCGAGCTGCCGGTGGACGTTCTGGGGCTGTATGTATATCTGCCCCAGGGAGGTAGGTAGGATGCCCTCCCGCCACCGCAACGGCTTTACCACTATCCGCACTGAGGGGGCCATCCTCCCCCGTGACCTGCTTGCTCGCATTGCTGCTGGCGACAAGAACTTGGGAGGTCTGACCCCTGATGACTATCACCTTTCTGGTGAGCGGCTTAACGAGGCCATTAACCGGGCTTGGAACCGCCTACAGGGGGCCTGGGCGGCCTTCCGTCGCGAGACCGAAGAGCTACGGAATGAGGCAGGCACGACCCCTACGCGGGAGCGGTGGCTGCTCCCCCTTTTCCAAGAGTTGGGCTACGGGCGTTTGCAGACGGCCAAGGCGCGCGAGATCGACGGCCGTAGCTATGCCATTTCTCATGCTTGGGTCACTCCCAAGGGAGAGATTCCTATTCATCTGGTGGGTCTCAACGTCGATCTTGACCGTCGGGCACCAGGTGTTGCTGGGGCGGCCCAGGCTAGCCCGCATTCGCTCGTGCAAGAGTTTCTCAACCGCTCCGACGCCCATCTGTGGGGCTTTGTCTCCAACGGGCTCAGACTGCGCATCTTGCGCGACAACCGTAGTCTCACCCGTCAGGCTTACGTGGAGTTCGATCTCGAGGCCATGATGAACGGCGAGGTCTACGCCGACTTTGCCTTGCTCTACCTGCTCTGCCATGAATCGCGGGTGGAGGGCGAGAGGCCCGAAGAATGCTGGCTTGAGAAGTGGAGCCTAATGGCCGAGGTGCAAGGTGTGCGCGCTCTTGACCAGCTGCGAAACGGCGTGGAACAAGCCATAAGTGTCTTGGGCAGCGGTTTTGTCAGTCACCCTGCAAACGACAGACTGCGACAGCGGCTGCAACGGGGCGAGCTGTCTGCCCACGACTACTACCGCGATCTGCTTCGTCTTGTTTACCGACTCCTTTTTTTGTTCGTAGCCGAGGATCGAGGACTACTCCTTGCTCCAGATGCTCCAGCCCGGGCAAAGCAGCTCTACACCCGGTTCTACTCCACCGCGCGGCTGCGGCGGCTGGCTGAACGGCGGCGCGGAAGTCGCCACTCTGACCTGTATCGGGGTCTGCGCCTGGTTATGGGCAAGCTGGGCGAAGAAGGAGGCTGCCCGGAGCTGGGCTTGCCTGCACTCGGGGGCTTTCTCTTCAGTGATCCGGGACCGGCCGAGCTGGGTTCTCTTGATATCACAAATGAGGGTTTGCTTTCTGCCATACGCCATCTCGCCTTTACTGTGGACGGGAACGTGCGGCGCGCCGTGGACTACCGCAATCTGGGGAGCGAGGAGCTGGGGAGCGTGTATGAGGCCCTGCTTGAGCTCCACCCGGAGGTCAACGTCTCGGCCCGAACTTTTGCCCTCTCGAGCGGGGGCGGGAGCGAGCGCAAGACCACCGGCAGCTACTACACGCCCACCAGCCTGATCCAGTGCCTGCTCGACTCGGCGCTCGATCCGGTGGTGGACGAAGCCGTCCGCAAGCCTGATCCCGAGGCGGCCATACTGAATCTGCGCATCTGCGACCCGGCCTGCGGCAGCGGTCACTTCTTGGTGGCGGCCGCGCACCGGCTGGCCAAACGGCTGGCCGCCATCCGCACGGGCGACGAAGAGCCCTCGCCGGAGGCGCAACGCACCGCTCTACGCGACGTCATCGGCCACTGTCTCTACGGGGTGGACGTCAACCCCATGGCGGTGGAGCTGTGCAAGGTGAGCCTGTGGATGGAGGCGCTCGAACCGGGCAAGCCCCTGTCGTTCCTCGACCACCGCATCCTGTGCGGTAACAGCCTGCTGGGGGCCACCCCGGCGCTGCTCGTCGCGGGTGTGCCCGACGAGGCGTTCCAGGCCCTCGAGGGCGACGACAGGAGGGTAGTGGGCGAGCTCAAGAGGCAGAACCGGCAGCAGCGCAAAGGCCAGGAGACCCTGTTCGCCGGCACCCTGCCTACGCTCGACACCACCGGGCTGGCGCAGACCCTCACTGACATCGACCGCCTGGACGACGACTCTCTTGCCGCTGTCCGGGCCAAGGAAGAGCGGTATCGGGAGCTCTTTCAGTCGCCGGAGTACCGACGGGCGAAACTGGCGGCCGATGCCTGGTGCGCGGCCTTCGTTTGCCGCAAGGTGCCGGGCGTGCTTGCCGTCACCCACGATGTGTTTGTGCGCCTGTCGCGCGCTCCGGAAAGCGTGCCTGAGGCTCTGCGGGCCGAGATTGAACGCCTGGCCGCGGAGTATCGCTTCTTCCACTGGCACCTGGCCTTCCCCGAGGTGCTGAAGACGGCGGGGGGCCGCGCGGCGGCAGGCGACGGCCCGGGATGGACGGGTGGCTTCGATGTGGTGCTGGGGAATCCGCCGTGGGAGCGCATCAAGCTCCAAGAACACGAGT
>OGCI01000719.1_pt1 | contig 33664 bp, 40 predicted proteins | sample 1570021 | NCBI WGS metagenome assembly OGCI01 (sample SAMN06264664, study PRJEB24512) | hot springs metagenome | isolation source: Hot spring water | place: South Africa: Tshipise | collected 2015-06-21 | reverse complement strand
TTAAATAGCGAACGAGCTCTTCGCTCTGTTTTTCCGTTCCGATAATTGGAGCGAACTCCGATTCAACATCGACTTTAATCATATGAATAGATGGTGCCACCGCTTTTAACCGCACACCAAAGCGCGATCCTTGACGAATAATTTCTGGTTCATCTAAGCTCATATCGGAAAGTGATGGAGCGGCGATGCCGTATCCTGTTTGTTTAACCATGCGAAGCGCATCCGCGATTTGATCGTATTCTGCTTTTGCATAAGCAAAGTCTTGCATTAATTGCAACAAGTGATCTTTTCCTCGTATTTCAACGCCGACGACTTCTTTTAAAATTTGATCGTACAACTCATCTGGGGCATACAAATCAATTTCTGCAATACCTTGCCCCATTTCAATGCCAGCTAAACGAGCTTCATCAATAAAATCGTATTCGCTAAATTGTTGTACGACTCGATCGACGTCGCGCAATCGTTTAATATCTTTCACTGTATCGCGCACCGCTTCTTGATAGCTTTCACGCAGCCAATGGTTTTCACGCAACACCATGACCCAGTTCGGCAAATTGACGTTCACCTCTAGCACTGGGAACTCATATAATGCCTCGCGAAGCACTTGGTACACGTCCGCTTCACGCATTCCTTCAACGCTTAACGCTAATACTGGAATATCGTATTTTTCACTTAACTGTTGCTTTAGCGTCTCCGTTTCAGGATGTTGCGGACGCACCGTATTAATAATCATAATAAACGGCTTACCTACTTCTTTTAACTCATTGACAACTCGTTCTTCCGCTTCAATATAATTTTCGCGCGGAATTTCTCCAATCGTTCCATCGGTTGTAATGACAACACCGATCGTCGAATGCTCTTGAATAACTTTTCTCGTGCCGATTTCAGCCGCCTCTTGAAACGGAATTGGCTCTTCATACCATGGTGTATGAATCATGCGCGGACCATTTTCATCTTCAAATCCTTTCGCCCCTTGCACCGTATAACCGACACAATCAACAAGGCGGATGTTCACTTCAAGTCCATCATCAACTTTCACTTTCACAGCTTGATTCGGAACAAACTTCGGCTCTGTCGTCATAATTGTTTTCCCTGCTGCACTTTGCGGCAGTTCATCTTGTGCCCGAGCTTTATCTGCTTCGTTTTGAATATTCGGAATGACAACAAGTTCCATAAACTTTTTAATAAACGTCGATTTTCCTGTTCGAACGGCGCCTACAACTCCTAAATAAATATCTCCGCCTGTTCGTTCAGCAATATCTTTAAAAAGATCGACCTTTTCCAACTGCCTTCCCTCCCTTATATTTAAAACATATGAGGACACTATATGCATATGTTGTTGTCCTATTTGTTTATGACTAAAAAAATCCCTTCTCTAAAATGTATTTGTTTAGAGAAGGGATCATGACTTATTTTACAAGAAAAATAGGTTCTTTTTTCTTTTCATCAATTGTGTATGGGAGAGAATAAGCAGGAACAAAGAGCGAATGCTTCACAAGAAGGTCGCGAATATCGTCTCCATAGCGATAATTGTGCGTCTCTGTTTGTAATTTCTCATACAAATCGATACGATAATCAATGTAAATTTCTCCTTTGCCGTCAATAATAAGCGGAAGATTTTTTCCTGAAAAAGGGCTGACGACGTGAGGAGGAGCGTCTAAACGTAGCTTTTTATAATCAAGCGTAAATACACCTTTAGCTAGCACATCTTTAAACGGTGGATAACCGTGAGCATCTTGATACATGCGAATGCGCAGCTTCAAGTCACGAATGGCTTCCGCTGAACGAAGATCCAACAACTTCACCGTCGGATTTGTTTCAACATCAACGAGAACATATTGATATACACCACCGCTTTCAAACGCATTGCCTGGCGGTTCAGCCATATATCTCGGAACAAGCATGTTAAAGTCAATCGGATATTTTTGATAAATCGGCGTTGACATGTCACGCGTTTGAATGGGTAACAGTCCGCCTGTCGCCTGACGATATTCATTTACCGCTTGTTGAACGCGCTCGACTTGTTCTTTGTACGGAATTTGATTTTGCGCTAAACGCTCTTGCGGATATAAGCATCCGGATAACAACATCACTATACTAACGACCATTGCAGAAAGCAGCCACTTTTTCATCATTCATCCATCCTTTTACTCTTGCACTGGTCCGCTAAATACGACAAACACAATAATGAGACCAGCGATCATCATACTTATGTACGCAATCGTCGCTAAAACGACTTTCAACACTTTATTTTTCACTTTATATCGGCTGAAATAAATGGAAAATACAGCTACAAACATTAACCCAATTCCTGTTAAAGAAATCCACATTTTTAACAAACCCGGTGACATCGCTCTCCCTCGCTTTCTCTCGTTTTGTCAATACATAAAAAAGCTGAAGTAAAGCGGGGCTTCTTTACTTCAGACGATGACTAACTTGCACCATCCATTTAAGCCTGAGAATGTTTTCATAGCATTGTATGCAATATTCATAACAACGCACTCTTCACATGCCCATTTCAAACAAAATTATAACGAAATGTTTGCTAAATCTTCAAGTTCTGACGTTTTGCCACGCGCCATGAGAGAGTCAACTGCACGCTTTACATCTTTGCCGTTAAATAATACATCGTAAAGCGCATTCGTAATCGGCATATCGACATTCATTTTTTTCGCTAATTGATAGGCAGCTTTTGTTGTCCGTACCCCTTCTACGACCATTCCCATGTTCGCTAGCACATCGTCAAGCGCCTGTCCTTTGCCGAGCAAATGGCCAGCGCGCCAGTTGCGCGAATGAACGCTTGTGCATGTCACAATCAAATCACCAATGCCTGTCAATCCTGCAAATGTGAGCGGATTGGCCCCTAGTCGGCTACCGAGACGCGCCATTTCTGCAAGCCCGCGTGTCATAAGCGCCGCTTTCGCGTTATCTCCGTAACCGAGCCCATCCGTAATCCCCGCTGCTAACGCGATAATATTTTTTAAAGCCCCGCCAATTTCTACCCCAATTAAATCCGGGTTTGTGTATACGCGGAAATATTGATGGTTCATAAATAAATCTTGAATGCGCTCGGCAGCTTCCATATTTTTCGATGACACCGTCACCGTCGTCGGATGGCGTAAACTCACTTCTTCCGCATGGCTCGGACCTGACAAAACAACGACATCTCGCAACAAATGGGCTGGCATTTCTTCCTCAATAATTTGAGAAATACGTTTATTTGTATCGGGCTCAATTCCTTTGCTGACGGAAACGATGGTAATCGGCTGTTTCACGCACGTTCGTACGCGCTGTAATACGTCGCGAATCGCTTTCGTCGGCACAGCTAATACGACCGTTTCCACTCCTTCAAGCGCTCGAGCAAGATCAACATAACCGACAATCGCATTTGGAAGATGAATATTCGGCAAATATTTTTCGTTTGTATGCTTTTCATTAATCTCATCAATCTGTTCCTGGCGCTGTCCCCAAAGTCGAACATGATGCCCGTTATCAGCAAGAACGATTGCTAAAGCCGTACCCCAACTACCAGCTCCTAATACAGTAACCATTGAATCCCTCCTTATTTGCGCGGACGTGCAATAATTTTAATTGGCGTTCCTTCAAACCCAAATGTATCACGAATTCGGTTTTCTAAAAACCGTTCATACGAAAAATGCATGAGTTCAGGGTCATTGACAAATACAACAAACGTCGGAGGTTTTACTGCTACTTGCGTCATATAGTAAATTTTCAATCGTTGGCCGTTATGTGTCGGTGTCGGATTCATAGCAATCGCATCCATCAACACTTCGTTCAATACGTTCGTTTGAACGCGCATCGCATGATTTTCACTTACCATTTGAATGATCGGCAACAGCTTATGCAACCGTTGCTTCGTTTTTGCTGATACGAATATGATCGGTGCATAATCAAGAAATTGAAAATGGTCACGAATTTTTTTCTCAAACTCATTCATCGTTTTTTCATCTTTTTCAATTGCATCCCATTTATTGACGACAATAACAACACCTCGACCAGCTTCATGCGCATACCCCGCAATTTTTTTATCTTGTTCAATAATGCCTTCTTCCGCATTAATGACAACAAGCACAACATCGGAACGCTCGATCGCCTTCAGCGCGCGCAACACACTATATTTTTCGGTGCTTTCATATACTTTTCCTCTTTTGCGCATCCCTGCCGTATCAATAATGACATATTCTTGACCATCACGTTTAAACGTTGTGTCAATCGCGTCACGCGTCGTTCCTGCCATATCGCTAACAATGACCCGCTCCTCGCCTAAAATAGCATTAACGAGCGATGATTTCCCAACGTTTGGCCGACCAATTAAACAAAATTTAATGACATCGGCATCGTATTCCTTCGCTTCACGTTTCGGAAAATGGGCGACGACTGCATCTAATAAGTCCCCGATCCCTAATCCGTGCGTACCAGAAATCGGGATCGGTTCTCCGAATCCGAGCGTATAAAAATCATAAATGTTTTCACGCATTTCTGGATTATCAATTTTGTTCACTGCTAACACAACTGGTTTATTCGAGCGATATAAAATTTTCGCTACTTCTTCGTCAGCAGCTGTGACGCCATCTCGACCATTCGTCATAAAAATAATGACGTCCGCTTCATCGATCGCAATTTCTGCTTGTTGACGAATTTGGGTCAATAGCGGTTCATCTCCAATGTCAATACCGCCTGTATCAATAATGTTAAACGTTGTGTTTAACCATTCACCACTGCTATAAATTCGGTCACGTGTCACTCCCGGCACATCTTCTACAATGGAAATACGTTCCCCGACAATGCGGTTAAAAATCGTCGATTTCCCGACATTCGGGCGGCCAACGATCGCTACAACTGGTTTCGTCATACGCTCACACTCCTTCATTAAGTTTCGAAACCCGAACAAAAAAGAAGCCCTTCCATTGAAGGGTCTAGCTTTCCCATTTTATCAAAAAAATCAATGTTTCACAATAATGAGCAAATCATCGCTTAGCGCGTGAGCAATGCCATCTAAAATAGCTTCTAAGTTCGCGGCAACTCGTTGCATCTCTTCATCGTTTTCACAAATAAATGTTACGCCACCAGCCACTTTGTGTGGTGACGTTGTAATAACAGCTAAAATCATTTTCTCCACAGTCATCGTAATACCCTCCCTGCTTGGTTCGTTTCTGACTTGGTTGGCATGCGAATCGCATTTTCCAACGTCGGCACATTCCGAATAATTGCTTTTGCTTTTTCCACATCTTTTTCCTGTGGTAAAATAAAAATGCCGACTCGACCATCGTCTAAATCCCGCTTAGCGAGCGGAACGAGCGCTGGCGTTCCTGAATCGCGATATACGCCCAAGGCGGTTGAAATATCGTGCAAAATGGCCTGCCGTTGCCCAAGATTCGCGATCGTGGAGCGGGCATTAAAATTTTTCGGCTTCAAGATAAATCCCATGCCATAGCGTAAAATTTCTTCTCTCCGCGCCTCTAAACCAATGTTCATGATATAAATGTTGTCGACATATAATCCTGGCCCTTTAAAATGAGGTTTTACATATTCCACTTCGACAATATCCCCAAGCCGACTACCAGACATGAGTTTACGAGCAATGATAAACGAAAGTGTAGCTGCAACAAGTCCGAGCCATATGTTCCATACTAAATATGCGAACGTACTTAAAAATGACGCGAAAATAACTAAATAATTTCTCCCTTCAAAGACAATGGCAATGCCTTCAATATACGTCTTACCACGCGGTACAAGTTCATATTGATCGAGCTCATTTAACGTATTTCGCTCCATGTTCCGCACGTCGCGAAACTGAGAAGCCGCGAGCGCTAAAAAGGTAATGGCAGCAAACTCTTTTTCCATAATAGCTGGCACGGCCACAGTTCCAAGTCCTGCCGCAATAAACCCAAGCGCAATATGAATAATTTTTCCGTGCAAATATGTTGGATATTGGCGATAATCTGTTTTCAATAAGTATAATCTCGTGAAAACGCCGACGATAACACCAAATAAAATCGGATACGTATATTCGTTCACGTTTTAGCCTCCTTCGTCCGCTTGTAAAATCTCGTATCGATATACGTCGGTAATTGCTCAAGCCACTTCCATACGAATAAACATGCTGCTGCAAACGCCCAGCCATCTAAAAATAGCAGTGAACCAACGACATGAGGGAAGGAAAATTGCTTTAACACAAATGCATACAAAAAGTCCCCTTGACAACAACCGACCGTCAAAACGAGCAAACGATCATAAAACGTTCGATACAATGAAAATGATGCAAGCAAAAGTGCAAATGCAAGCAACCATGTCGCATCTACAAATACCCAAACCGGATCAAACAACAACAAAAAATGAAAAGCAGCATATAGCATCGTCATACTTGCACTGGTGAATGCAAAATATATAAACGTCATCCCTGTTCGTTTCATAACGAAAAAATAGCTGACACAAAGCATGAGAACGTATGCAAGTGAAATGCGAAACGACCCAATCGTCACATCATAAGCAGACAATATAATTAACAACAAAATATATATACACGCCAATAGGCGAACACGATTTTTTGGAGCGAAAAACGTGTAAATGATCCATAAAAACCAAGAAAGCCAATAAAAATAACCTCCCTCCACCGTAACACCTCCACTTTCCATTATGTCTTATTTTTAAAAATTTAATCTCTGTATGTGAAAAAAGGGAATGGACAAAATAAGAGTGGAGGAGGGATCAGCATGGGGAAAGATCGTCAGGAAAAAAAGTTGAAGCAATCGCGACGCGTCGAATCTGATCGCGATCCAGCGAAAAATTTTGGAGGAAGTACAAAAACGGAAAAATAAACAGGAAAAGGTGCCCATCTAGGACACCTTTTCTTTATGATCTTTGGCTATAGCGCGTCGTCTCAACGCCTCGCTCACGCAGCCAATGATATGTTTTCCCTGTGATAACAAGGGGAGCTTTTTGCAAATCGTGAATTGTTCGAGTACCTAGTGCTGTCATAATGAGTGTTAAATCATCATGCAGACGCTCAATTTCCGCAATTAATGCTTCCATCCCTTGCTCAATAAGAAGACGCAACACGTAGCCTGCCATTCCTACCGCAGAGGCACCGAGCGCAATGCATTTAGCTACATCAAGAGCATGTTGCACACCGCCGCTGCCGATAATAGACAATCGCTCGGTAGCTGCCGCCACTTCGGCAATCGATGCGGTCGTCGTCATTCCCCACTCGTTAAAATACGTCAACGGTTGTTGACGTCGCTCATTTTCAATTTGTGCAAAATTTGTTCCTCCAAAACCACCAACATCAACTGCACATACACCTATATGTTCTAACTTCCGTGCCGTTTCCTTGCTCATACCGAAGCCAACTTCTTTTACAATGACCGGTACATCGACAGCAGAAACAATTTGTTCAATGCGTGAAAGCGCTCCGCAAAAATCACGATCTCCTTCAGGCATAACTAACTCTTGAACGACGTTTAAATGAATTTGGATGGCATTTGCCTCAATCATGTCGATTGCTCGCTTCGCCTGTTCCACCGTCGCTTCACTACCTAAGTTGGCAAAAACAAGTCCGTGCTCATTTACTTTGCGAATCACAGTAAACGACGAGCGCTCTCTCTCATCCTTTAAAGCAGCCATTTGTGAACCAACAGCCATAGCTATACCACACTGTTTAGCCGCGTAAGCAAGCTGTTCGTTAATTTTTGCCGTCTGATCGCCCCCGCCGCCTGTCATCGCGTTAATAAAAATCGGCGAACGTAAAGAAAGTTCGCCGATTGTTGTTTGCAAATCAATATGAGCAGTGGAAATATTCGGCAAGCTATTGTGTACAAATGTTACATCTTCAAATCCGTGCAAGCGGTGCTGTCCTGTTGCAAGAGCATATTCAATATGTTGTAATTTTCGTTTTGCACGATCCACTGCAATCACCATTTATTTTAATTTTTTCAGCTGTTCTCCAATCACTTCACCAATTTGAAATCCCGTCGTCGTCTCTGTTGAAGTTGTATATTCACGATAGTCTTCTTGTACGTCATCTTCGAGCAATTCACGAATGCTTAACGATAAGCGTTTTTCTTTTTCGTTTACTGCAAGCACTTTCACTTTTACAACATCGCCTTCTTTTAACACTTCATGCGGTGTCCCGATATGCTTTGTTGAAATTTGCGAAATATGAACAAGACCTTCAACACCTGGTAACACTTCAACGAACGCTCCGAATGGCGCTAAACGTTTCACTGTCCCTTCTAACACATCGCCTTCTTTTATTTTTTGTTCGATATGATCCCATGGAGCTGGCAATGCTTCTGTCACCGATAAAGAAACGCGACCGCTTTGTTCATCAATCGCAAGCACTTTCACTTTTACGACATCGCCTTCTTTCACGACGTCTGACGGATGATCTACACGTGTATGGGCAAGCTGAGAAATATGTACGAGACCATCAATCTCACCAACATTGACGAACACGCCGAAGTTTGTAATGCGCGCGACTGTTCCTTCAAGCACTTGACCGACGTGAAGCGACTGCAATGCCGCCTTCTTTTTCGATGTTTCTTCTTCTTCTACAACAGCCCGATGAGATAAAACGACGCGATTTTTTTCTCGATCAAGTTCAATGACTTTCACAGCTAACGTACGTCCTTTATAGTCTGTGAAGTCCTCGACAAAATCTTTCTCAACAAGCGATGCTGGAATAAAGGCACGGACGCCGACATCAGCAACAAGCCCACCTTTTACAATATCTTTCACGACTACATCAAACGTCTCGCCGTTTGTAAGTTTTCGTTCAAGATCTTCCCACGCTTGTTCCGCATCTGCAGCTTTCTTCGATAAAATAATTGCTTCATCTTCTACTTTTTTCACTTTTGCGATGACTGCATCCCCAACCGACAGCACATCGCTTGCTTTTTCGATATGAAGGCTTGACAGCTCACTAATCGGGATAATGCCGACAAGCTTGCTTCCCTCTACATCAACAAGCACTTGTTTGTCTTCTACTTTTGTCACTTGACCTTTTACTGTGTCGCCTACTTCATAGACGCGTACATCAACTTGATTCATCTCTTCCATAGTGAATACCTCCTTACACTCCACACCTGCTCGACGACAGAAATATATGTTGAATGGGCGAACAACGATGTGCTCGTCCATTAACCACAAAGAAAAAACTTCCTTTTTTACTAATCTGTATTAAAACGTTGTTTTTGTCAAGTCATAACTACTGATGTTCATCTAAAAGTTGTTGAATATGCTCCATAATGACAGCTGTGACCTCGTCAGCGCTCGCTCTTCTTTCCCGCCATGGAGCGAAATCAATTGGGGCACCGTATACGACTTTTAATCGCTTTCCGACACGATAAGGTCCGATGATGGCACACGGCACAACAACTGCATCGCTACGCAACGCAAAGAAGCCTGCACCAGCTAACCCTTTTTTCAATTTCCCGTCTTTACTTCGCGTCCCTTCTGGAAATAATCCGAGCACTTTTTTTTCTTTTAATAAAGCTAGCCCTGTCCGCAACGCCTCTCGGTCTCCCATTCCTCGACGAACAGGAAACGCATGCAGGCGAGAAACGAGCTGCTTCACAATAGGTGTGTGAAACAGTTCTTCTTTCGCCATAAAATGAACCGGACGCGGACATGTGATCCCGACAACTGGTGGATCTAAGTTGCTAATATGATTGGCGCAAATGAGGACAGCACCTTCTTTTGGAATATGCTCTACTCCACTTACTTCTATGCGATAAAGCGGAGTAAGTACATGTTTAACAACTGTGCGAGCAAACGTGTAAAAGCTCACTGCCCCCCCACCCTTTCATGGACAATGCACATAATACGATCAACGACTTCATCAATCGATAATGACGTCGTATCGATTTCAATGGCGTCTTCCGCTTTTTTCAGCGGAGCTACTGCACGTTGTGAGTCAATTTGATCGCGGCGGGCAATTTCCTCTTTTAGTTGCTCTAAGCTAGACGGAATGCCGCGCGCCATATTTTCTTCGTGACGACGTTTTGCCCGCTCTTCAACAGACGCAAGCAAAAAAATTTTCACTTCCGCATGCGGGAGCACATGTGTTCCAATATCGCGGCCATCCATGACAACGCCGCCGTGTCGACCTAGCTCACGCTGGCGTTTAACCATTTCTTCGCGAACCGCTGGGTGTTTCGCTACATATGACACGTTGTTTGTCACATCGTTTTTTCGGATTTCTTCTGTAACATTTTCGCCATTTGCAAATACAAGTTGCCCAGCTGGCGAAGGTTTTAATTCAATATATGTATCATTTAGCACGTTCATTAATTGTTTTTCATCATGAACGTCTACACCGCGCCGGAGCGCACAATATGTTAAGGCGCGATACATCGCTCCCGTATCAATATAAACGTAAGACAACGCTTCAGCTAGCCGTTTCGCGACCGTACTTTTGCCAGCAGCTGCTGGTCCATCAATCGCGATCGAAATTTTCTTCTTCATAATGCCTCCTGTCAATCGTTTTCGTTTCAACAAAAAAGCAGGAACGTTCCTGCTTCTATATTGTATCATACCGTTTATCGTTGGTCGAATGTTTCAATCGTTTTTGTTTCAGAATTTTTCATGACACCTTCGTAACGAATCACTTTCACGACGTAAGGTGCAAATGACGAATGGAAAACGACATATTGAGCGATACATAAAAAAATAAACTGTATAATAGCAAGCTTCCACAACATCCGTTCAATTGTCTTCATTCGCCTCTTCCTCCCTGTCATTTTATTTTTATTATGGGAGAAAATACGTATACTTATGCTTCAAATTGTTCCTTTTTTCTCGTTTCAATCTGCTTTTCAAAACTATAGCGAATTAACGTGAGGCGATCAACATCGCTCACCTCTAAAAATTGCAAAGATGCTTTCGGGACGTTTTCTTCAAATATACGAACAACGCGCGCGGGAAAGCGTAAATAATGATAGTCCCCTGAACGCATATGAAGCACAAGCCAAATTTCAATTGTCATTCCATGTTTCAATCCCGTTTCATGATGCGGTAGCACAATGGCTGCCCCACCGGCACTCATGTCGCTCGTTACTGTCGTAAATGGAGCAAACTCTTCATTCAACGGATGAACGGCCACGTCCGTAATGGCATCGACACGCACAAATTGTCGACGTTGAATGCGAAGGAGCTGATTGTCTCCGGGGTATGACAAAATGAGCAACGGCACATTGCGTCTCGTTCTTCCTAGCACTTCTGTTTCAAACGCATAAACCGCCTCATCTTCCCCGACGAAGCTCGCTTTTAATTGCGTTCCGTCTAACAAAAATGCGGTGCGATTCGTGCTCATATCAATCGGATAATCAATATAAATTTTCCCATCTTCCATCTCTGCGACTTTACATTTGTATTTTTCCATTTGCTCGCTATATTTCGGCTCAAGCGTTAATGACACCCCAATTTTAATCAACGTATGTTCCCCCTCGCTAAAAACATTTCCTTCTTGACCTTTATTGCATAAAAAATACACCTCAAAGCATTTTCAATTTGACAATAACATGATACCATCAAAATGAAAAGAAAAGAATTGGGAACGAGGAAGAAATTATGTGGGCTATTATTTCTGCCGGGATTGCCCCCGGATTGGCGTTGCTCAGTTACTTTTATTTAAGAGATGAATACGAAACAGAACCGTTATCCCTTGTTTTGCGCATGTTTTTATATGGAACGTTTTTAGTGTTTCCGCTTATGTTTATTCAGCACGTATTAAAAGTTGAACATATGTTGCCAAACGCGTTTGTTGAGGCATTTTTATCAACTAGTTTGCTTGAAGAGTTTTTTAAATGGTTTGTGTTTTACTATGCAATTTATGATCATCGCGAGTTTAATGAACCTTATGACGGCATCGTTTATGGCGTAAGCGTATCGCTTGGATTCGCTACGCTTGAAAACATTTTATACTTGTTGGCAAACGGAGTGGAGTTTGCTGTTACTCGCGCACTGTTGCCTGTATCAAGCCATGCTTTGTTTGGTGTAATTATGGGTTTTTATTTAGGGAAGGCAAAATTCGGTTTAGCTACAAAAGAAAAAGGATATATATGTCTATCTTTTCTTCTCCCATTTTTATTTCATGGGATATACGACTATATTTTATTAACACAAGAACGATGGATATATTATATGCTTCCGTTTATGATTTTTTTATGGTGGCTCGCTTTACGAAAAGTAAAACTTGCGAGAAGCATGATAGTCGATATTACTCAAACATCAAGCCAAGCGTAACGCTTGGTTTCTTTTTTATGTATAAAAACGTCATTGTGACAAAAAATAGCGTCAAAAGGTATTGTTTACACATCAAGGGAGGAGTCACAATGCACAAATGGTTTATTTGCTTATTCCTTATCTTCTCGTTTAGTTATACGTCGCAAGCACACGCGTTTTCAAAACAAGTAATCCAACGCGGAGCGGTAGGTGATGATGTTATTGAATTACAGGCAAGACTACAATACCTCGGCTTCTACAGGGGCAAGATCGATGGGGTATTTGGCTGGCGAACGTACTGGGCGTTGCGAAACTTCCAATATAAATTTCAATTGCCTGTAGACGGTTTAGCGGGACAAACAACAAAGCAAAAACTCGTTCGAGCTTCAAAATATTACAAATCGTTTGTCCATGAAAATTTACGAAAAGGAAACACTTTCACTCATTATGGGGGCGTTCCATTAAGTAAACAAGTAAAAGTTCGGCAAACGAGGACAAACAACCGTGCGACTACTCAAAAAGCAGCAAATACACAACTAAAAAAACGAGCTAATCCACAACAAACGGCTACAAGAAACGCAAGAACAGCGGCCGTCAACGTCCCGAATGGCTTTTCACAAAATGATTTACAGCTTATGGCCAACGCTGTACACGGGGAAGCACGCGGTGAGCCGTACATTGGACAAGTGGCTGTTGCGGCAGTCATTTTAAATCGCATAAATAGCCCTTCTTTTCCGAACACAGTAGCCGGCGTCATTTTTGAACCAGGGGCGTTTACCGCCGTAGCAGATGGACAAATTTGGCTTACTCCGAACGAAACGTCTCGTAAGGCTGTGCTCGATGCATTGAATGGATGGGACCCGTCAAGTGGCGCGTTATATTACTTTAACCCGAACACAGCGACAAACGGTTGGATATGGAGCCGGCCACAAATTAAACGAATTGGAAAACACATTTTCTGTAAATAGGAGGGGAGTTTTTTGCTACGTATTTTACTTATTGCGGCACTATCTGTTGGCATTGCTGGCACAGCATATTGGGGATATCGGGAACATCAACAAAAAAATGCGATTTTAATTCACGCAGAAAACAATTATCAGCGCGCGTTTCATGATTTAACTTATCAAATTGATTTACTTCACGATCAAATTGGAACGACATTAGCGATGAACTCCCGACAATCGCTATCACCTGCGCTTGCGGAAGTATGGCGCCTTGCTTCCGAAGCGCACGCAACTGTCGGGCAATTACCACTTTCTCTATTGCCGTTCAATAAAACAGAAGAATTTTTATCAAATATCGGTGCGTTCAGCTACCGTGCAGCCATTCGCGATTTAGATAAACAACCGTTGGATGCTGAAGAATATAAAACGTTACAACAATTGTACAAAAAGTCTGCTGACATTCAACAAGAGCTGCGGAATGTGCAACATCTCGTACTAGAAAACAACTTGCGGTGGATGGATGTCGAATTGGCGCTTGCAACAAATAATCGTCCAAACGACAATACGATTATCGACGGGTTTAAAACGGTAGAAAAAAATGTGCAGTCTTACCAAGAAACAGACTTTGGTCCCTCATTTACAAGTGTAGAAAAACGCCAACAACGATTTTCACATATAAACGGAAAAAAAATTAGTGAAGAAGAAGCAAAGCAAATCGCCAAAACATTTCTCGGATTAAAAGGGAATGAAGAAATTCAAGTCGTTCATAGCGGAGAAGGGGCGAGCGATGCCTTTTATAGTGTAACGATTAAAAATCCAAAAACAAAAAGCGAAACGTATATGGATATTACTGAAAAAGGCGGATATCCAATTTGGGTAATTGAAAACCGTCCAGTCAACAAGCAAAACGTGAGTTTAAATGAGGCAACGATGCGAGGGCTTCAGTTTTTAAAACAACATAAATTTAACAACTTTGAATTATACGAAAGCACCCAGTACGATCACGTAGCTGTCCTCACATTCGTTACAGCACGAGATGGGGTGCGTATTTATCCAGAATCCATTAAAATGAAAATCGCGCTAGATGACGGGAACATCATTGGCTTTTCCGCACGTGATTACTTATCATCTAAGCGGGACCGAACGATTCCAAAACCGAACATTTCTGTCGAGCAAGCACGAAAAAAAATTAATCCGAACGTAACCATTATGGAAGAAAGAAAAGCGATCATTATGAACAACATCAATCAAGAAGTGCTTTGCTATGAATTCTTAGGAACGCTCGGAGACGACACATATCGCATCTTCATCAATGCACAAAACGGTATAGAGGAGAAGGTCGAGAAGCTTCAAAATCCTGAACCGGTATATGGCGAAATATGAAGGGGCTGACCATTCAGCCCCTTTCTGTCGTTTCAACAATCGCATCTCGCATAATATGAATCATCGCTTCAAGCTGTTCAAACGTGCTAGCTAGCGGTGGCATAAAGACGATGACATCACCGAGCGGGCGCGTCAACATTCCTTTTTCTCTCATTTTTAACGTCGTTTTGTACCCCATTCGGTCCATCCACGGATACGGTTCATGAGTATGGCGATCGCGCACAAGTTCGATGCCGCACATTAGACCGAGTTGCCGCACATCCCCGACATGCTTTAGTTCTGTAAACGATGCGAGCTGCTCAGCGACAAATGATGCCTTTGCCTCTACTTGTTCAATTAATCGCTCTCGTTCAAAAATCTCCAGATTAGCTAGAGCAGCTGCACAACCGAGCGGGTTTCCTGTATAAGAATGTCCATGAAAAAACGTTTTAAACTCCGCATAGTCCCCATAAAACGCTTCATAAATGGCTTCTGTCGTCAACGTAGCTGCAATAGGCAAATAACCGCCTGTAATTCCTTTCGCCACGGTTATTATATCTGGTCTGACATCCTCATGTTCGATCGCAAATCGTTTTCCTGTTCGTCCAAATCCGGTAGCGACTTCATCAACGATGAGCAAGATGTTATAGCGACGACATAGTTGTTCTACACCTTTTAAATACCCTGTTGGCATCACATGCATCCCACCAGCCCCTTGAATCATACCCTCGACGATCATCGCAGCAATTTCTTCATGATGTTCAATGAATAACGTTTCTAATGCGCTTAGCGCCTCATCGCGTACGACGTTCGGATCGTTGCTCGGATGGCGATAGACGAGCGGGAACGGTGCTTTATAGCTCGTAAACATTAACGGTTCATATACGGTGTGAAAAATATCGATCGCTCCGACGCTAATGGCACCGACCGTATCCCCATGATAACCGTTTGTGAGCGTCACAAATTTTTGCTTTTTATTTTCCCCGATATTTCTCCAATATTGAAAGGCGATTTTGAGCGCAATTTCCACCGCTTCCGCCCCGCTGTCGGAATAAAACACGCGCGTGAGGTGACTTGGCGTCCATTCAATTAATTTTTCGGCTAATGCGATCGCAGGAATATTCGCTGCACCTAGAAGAGTCGAATGGGCGATTCGCTCAAGCTGCCCGCGGATGGCATCATCAATTTCTTTTTTTCGATGCCCATGCACGTTTAGCCAAAGCGATGAATACCCATCATAATACGTTTTTCCGTTCACATCTGTTAAAAAAATCCCGTCGCCACTTTCAATAACGAGTGGATGTTGTTCATAATCTTTCATTTGTGTAAACGGCAACCATAAACACGTTTTACTTTTTTCAATCCACTCGTTCATTGCCACCATTCCTTTCTCCATACGATTTCACCATCAGAAATATTCGTCATATACGGAATTTCACCAATAACTGGAACACATGTCATCTTTTCGATCATACGTATATTGTCTTGCTCAATTTCATTCGTTGGAGTAGAAAATCCGTTCATAATAATGCCCGCGATATGCAAGCCATGCGCTCTAGCATATTCAACCGTTAACACCGTATGGTTAATCGTTCCAACACTCGCTCGCGCCACGATAATGAGCGGCAAAGATAATGCTTGTGCTAAATGGGCAACAAGAAACGATTCATCGACGAGTGGAACAGCGATCCCTCCTGCTCCTTCAACAAGCACAAAATCATATGTTTGTTGAAGTTTTTGCACATGTGCTACAATGCGATTTGGCTCAATCGTTACTCCATCCATACGGGCAGCTAAATGCGGAGAACAAGGAGTTTGCAATAAGTATGTATATCCTTCTTCATCCGTCACATCAATCACTTGTCGATACATTTCCACATCCGGTGCAACCCATTTCCCCCCTTGCCATTGCGCCCCGCTTTGAATCGGCTTATAAGCTGTTGCGCGTATTTGTTTGTCTATGAGAGTACGCAACATACAAACGGTAACAAATGTTTTCCCTACGTCCGTATCTGTTCCTGTAATAAAAAGCCCTTTCATCCTCTTCCCCCCCTTATTTTTGTTAACTAATATTTTATTAAAGTTAACAATTCAAAGCAATAAAAAAAGCGTCCGCACGTTTATTCGGACACTTTTTTCTCTCTTTCAACGATGCACGCAGCAATGGAGTCGCCGTGAAAACGGCCGTTTTCAATGAAAATTTCGTTCGCGTTATTTCCAGCCGCAATAACTCCCGCAATAAAAATACCTTCCACATTTGTTTCCATCGTTTCTGGATTGTACATTGGTCGCCCGGTTTCCTCATCGATATGAACGCCCATTTTCTTTAAAAAATCGTGGTCTGGGTGATAGCCTGTCATCGCAAAAACGAAGTCATTTTTTATTTTCTTTTTCTCGCCATTTACTGTATAAATGACTGCATCTTCTGTAATTTCCTTCACATGAGCGTTAAATTCCATCGTGATGATTCCTTGACGTACAAGCGAATCAAACTCAGGCAAAATCCACGGCTTAATGCTCGAAGAATATTGCGAACCTCGGTACAAAACGGTGACGCGTGCACCTGCCTTAACGAGTTCTAACGCGGCGTCAACGCTTGAATTTTTCCCGCCAATGACGACACAATCCGTATTGTAGTACGGATGTGCTTCTTTAAAATAATGCGTCACTTTTGGTAAATGTTCGCCAGGTACATGCATATAGTTTGGATTGTCATAATATCCTGTCGCAATAATGACATACGTTGCTTCATACGTATTTTTGCTCGTTTCCACGATGAACGTACCATCCCCTTGCTTCATGACACGTTCGACTTTTTCAAAAGCATGAACACGAATATTTTTGCGCGTTACTACTTCTCGATAATAAGCAAGGGCTTGGTTGCGCTTCGGCTTTCGATTTTCTGTAATAAATGGCACCCCACCGATTTCTAAACGATCACTCGAACTAAAGAATGTTTGGTGTGTCGGGTAATGATATAATGAATTGACAATATTCCCTTTTTCAATCACAAGCGGGGAAACGTTCGCATGTTGCAACGCAATGGCAGCAGCTAAGCCGCAAGGTCCCCCGCCGACGATAATGACTTTTTCTTTTTTCACTTGGCAATCACCTCAACAAAAAATCTCCTATCATACAATGATAGGAGATTTCGTCTGTTCATGCAAATATTAAATCCAGCCGCGGAAACGGCACGCTTCTGCCATCTTGCGTACGCCAACCATATACGCAGCTAATCTCATATCGACACGACGGGTTTGAGCTGTTTCGTATACGTTGTTAAACGCCTTGACCATCACCTTTTCAAGCTTTTCTTCCACTTCTTCCTCTGTCCAGTAATAGCCTTGGTTGTTTTGTACCCATTCAAAGTAAGAAACTGTTACTCCTCCAGCGCTCGCGAGAACGTCCGGAACGATCAAAATGCCGCGCTCTGTTAAAATTTCTGTCGCTTCTAACGTCGTTGGGCCGTTTGCCGCTTCAACAATAATTTTCGCCTTAATGTTATGCGCATTTTCTTCCGTAATTTGGTTTTCGATGGCCGCTGGAACTAAAATATCACAATCCAGTTCAAGCAATTCTTTATTCGTAATTGTATTTTTAAACAGCTTCGTCACCGTACCAAAGCTGTCGCGACGATCTAGTAAATAATCGATATCTAAACCGTTCGGATCGTATAAGCCGCCATACGCATCAGAAATACCAATTACTTTCGCTCCTGCATCGTGCATAAACTTCGCTAAGTAGCTTCCTGCATTACCGAACCCTTGCACAACAACACGCGCGCCCTTCAAATCAATGCCGCGCTTTTTCGCCGCTTCACGAATGCAAATAGTAACTCCTTTAGCTGTTGCTGTTTCACGACCATGGGAGCCGCCTAGCACAAGCGGTTTTCCTGTAATGAATCCCGGTGAGTTAAATTCGTCAATTCGGCTATATTCATCCATCATCCACGCCATAATTTGTGAGTTTGTAAACACATCGGGCGCAGGAATATCTTTTGTTGGACCGACAATTTGACTAATGGCGCGAACGTAACCTCGGCTAAGTCGCTCTAACTCACGGAATGACATCGTACGTGGATCACATACGATTCCGCCTTTCCCGCCACCGTACGGCAAATCAACAATGCCACATTTTAAACTCATCCAAATCGAAAGTGCTTTCACTTCCCGTTCTGTGACGTTCGGATGAAAGCGAATACCCCCTTTAGTTGGACCGACCGCATCGTTATGCTGTGCACGGTAGCCAGTAAACACTTTTACTGAGCCATCGTCCATACGCACCGGAATTTTTACCGTTAACATGCGCAACGGCTCTTTTAACAGCTCATACACCTCTTCAGGATATCCGAGCTTTTCAAGCGCTCTATGTATGACGATTTGCGTCGCTCGTAGGACATCATGTTTTTCTTCGTTGGTATGCTTTTCGGCTACCATTTGTAAACCTCCCATAACCTTTTGTAAAATATTGTCCACCTTTCATGTCATAGTATACACCTTCTATGCACGTATGCAAAGAAGTTTTTATTGATTTTTTGTAATCGCTTTCAAAAAAATCGCTCATTCACATAAGAAAATGAAAACGATATAATGGACGTACGATAGAAAGGAGCGAACGAGATGAAAAAACGCATTTTATTTTCTTTTGCACATCCTGACGACGAGACGTTTACAGTTGGAGGGTTGCTTGCCTCGTTAGCGAAACGGGGAGATGTAGAAACAATCGTGTATAGCGCGACGCTTGGCGATGCAGGAAAATGTGGAAACCCACCTGTTTGTACAAAAGAACAGCTACCCCAAGTACGTAAAAAAGAATTAGAACAAGCAGCGCTCATTTTAGGTGTCGACCACCTCATCACTGGTACATATCCCGATGGAAAGCTACCTGAATATGAGGAACAGCTTGTTGAGGATATTCGTCACATCATTGATCAATATAAACCAACTGTCGTTGTTACATTCCCACCACATGGCATATCCGGTCATCGTGATCATCAAGCGATTCAACGGGCAACGTATGAAGCAGTGACAGCTATGGATCATATTGTTGAACAATTGTATTACGTCACTGTTGTTGGTCGTCCTGATCGATTTGGCGATCCGATGGAAAATATTGACATCATCTTTACATTTTCTGAGGAGGAAGCAAAAAAAGTGCGTCAAGCTTTACTTGCGCACCGCACACAACATTTATCTGTCGAGCGTGTATTCCCATCTGTTAATAACGAGTCATTCCATAAATTTCAAAACCGAGAGTATTTCATCCGTGCATGGTCAAAAGAGAGCAACCCATCTTACCCGTTCTAAAAATAAAACCTTCGCTTACTTCGCGAAGGTTATTTTTGAACAAAATATTTATATAGCTCGGCAATTGCTTCATGTGCGATCAATTTTTTGCCGTACTCTTCGACACGATAAATCGTTAAAGTGGATGGGCTTCCGTATTCAGCCAGAATCGCAACAAAATCATCTGTTGGGATGATAGATTCAGCAAAATGTAAATAAAAGCGCCCTTCATAACTGTAAAGCGAGCCGCCATGACAACCGAGCGAATAAAGACGCGTAGCTAATTGAATGACGTCTTCAAACGTTTGAAATTCAAAAAATATATCATCGCTTTCATCTAGCGTGACTTGCATTTCAATATAATCATCGCTAAACTCGTCTTCCTCATCCGTCATCTCACCTTCGCTCGTTACGATCACGACCATGCCCTGTGCCGGTAAAGAGTACACTTCAACAGCGACCGACCCGTTAATTTCAAAGCCGAGCTCCTCACTTGCTTCCTCAATCATATCACGAAATAGTTCATGCACTTTAAACGTATCTTTCCATAAATCTTCCTTCGTTAAACCGCGCTCGACTAAATCGTCAAATGTGAGGAATATTTTGATCTTATTGTAGTTTAAGCGTTCAAGCCGCATAAACATCCCTCCTTACCTACACAGACTTTACTGTTAGCATATGATGAACGTGTAAAAACGTTCATCATATTACTAATGAGTTTACATCGTTTTCTCCCTTTTAGACAAGTATTTTTCATTAGATTTTAACCATTCATCCCATTGTTCTTTTGACTGTCCGAGAAGGTGGTCACCATACTTCGTTTTGATTTGTTCATCAACTTCATCAAACGCCCGTCCTCCAACACCAATACGAATATGAGGGCATGTTTGTTTCAATTCATCAACAAGTTGTAATGTCGCTACGACATTTTGCTGCAACGTGCAAGATAAAAAAATGTAAGCCGGCTTCACTTCGTTAATGACGATCGGTAAATCGCGTTGGTCAACACTAGCCCCTAAATAAATCGTTTCGTATCCCCTTCTCCGTAAATATAACGTAAAAATGAATAATCCAAGCTCATGCCATTCGTTCGGTCCGCATACCGAAATCGTTTTCGGTAACAATCGATTAATTGGAAGCATAGAAAACGCCATACCGAGACGTGAACGTAAAAAAGCGGTCGCAAAATGCTCGTGTGCGCTCGTAATTTTACCATGTTCCCATAAATCCCCGATTCGCACAAGGAGCGGGGTTAATAAATCGAGTGCGACTTTCTCAACCGTATATAAACTAAATGCCTCATTTAGTAACTCATGTGCCGTCCATTCTTGAAACGATAAGAGCGCGTGCAACAATCGTTCGCGAAGGTTGGTAACGTGATCATCCGCCTCCATCTGCACGTCTGCGTGACGTTGTTCTAAAAGAGAGATTGCTTGACTAATCGTAAAACCTTGATTCACTTTATCAACGAGCCATTTTAATATTTGCACTTGTTCCTCTGTATATAATCGGTGGCCAGCTTCATTGCGCGGTGGCGCGATCATTTGATAACGGCGTTCCCACGCACGCAACGTCCCGGGTTGCACCCCTAACATATTCGATACAGCTTTCACATTATATTTTCCTTCTTGCGTTGACATACAAAATCCTCCATATCTCGCGTCATTCTGTCAACATTATAGCGAATATGAAGGAGGTGTGTAAAATTTGTATAAGTTTTGCTTAACTTTTTTTATGTTTTAACTCGATCACGTGCGTCTCTGCTCGCGCCCCTAAACGAAGGGGAAGCGTCGTCGTTCCGTATCCATTGCTAGTAAGCAACATCGTGCCATTGACGTTCCGCAAGCCGCCTTTTTCATATAAACCAAATGGACCGAAACGAATTTGTCCACCGTGTGTATGCCCGCTTAAAACGAGGGCAATGCGATGTTCTGGCGTTATTTTTTGAATGATGCGCGGATCGTGACTGACAACGATGCGAAAGTTTGCATCTCCTGCATCTTCTAAGGCAAGATCAAGCCGCTCCCTTTCTTGATTCATATCGTCTACACCAAGCAAAGCGATGCGATCACCTTGTTCACTTTCAAATATGACCGCTGTATTATCTAATATTTTCACACCGCTCTCAAGCAATAGCGCATCTAATTCATGGTAGTCTACTTCATAATCATTGTTTCCCCAAACAAAGTAGACAGAACCAAGCTGCTTGAACAACTCAATATTTCGTTTGACGCGTGAAAACGGGACTCCTTTTTCCGTTAAATCGCCACCAATGATGACGAGATCGACTTTTCCTTTCAATGAGTCAACGAATGTTTCGGATACGCGACGACGATGAATATCAGAGATAAAAAAGATTCGCAAGCGAGAAAAGCTTTTTGGAAACGTGGGAAACGATAACGAATGAAAAATAACACGATTGCGATGGGCTTCGATCCACATATATATAATGAGTCCAACAAACGCTACTACAACATATACCATCTCAACTTTTCCTCTCTTTATATACACTCATTGCCATCATACCATATAAAAAAGAAAAGAGGAAAAAGATTGCTGTTTTTTTTACATCAATCATTGCTAATACAACAAATATGAACACTACACTATATGCTAGAAGTTGTTCTTTCCGGTCCGTTGTTTCTTTTTGCCACGTATGCCAAATGGCTGTGCGAATTAACACACCGTTAGCGATAAAACCGATAAAAAAACTGACGAGCGCAAAAAATGTTTTTAACGGATCAAAAATCATATCCGTCAAAAACATTTCAAACACAAACGGCTCCACCGTTGGCGTCCAAGCGATCATAAAATATCCACATAACAACCCAACAATAAAAAGAAACCACATATCGTTCCCTCCCTCTTTCAACATATGAATAAAAAAATAAAATGACACTATGTTATATAGACATGCCATTTTCTCATACATATGAATGGATAATGCATCTAAATTAAGGAGGGATCATGATGTTTACAACCCGAAAAACGTACTACCCATATACGAGCCCGTTCGATCCTTGTCCACCGATCACTCAAAAAACGTACGTTACTGCGCCAAATTTATATGTCGGGTTTCAACCACAAAACTTACCACAATTTTCACCAAGCGAGGCACTGAAAAAAGGGACGTTATGGAAATTGTTTTATGACCCTTACTATAATGCGCGCGAAAAAGGAGTGAGAACGGATGAGCGACATGCCTAAAGAATATTATGAGCTTCTACATCAACTCCAAGCGATCGATTTTGTGCTTGTTGATTTAACGCTTTATTTAGACACACATCCGAACGATTATGAAGCAATTCGACAATTTAACGAGCTGTCTTTAGAGCGGAGAAAGCTAAAAAAACAGTACGAAACTCAATTTGGACCTTTACAGCAGTACGGTAACAGCTACTCCCAATATCCGTGGGATTGGTCGAAAACACCTTGGCCTTGGCAAGTATAAGGAGAGGAGGAGAAAGCGATGTGGATTTACGAAAAAAAATTACAATACCCTGTGCGTGTCAGTACTTGTAATCCGGAACTTGCTAAATACTTAATTGAACAATATGGAGGAGCGGACGGAGAACTGGCTGCCGCATTACGATACTTAAATCAACGATATACAATACCAGATAAAGTAGTTGGTTTACTTACAGATATAGGAACAGAGGAATTCGCCCACTTGGAAATGATTGCAACAATGATTTATAAATTAACAAAGGATGCTACACCTGAACAGCTGAAAGAAGCAGGTTTAGGCGAACATTATGTCAATCATGGCTATGCGTTATTTTATCATAACGCAGCGGGATCGCCATGGACAGCAACATACATTCAAGCAAAAAGCGATCCCATCGCTGATTTGTATGAGGATATCGCCGCAGAAGAAAAAGCACGAGCAACGTATCAATGGATTATTGATATGAGTGATGATCCTGATTTGAACGACGGTTTACGCTTTTTACGCGAGCGTGAAATCATTCATGCTCAACGTTTTCGCGAAGCTGTTGAAATATTAAAAGAAGAACGGGACCGAAAGAAAATTTTTTAGCTATTTATGTTCATGATAAAGTTGAATATCGTACGTTTCCTTCATCCATGTAAAAAGAAGATGCCGTTTTTTCCACGTCTCCTCTTGAAGCAATTCGCTACTTTTTTGAATGAATTCACAGCGAAGAGCATGAAAATCTTGTTCTGCTTTTTCGCTCTTTTTTTTATAAAACGAAACAAGCCACCCGAACGAACCCACGAATGCAACAAACCAGAAAATACGTCCATCATCAATCATTGTTCCGATCATTCGTTCTATCGATGTATGATTCGGGATAACAACATGTTGATATATATATAATCCAAATAAAGTAAGCGAAAGCAAAAACAAAATAAATGACCATTTCATTCTTTTTTTCATATCGTCCCATTCTTTTTTATGAGCGATTATGCGCTGTAAAATGACCTTTGTCACTTCATCTAAATCTATCGGGAAAATCATAGCCACCCCTACCGATCGTGTTTTATTACGATTGTATGTCCATCGGTAGGGTGGTATACCTATTTTGCGCCCATATTCGGAATTTTTAACACTTGACCTTTTTGTAACTTTGTGCTCGTTAAATGATTCCATTCTTTAATGAGATCCATCCCTTTTTCATTTCCATAATATTTCATCGCAATGCTATATAACGTTTCGTTTTCTTGTACAGTGTGATACGTAAAGGACGGCTCCGTTTCATCTGACGCATGTTCCTCTTCTTTTCCTTCGTTTTCAAGCGGCTTTCGTTGAGGGGCTTTTTCTTTTTGTTGATCAACATCAACTGTTTCATAGCTTTCGTCATCGATCGTAACCACTTGAATCGGTCGCTTTTCAACTAAGTGATACATACTATAAATCGCGATAGGTAATAGAACGAAGAAAAGAGCGAGAATACGAACGAGTGGATGTTTCATTTTCCATTTTGTTTTTTTCTTTTTGCTATGCACTTGGCTACGTGGTGGCAAATGAAATTCATTGCTCTCTTGTTGATTACTTATATTCTCCATTTTTTTACGTAAATTTTCTGCTTGGTCTTCACGCATCGCTTTTCACCTCTTTCACACGATACCGGATGTGTAACGCCAAAATAAAATCAATGAAAAAGTGAGCAAAAATCGTCACCCATAAGTTGCCCGTCCATTCATATATCAAACCAATCCAAAAGCTTAAACTAACAACCGCAAAAAGAAGAAGCCACTTTCGCCAATAACGAATGTGCAATAAACCAAAAATAACACTCGCCAAAAACAAGCCAGCATGCGTCTGAATGACACCGCGAAACAGCAGCTCTTCACAAAAAGCGATAACAGCAGTCATTATAAAAATGTGTGGAACCGAACGAGAACGAAATAATTTTTCATTAATTCCCCCGTCGTCATACCAATGTTCAGGTGCATAGCGAATCAGTAAAAAGTCGACAAAAAGAACAAGTGCGGCGCAACCTCCACCATATAATAATATTTCCCGTACATCCCATTGCCATATCGCCAAAAATGTGTCTCGTGTAAATAAATATAAGCCTAATGCTAATGCAATAAGAAAAATAAGCGCCTGCGTGATATACAAATGGTATACAATTTCCCGCTCACTTATTTGGTTTGCAATATCTATTTGTTTTTTAATCATCTGCTTTCCACCCTTATCGCAAACATCGAACGAAGCTCTTCACGCCACGGTCGCAGCTGTATATGTTGCGTATGCTGGCCTTCGTCATTGACGTATACATGCGCACCACATCGGTCACAACAACGTTCATTCGTAAGTGGTTGCTGCTCGAAGTATGAGAGAATGGCTCGACGACGGCATGTTTGTTCATCAACCCATCGTTTCATAAATTGACATTTTGCAATTTTTTCTTGTTTTCTTTGTTCCATGCGACGATATAGCTTCCTAGCTAGTACGTGTATATGTTCATGCCCATTCATTTGTTCAAACCAATATAAAACGAGTCTTTGTTGTACGTCTGTTAACCCCGTCTCCTTTTGTCCACTTCGTAAAGCGTGCAGGGCATGTACAATTTGTTCTATAGTTGGAAATTCCATATCAATCATCGCTTGTCCGAGCTGTTCATCCCCTGGCGCGTATAGTAATATGGCGATACTTTCATTTCCATCTCGCCCGGCGCGTCCGACTTCTTGCCAATACGCTTCCGGCTGTGTCGGTAAATGAAAATGTATAACGAAGCGAACATTCGATTTATTAATGCCCATTCCGAAAGCATTTGTACAACAAATAACATCTAGCTGATCGTAAACAAACTGCTGTTGGATGAGAAGACGTTGTTCACCATCCATTCCACCGTGATAATAACTTACACGATGCTTCCCATGTAACATTCGCGCGAGCGTTTCCGCCCATTGACGACTCGACACGTACACAATGCCCGGTTTAGGCAAAGAGGCAATGAGCTCTTTCAACGCCTCGATTTTCTCTTCAACAGTATGGACGTATTGGACGTATAAACAAATATTTGGGCGATCAAGCGGATATATATGCTGTTTTACACGCTTAAGTTTTAACGTCGTTACAATATCTTCAATGACTTGACGTGTAGCTGTTGCCGTTAATGCGAGACAAGGGGGATCGCCAAGCGTCTGCCGAAGAAGACCAAGCTTTAAAAAATCAGGACGAAAATCGTGACCCCATTGCGAAATACAATGCGCCTCATCTACAACAAACAACGAAATATGTATACGCGCTAACGCTTCAATAAGCAAAGGGGACTGTAAAATTTCTGGCGAAGCGTAAATAAAACGGTACGATGGTAATTCGCGCAATGCGTCTTGTTTTTCGCGATAAGAAAGAAAACGGTTGAGCGCCACAACTCGTTTTTCACCACGGTTTCGCAACTGCTGTACTTGATCTTCCATAAGTGACACGAGCGGGGAAATAATTAACACGCTACCTTCTAATATGTAGCCAGGAAGCTGATAACAAAGCGATTTTCCTCCTCCGGTCGGAAGCATAGCAACACAATCCCATCCGTTTAGCACATCTTCAATAATTTCTCTCTGTCCTGTACGAAATGAATCGTAACCGAATCGCTTCTTTAATATATCAAACATCTTCCCTCTCCCATCTTGCCAATGCGAGGCGAATTTCAAAATAAGACGCATCAGGGAGCGCCTCTTTAATCATCCGTAATTTGTTCGTTTGTAATTGACGGGCGTGCTGAATAATACGTGTACGTTTATTTTCTTCCAAAAACGGCGTGATCACAAACGATGGCACATATGTTGCGATTTCTACAATATGATCTTCAATCGTTCCTTTTTTCAGTCGACGCAACTGTGCAATTTGTTCAAGCGAATACCCTTCTTTCAATAATGCCCATGTTTTTTCAGCTGAACTTGTCAATTGTGTGCGCTTTTGTTGCCGCAACGAATATAAGAGTGGGAACTTTTCCTTTTCCTTTTCCGTCATGTCAAGCATATAATGAAGCACATTTTGAAACAATAACAGCACAGTAACATCTTCTTCTTCAATAGCGTAAGCAATTTGTTCGTTCGTCCAGCCGATGCGAGCATGAGTCGTCAGACGCCAAACAAAGATGTTAGCCTCTTTTTCTTCAACACCGCTCAGCAGTTCGTTCATTTCATGATATAGTAACCGAGCCGTCGTCGGTATATGTTTATGTTGAAACAGCCATCGTTTAACAAACAATTGAGTGGACTCATCTCGATGAACAGGCTCAAAAGAAGTGCGATGAACGATGTTAGCGATTGCCTGAACGAGCAAAGAAAGTCTTTTCCAAAACGATGATGATTCATTCATATGTTTCCAGCCATCGACATAAGAAGGAAGAACAAAATGTCTAATTTCCTCTTTCCCAGTTGGCGTTATGCGATATATATGCTCCCCCGTTTGATAAACGAATGCTTTCTCTTCTAACTCGCGCGCTACATGAAGTAAACGGGAACGTTCAATCGGTACGGTTCCGAATAAGCGGCTAACGCCATACCATTTACTGTCTTGTAATGTTTGCGCTGTTTTTTTTCCATTCAGCAAGTGATCGATCGCAGCAATAGACCGTTCGCCGCGAAAACGATCGATACAAAATAAAACGATATGTTGCAACATGAAACATTCACTCCATTTTCTCTTTCATTTTACCAGATTAAGCGGGAAGATGTGAGGGGAAACTACGTACTGATAAGCATTTTCAATGGAGTTTTTTATTGAAAAGTTACCGGAACACATTTATTATAAAAGTGTGAGGAATACGTTTCCAACGTTTCATATGAAGTGGTTGGTTCCATATAATTAAGGAGGGTCATTGTATGCCAAAGTACACAATTGTTGACAAAGAAACATGTATCGCCTGTGGTGCTTGCGGAGCAGCTGCGCCAGACATTTACGACTACGACGATGAAGGTATTGCGTACGTCACATTAGACGACAACCAAGGAATCGTCGAAGTGCCAGACGTCCTAATCGACGATATGATGGACGCGTTTGAAGGCTGTCCAACCGACTCAATCAAAGTAGCGGACGAGCCATTTGACGGCGATCCAAATAAGTTTGAATAAAAAACAACGAGGGGCAAACTTCGCGGGAAGCTTGCCCTTTTCTTTTCCTCAATCATTGTCACCACTTGTCCAATCGACTATAATAAAAAAGTATACATAATGAAGAAGGAGGAATTTGGCATGGCGTTTGAAAACAAAGTTGTTGAAGCGTTTATTGAAATTCCAACAGGGAGCCAAAACAAATATGAATATGACAAAGAGCGCGGCGTATTCAAGCTTGATCGCGTTTTGTATTCACCAATGTTTTATCCTGCGGAATATGGTTATTTAGAAAACACGCTTGCATTAGATGGTGATCCGCTCGATATTTTAGTGATCGTAACAAATCCAACATTCCCTGGTTGCGTTATCGAAACGCGCGTGCTTGGCTACTTAAACATGGTAGACGGTGGCGAAGAAGATGCGAAATTAATCGGCGTTCCTGTCGATGATCCTCGCTTCGCTGATGTACGTAGCCTCGAAGATCTTCCACAACATAAATTAAAAGAAATTGCCCATTTCTTCGAACGCTATAAAGACTTAGAAGGCAAGAAAACAGAAATTGGCACGTGGGAAGGTGCTGAAGCGGCTGCAAAACTCATTGACGAGTGCATTGCACGCTACAACGAGCAAAATAAATAACTTCCATTTTTTTAAGCTGGCGATAAGCCAGCTTTTTGTCTTTTTTCCGAACGTTTATACATAAAAGCGTTTTCATTTGTATGACCTTTCCGAAAGTTATTGACACGTGTATATCGTTATGTTAAATTATCAGAAATTTAAAAACTTGTTGTTTGAAAGGAGCGAATGTTTGTGGTGCGCATTTTAGTATCAGATGCGATAAGCGAAGAAGGTCTCGCCCCTCTTCTCGCTCATCCAACCATTGAAGTAGTGCAAAAAAAAGTAAACGAAGTAGAAGAAGAGCTTCATCAATTTGATGCCTTGCTCGTTCGCAGCGCAACGAAAGTAACAGAACAGTTACTTCAAAAAATGTCGAATTTAAAAATTGTTGGGCGGGCTGGAGTCGGCGTTGACAACATTGATGTCGATGCAGCGACACGATACGGCGTCGTCGTCATTAACGCTCCAAACGGCAATACCATTTCTACAGCGGAACATACATTTGCGATGATGGCTTCGTTAGTGCGCCGCATTCCACAAGCGCACATTTCAGTAAAATCACGTGAATGGAATCGTTCCGCTTTCGTCGGTGTCGAGTTGTTCGGAAAACATTTAGGCATTATCGGGTTCGGACGAATCGGTTCGGAAGTAGCGAAACGCGCACGGGCATTTGGTATGCACGTTCACGTCTACGATCCATTTTTAACGAAGGCACGAGCAGAAAAAATTGGCGTGGACGTTTGTACGCTCGATGAGTTGCTTGCACAGGCGGATATCATTACTGTACATACGCCGCTGACAAAAGAAACGAAAGGACTTCTCGGTCCAAAAAATTTAGCAAAAACGAAAAAAGGGGTGTACTTAATTAACTGCGCCCGCGGGGGAATCATTGATGAACAGGCGCTTATCCCATTTTTAGAAAATAAACATGTGGCCGGGGTTGCCCTCGATGTATTTGAACAAGAGCCACCGGGGGATCATCCGCTTCTTTCGTTCGATAACGTCATCGTCACTCCACATCTTGGAGCGTCTACTGTAGAGGCGCAAGTAAACGTAGCAACACAAGTGGCTGAAGAAGTATTAAAATTTTTACAAGGTAAACCCGTTACGTCATCTATTAACTTACCGACGCTTTCAAAAGATGTGTATGAGAAAATTCAAGCGTTTTACACGCTAGCTCGAAAAATGGGCATACTTGCGTCGCAATATATGAGCGAACCTGTTCAAGAAATAGCTATTACGTATTCCGGTTCGGTTGCTGATTTAGAAACGACGTTTATTACGCGCAGTTTGCTGGCCGGATTTTTGAAACCGCGCGTTGCTTCAACCGTCAATGAAGTAAACGCCGCCATGATTGCAAAAGAACGAGGCATTGCTTTTAGCGAAAAATTTTCAGCAAACGGGAATGACTATAACAATAGCATTGCTTTAACGGTATATGGTGAAAACAAAACGTTTACGATGAAAGGAACGCATATTGCCCATTATGGGGATCGTATCGTCCATTTTAACGGTTTTGCGATCGACTTTGCTCCGGAAGGACATTTATTGTACATTCAACATCACGACAAACCAGGAATGATCGGAAAAGTCGGAAACATTTTAGGCGACCACCAAGTAAACATTGCCACGATGCAAGTTGGTCGTCAAGAAGCGGGAGGAAAAGCGATTATGATGCTTTCGCTCGATAAGCCACTTGATGATGCACTCGTTGACACGCTTGAAAGCATTGAGGACATCGATGTTGTAAAAAAATTGGAAGTATAAAAGGTTCAGCCATTGAGCTGAACCTTTTTTATCCAAGTGGAACGGCTTTCCGTTCCCCTTTCGAAAATGTCATAATTTCGGTATAACCGACCTTTTTCGCAAGGGCAACCGCTTTGTCGTAATCAGCGCCAACATCTTGCGGAACGTGCGCATCAGAAGATAGGACAATCGGAATGCCTTTATCGTAGCACATTTGCAACAGGCGCGGATCAGGATATAGTTCCCCGACAGGTTTCCGCAATCCTGCTGTACTAATTTCCACACACGTTTTCGAATTTGCTAATGCTGTTGTTGCACGGTCGTATTGCTCAAGCAAAAACTCTTCATCTTCTGGTACATATTTAAAAATTTTCACTAAATCTAAATGACCTATAATGTCAAATAAATTGGACTCGGCTAGCGTAACGACTTGATCAAAATATTTTCGATATGTATCGTATACATCACGACGATCCCATTCCTTTCGAAACTCAGCTAAATCAATGCCGAAGTCATCCACCCAATGGATTGAACCAATGACATAATCAAAATCGTAAGCGCGAATAAATTGCGCCATTTCGTCATGCTTTCCCGGCGTGTAGTCCATTTCAATCGACATTTTTACATCTATTCCCGCATTCCACGCTTCGTGAAACAGCTGAACGTAATCAGCCATATCATAATAGCGGCGTTCTTCAATCCACGAGTTCGATAAAATGTTTTTCGTCTGATAAAAGTGATACGCATGCTCGGAAATGCCGAAATGCTCAATGCCTTTTCGCGCTGCTTCGTCCGTAAATTGCTTTAAATAATCGAGCGTCAACGTCCCACGCTCTAAATGATTATGGTAATCTGTTAACATCTTTCTCTCCCCCTCTCGTATTGTTCTACATTATATAGCACATTTCTCTCTTTTTCTAGTTGTTTAAACCGACGAGAAACAATAAGTGAATACAAGCTGCCATACCAACAACAACAAGTACACGCTTCATCATATCTTCCATTGCACATTCCCTCCCGTTCACGATAACCATATATGTTGTATGCGAAAACGTGAACGGTTAGAACAACGAAAAGTAATACTTTACAATTTATTTACAATTGGATAAAAAAGTGTTTGAGCGAGTGACCGGAGCAATCGTTCTTGTTTGCGATCATAACTCATTAACACGCATGTGGCGGGACCAGCAGACGCATGAAGCGGTAAAGAACAATGAATAGGCCGATCGCCACAAACGAGTTTCCATTCATGGTGGATCCCTTTTGAACCGATTGGAATCATTTCATACACACCATCTAGCTGCAAAAGTTCGCGAAAAAGCGCAAGCGGTAGCACACGATGTTTTCTTTTCATAACGGCTTCGCCAACGAGAGGCTCACCGATGACCGCCCAACAAGCATCACCCGGTGTCACACCTATTTTTTTACGATCTATTGTTACCGTTCCAGCAACAACGAAGCCAACGGCCGATTGCATAAGCGGCATATTCGACTCGCTACTTCCTACGATCGGTAACGACAATTGTAGCTCTTCCATCGCTTGTTGAATTCCTGCAGTAAGCGTTTCCCATACGTCATCAGACGCAAAATTTTGCATGATGAACGCTTTCGGGATCGCACCGATGCTCATAAGTTCCATGAGCGCTACGCGGGCCCCATAATAACCGACAACATCGTATGGTACTTGAACAACATCATGTTGCTTTAAGCCAATCCCACCGGAACAATCCGCTGCAAAAACAAGCTCTGTCTTTTCGTCAAGCGGTACACATAATACGTCACGCATGCCGCTCCCCCCATACACGTTGCAACGCTTTTGAAACAACGACAGCAATTGCTAAATTGACCCCAGTAGCCAATGCGAGCGACGGAAAAATAGACAATACAAACGCCGGACTAATGATCCATACGAAAGGTAAAGGGGCAATACATGCGTTCCCTACAAAAAAGCATATATAGCTGCGAACGAGCCAACCTTTTTTAATGAGCAAGCCAACGATATATAGAAGGGCGGCCATTTCGCAAGCTACGAGCAAATGAAAAGGTCCGAGCGGGAATCCGCCAAATAGCGCAGATACAATATGACCAATACACGCGACAAGCGCGGCTGCCGTTGGGCCAAGTAAAAATGCAGCAACAACGGCAGGCGCACTATCTAGCGCAATACTTCCAATCGTAAACGGAATTTTGATGAGCGAACCGATAACGGATAAACTAACAAACATAACAAGAAAGGTAAAACGGCGCATCATCATTCCCCTTTCTTTTCCTCTTTGTCACGAAACACGATGGCGCTTCGTTCATACTCTACATCCTTTACATGTAATCGGGCGTTCACGACACGCGCAACAGCAAACAAATAGTCCGATAGACGGTTCATATATTGCAAAACAACGTCGTTCGTTTTTTCTTGCTTCATAAGCGCGACAACACAACGTTCCGCCCGTCGCGTGACCGTACGCGCCATATGCAGCGCCGCAGCTTGCGGCGATCCCCCTGGTAAAATAAATCGTTCAAGCGGCGGTGCCTGTTGAATATATGCATCGATCCGTTCCTCTAAAAACGCGACCATATCCGGTTTTACTTTGTACGGTATTTTCCCACCAACGATGGCTAAATCGCCGCCACAATCAAACAGTTCATGTTGAATGCGCTGCAATTCTTGATAAATATCGCAAAACTGTTCATCTTGCAATAACGTCATCGCCCAGCCGATGACCGAATTTGCTTCGTCAATCGTTCCGTACGCCTCCACACGCACATGATTTTTATCGACTCTCCCACCAACTAAACTTGTTTGCCCTTGATCTCCTGTTTTTGTGTACAATTTCATATGAACCACCCCTATTTGATTTGTGGTATTGTCAAAAGTTTTAAAGACACACCCTAAGTTTTTATTGATTTTCTGCAGTTCTCGACAAAAAAAGCTTGCCA
>OGCI01000716.1_pt1 | contig 33685 bp, 35 predicted proteins | sample 1570021 | NCBI WGS metagenome assembly OGCI01 (sample SAMN06264664, study PRJEB24512) | hot springs metagenome | isolation source: Hot spring water | place: South Africa: Tshipise | collected 2015-06-21 | reverse complement strand
CGATGTAATCCTCCAGCCTGAGGTCGAGGATCTCGAAGACCTTGTGGTAGATCTCGCTTGCCATGGCGAAAACGGCGCCCACTTCCGGGCGGAAGCCCCCGTTATCGTAATTGGAGCAGCAGCCCCCCACCCTTGCCAGGCGCTCGAGGACCAGGACGTTCAGGCCCTGCTTCGCCAGGAGGGAGGCTGCGGTCAGCCCTCCCACGCCGCTTCCCACCACGATCGCGTCGTAGTCGGTGCGCAAGGACGACCTCCCTCAGATCAGGACGCGGTAGGGCAGCTCACGCAGCTCGCTGAGGTTTTTCCTCAGGCGCCGCCTCCTCTCCTCGTCGAGACCCGAGGCCAGGAGGAAGCCAGCAAGCAGTCCACAGGCAACGAAGAGCAAGGCTCGCATCGCCGTTCCCTACCTTTCGCGCGCCTCCCTTATCTCGCTTACGCAGCGGAAAGTGCCCGCCGCCGCTTTCGCGGAGACGAGCCGCATCGGATATGCGCGCCTCCCGTGCCTCTACTCGCGACCCTCCCCTCCCGTGAGCCGCGCATCCTTTGCCGGGTCGAAACTGAGCACCAGGGCCTGGCTCGGGCGCTTATACCCGGCCCTCTCGCGCCAGTAGCGCACGGGCCAACCTCTTTCCTCGGCGATGAGGCGCAACTTGCGCTGGGGGTTCACGGCCACGGGATGGCCCACCGCCTGCAGCAAGGGCAGGTCGGCGAGGCTGTCCGAGTAGAAGTAGCAGTCCGCCAGTCCCACCCCGCGGGCGGCGGCGTAAGCGCGCGCCAGCTGTTCCTTTCCCTCAGCGAAGGGGAGCGGCCTCTCGAGCTCGTCCGTGAGATACCCGTCCCTCACCGGGGCCATGGCGGCGATCTTGTCGTCCGCTCCCAACTGGACCCTCACCTTCTCCGAGATGTACTCGCCGGCGGCGGTGGCGATCACCGTCAGATGCCCCCTGGACTTGTGTTCGGCGATGCATTCCTCTCCTTCCCGGAAGAGCCGCGGCATGATGCATTCCTCGTAGGCCTCGTCCAGCATGCGGATCAACTCATCTATGGGGTACTTGCCGCACTCCTGGAACGTCCAGCGGTAGACCTCCTCGCGGGGCAGCCTGTTGAGCCGGTAAAGGAAGGTGAACTTCACCGCCTTCCACACCGCCTCCATTCCCAGGCGGCGGGTCTTCACCATGTACTTTACCACCAGGTTTCCGTTGGCCCCGTCGAGCAGGGTGTGGTCCAGGTCGAAAAAGGCTATGGGCCTTCCTTCCATGGTCGCCATTCCGTTCCTCCCCTTTACCGGTACTCAGCTCGTTCTTCCCTTCCCGCTTGTCCGCCGCATCTCTCCCAAGCCCCGGGCAGGAAACGCCTCACCTTCCCTTGAAGTGGGGGTCTCTCTTCTCGAGGAAGGAGGTGACCCCCTCCATCACGTCCTCCGTGCTCACCGCTACCCCCTGGAAGGTGGCCTCCAGGTCCATGCAGCTCCCCAGGTCCGACTCGAAGGACCGGTTCAGCATGCGTTTCATCATCCCGATTGCCCGGGTGGGCCCCTGCGCAAGGCGTTGCGCCATCTCCATGGCCTCTTCCATGAGGCGTCCCGGCGGCACCACCCTGTTGACCATGCCCATCTCGTGTGCCTTCCGGGCGTCCACCGCCTCCCCGAAGAACATCAACTCCTTCGCTTTCGCCAGCCCCACCAGGCGGGGGAGGAAGAAGGTGCCGCCGGCGTCGGCCACCAGGCCGCGGCGCACGAAAACCTGGATGAAGCGCGCGTCCTCCGAGGCCACCAGCAGGTCGCAGGCCAGGGCGAAGTTGCAACCCGCTCCCGCCGCGTCTCCGTTGACCGCTCCCACAACCGGTTTCTCCATCTCCACCATGTTCCTGATCAGTCGCGCGTAGATGCCGGCGGAAAGCCGCATGCCCATGGGGGTGTGGCCGTCGCTGCGCGAGCCTCCCCCGGCCAGGTCCGCGCCGGCGCAGAAGGCCTTGCCTGCGCCGGTGACCACCACCGCCCTCGCCGCGTCGTCCTGCTCCAGCTCCTCGAACCTGCGGGTCAAGGCCTGCAGCATCCCTATGGTGAAAGCGTTCAGGACCTGGGGGCGGTTCAGGGTTATCACCTCCACCGCACCCTCCCGCCGGAAGATTACCTCCTCCATCCTATCCTCCTGTCCTTCCCGGTCCGCGCCACACGGCACGAGGCCGCCTCCCTTTCCCCGCCCTCGCCGCCGCGCGGGCGGCGCGCGGCGTCCACGATCGGGCCTCGCTCCTCTTCCCGCCCTCCTCCAGCGCGGGGACGTATTCCCGGCGCACGCTTCCCATCTCTCCGGAGAGACACCTTAACGCGGGCCTCCCCTCAAAGCAAGTTCAGGAGATCCCGCCCCGCCATCTCCCGCACGCATTCCCGTATCTCCAGGGCCGTACGCCGCACGAATTCCCTCGACTGCCCCAGGGGGTCGTCTATGGTGAAGCGGTGGTCGTAGAGGTGAAAATAGTGCAGGAAGAAGAGGCGCAGCTTCTCGTTGAGGTCACCCTCTCCCGGTTCCTTTTCCAGCCCCTCCACGTGGCGTATCCATTTCTTCAACTCCCTCAGACGCTGCTCGGGGTCCGCAGACGAGAGCTCCCCTCCCTTCGCCTTCCCCTGGATGACGAACTCCTTCAGCGTGAAGATCCTGTCCACCGCCTCCTGGTAGAGGGTCAGCAGGCGCTGGCTGTTGTGCATGGCCATGGTGAGGACGAGGTCCGCGCGCTCCATGTCCTCGCCCGTCAACTTGCGGGCGCGGTGCCCCGCTACGTCAAGCCCGAAGCCTCGCATGGCCTCCACCACCTCGGCCGGCGCCTCCTCCCCTTCCCTGGCGTCTATCCCGGCGGACGACGTCTCCACGGCGCCGTTCTTCGCCCCTTCTCCCAGGATATCCCGGAGAAAGGCCTCGGCCATCACGCTGCGGCACACGTTGCCCGTGCACACGAAGAGTATCCTCAAGCCAGCCCCCCTCGCCGCCGGCGGCGGTCACCGCACGCCGCCGCCCGCCTCTCGCAAGACCGTTCCTCGCGCACAAACCCGGAGTTTTTCACGATATCAGTACCTTTCGGGCACCCGCACGGACCGTGCCACGCGCCATCAACCTTCCCCGAATATCTCCTTCGCCTCTTCCAGGTACACCTCCATGTCGCCCTCGCTGAAACAAACGAAGTAGACCTTGCGCAGGGATGGATCGGCTTCCAGCGCCTCCCTCACCGTGCGCAGGGCGATGGGGGCGGCTCGCCTGATAGGGAACCCATAGGCCCCGGTCGAGATGGAGGGGAAGGCCACGGTTGCGAGGCCGTTCTCCGCCGCCAGCGCCAGGCTGTTGCGGTAGCAGGCGGCGAGCAGGGCGTCCTCGCCGCGGTCGCCGCCGTGCCATACCGGCCCCACCGTATGGATGACGTGGCGCGCCGGAAGGCGGTAGCCCCCGGTTATCTTCGCCTGCCCCGTCTCACAGCCTCCCAGCGTGCGGCACTCTTCCAGCAGCTGCGGGCCCGCCGCCCGGTGGATGGCCCCGTCAACGCCGCCTCCTCCCAGGAGCGTCTTGTTCGCCGCGTTTACCACCGCGTCGACCTCGAAGGCGGTTACGTCTCCCTTGGTGATAACCACCCTTCCGTCCATGAATTCCTGCAACGCTCTCACCCCCCGCTATACTGCCTTTTCCCCTGCATCACCGGCGATCTCCTACCAGATCCTGAATCCATCCGGGACACCCGCTCCTTCGCGCGCCACGCGCTCCCGCTTCCCTTCACGCGCAGTTCCCTGCTACGCGGGCATCCCGTCCCCCTCCTCGCCGTACAGGAGTGCCTCCGCCGCCTCCGCTCCCTCGTGCACCGCCTCCAGCAGGCGCCGCGGCGACACGGCGTCCCCCGCCTCCGCCACGCGCAAGCCGAGCCCCGCGGCTGCCTCCCGCGGGCCCCTCTCGGGGACAGCCCCCGCCGCCCAGAGCACGGTATCCGCACGCAACGTCTCGCGTCCTCCCCGTTGCTGTATGACGGCTCCCTCGGCCGTAACCTCGCAAACGCGGGCCCCCAGCCGCAGCTCCCCTTTCTCTCTCAGGAGACGGTGCAGGAAATAGCCGTGAGAGGTGAGTGGAGAGAGGGGAGGCGCCTCCGCCTCCTCCACCACGGTGACGCGGTGTCCCTTCGCCAGGAGAAAGTGCGCCGTCTCCATGCCCACGGGACCGGCGCCCACGATCACCACCCTCTCGCCTGGGGCGCGCTTTCCCAGCAATACCTCGCGCGCCTCCGCATTGATGGGCAGCTCGTTGCCGGGCACAGGGGGTAGGAGTGGCCGCGAGCCGCTTGCGGCCACCACTCCCTCCCACGCGCCTTCCTCCAACAACCGCCGCCATTCGCCGCATCCCGTGCGCACCTCCACGCCCAGCGACTCCAGCCTGGCGCAGGCCCACGCCGTCCAGGCAGCGAGGGACTCCTTGTGCGGCGGCCGGGAGGCCGCACGCAGCTGCCCGCCGGGCTCTTCCTCCCTCTCCAGCACCAGCGCCTCCGCCCCCGCCTCACCCAGCGTGATGGCCGCCTGCAGTCCGGCCGGCCCCGCCCCCAGGACGAGGAAGGGTCCCCGGCAGGCAGGCGGTTCGCCGCGCCGCTTCCATTCGTTGCCGCACTCCGGGTTGATGGAACAGGCGAGGGGGGCGAACTCCAGGGAGAGGCGCTCGATGCACCCCTGGTTGCAGGAGATACAGAAGCGTATGTCGCCGTACCTGCCCTCCGCCGCCTTGGCGAGGAAGTGCGGGTCCGCCAGGTGTTGCCTGCCGAAGGCCACCAGGTCGGCCTGCCCCTTGCGGATGACCTCATCCGCGTCGCGCGGATCATGCAGCTTCCCCACCACGATGACGGGCACGCCGACCGTCCCCTTCACCCTCGCGGCGTTCTCCACGTTGATGCCCGCCGGGTAGTGGAAGCCGGGGCAGGTGGGGTTGCCGGGTGAGTCGTAAACCCCCCGCGAGACGTGGAAGGCATCCACTCCCTCCTCTTCCAGAAGGGAGAGCAAGGGAAGCACGTAGTCCAGGTCATAGCCCCCCTTAACGTCCTCGCACGCGGAAAAGCGGAAGATGACGGGGAAATCGCGGCCAGTCGCGCGCTTGATCCCGCGCACCACCTCGCGCGCGAAGCGGAAGCGCCCCTCCGCGTCGCCCCCGTACTCGTCTTCGCGGTGGTTGGAGTACGGCGAGAGGAACTGGTTTACCAGGTAACCGTGGGCCCCGTGCACCTCCACCGCGTCGAACCCGGCTTCCCTGGCCCGCCTGGCCGCCGCCGCGTAACACGTCACCAGTTCCGAGATCTCCTCCCGCGCGAGAGCGCGCGGCATCTGCCCCATGGCTCGGCTGGGGACGGCGGAAGGCGCCACGGGCTGGCCGCCGATCACCTGGGGAAAGGTCTCCCGTCCGGCGTGGTGCAGCTGCGCCACCGCCGCCGCCCCCGCACCCTTTATCGTGGAGGCCAGCTCCGCCAGGCCGGGGAGGAAGGAATCCTCATAGATGCCCAGCTGGAGAGGCAGGGCCTTGCCCAAGGGGTGCACCGCCAGGACCTCGCTGATGACCATCCCGGCCCCTCCTTCCGCGCGCCGCCTGAGGTAGGCCAGCAACCGCGGGGTGACCCGGCCGTCCCGCGAGGCGTAGCCGGTGCCCATGGCCGGCATCACCGCACGGTTGCGCAGCGCGAGGCCGCCCAGGCGCACGGGGTCCCAGAGGCCCGTTCCTCCCGCTGCTCCCTTCTGCCCTTTCTCCTCTCCTCCCTGCAGGTTCAACTCACCCTTGCCTCCCTCCATCGGGTCCCCAACGCGCGCTTCCCGCCGCGGACCGCCCCTCCGCAGTCCCTTCAAGGGCGCTCGCGCGGCGGCCTTCTCTCATTTGACCGGCCCCGCTCCGCCCGGCCTCCCGGTGCCCGTTCCATATATCCTTGCGCTTCCCGCGGCGGAATACGGCACCGCCGCGGGCGGCAGGCGCCATGCGACACCGCAGCGGAAGGGTTGCGGTCACCGCCGCTCATGCGGAGACTTCGCGGCCGCCGTCCACCAGGAAGACCTGGCCCGTCACGTAGCTTGAGGCGTCTGAGGCCAGGTAGATGGCCAGCCCCACTATCTCCTCCGGCTCCGCGATCCTTCCCAGAGGGATGGAGGCCAAGGCCGCGTTCAATATGGCCTCGTTGTCCCACAGTGCCTGGCTGAAATGCGTGCGCACCAGCCCGGGGGCAATGCCGTTCACCCGCACGCCCCGGGAGCCCCACTCCTGGGCGAAGACCTTGGTGAGCATGTTCACCGCCGCCTTGGATACGGAGTAGACTCCCAGGAGGGGGGTGGGGCAGAACCCCGCCTCGGAGGACACGTTGATCACCGAGCCCGACCCCTTCTCGCACATGACCTTGCCCACCTTCTGGGTGAGGAAGAAGACCCCCTTCGCGTTGACGTCCATGATCTTGTTCCAGGCGGGTTCCTCTATCTCGGCGGTGCTGCAGAAGACGGGGTTGGTGGCCGCGTTGTTCACCAGTATGTCTATCGTACCATATTTTTCCAGGGTTCCCTGAACCAGCCTTTCGATGCCCTCCATGTCTCCCATGTGGGTGGGGATGACGTAGGCCTCCCCTCCCCTCTCCTCGATGCCCTTTCTCACTTCCTCCAGGGCTTCCGCCTTGCGGCTGGCCAGCACCACCTTGGCACCCATCTCCGCGAATCCCTCGGCTATGGCCTTGCCTATGCCCCGGCTGCCCCCGGTGATGATGGCCACCTTGTCCTGCAGGGAGAACTTCTCCTTGTACAACTCCATCGACCTCCTTCGCGTTGCCGCTGTTTCGACAAGTCCTGCGCACCCGACCGGCTACGGCAATAGTATACTACCCGTTCGTACACGAAACCTTCATGCGCCGCCGCCGGCTCGCGATCAGCCGAGCAGGGAAGCATCCAGCGTCAGGCAGGTGCCCGTCTGGTTGAAGATGAAGCGGTCGCCGAAAGTGGTGGCCAGCTCCAGCGCCGCGGCCTGTCCCGTGCAGTGCGAGAAGGCCAGCCTCGCCGGGTCCATGGCCCGCAGCTCCTCGATGGTCCGCAGCAACTGTTCCCGCCCCAGGAATGCCAGGTGCGATCCTCCCACCACCGCCAGGATCCTCTCCACCCCGCTTATCTCGCGTGCGTACAGGCAGGTGTTCATAGCCCCGGCGTGCGCGCAGCCCAACACCACCACCAGGCCTTCCCCGGTGTCCACCACCACCGCCTGGTCATCCAGCAAAGGGTCGACTTCCAGAACCCCGTCCACCTCGCACTTGAGGTTGGGATCCCCGGGTTCGTAATCCGTGCGGCGCGGGATCTCCCCCGTCACCCACACCCCTTCCGCCAGCAATGTGGGCCCCGTGCTCTCCCCGAAGGCGGCTCCGTTGGCCACGAGGTAATCCCGGCGCCAGGGAATGCCGATATGGCGCCTTATCTCCCCCAATTGGTAATATTTAGCATGTAGCGCCGCGGGGTGGCATATCACCCGGCAGGGACCGGTGCGCCGCAGCGCCTGGGGCAGCCCTGCCGTGTGGTCGTAGTGCCCGTGGGAGAGGATAATGGCCTCTACCCCGCGCAGGTCAACGCCCATGCGCTCGGCGTTGCGCACGGCCACTTCCCCCTGCCCGGTGTCCAGCAGGTACCTCTTCCCCTCCACCTCCAACAAGAGGGAAAGGCCGTGCTCGGCCAGAAAGACCGGGGGGGCTGCCGTGTTGTCGCTGAGCACCCATATCCTCACCTCTCGCATGTCCTTCTCCTTTCCCGCCCGGTGCCCTCCCGACCCGGGCGCCTTGCCGCGCCGCCTCCGCCCTTTCATTATAAGCGCGTACCTCGTCTGCGGGGCCGGCTGACCGCCGCGCACATAGCCGCCGCCGCATCTTGAAAGTGCTGGTGAAATGGCCTACTCATGTGGTTAAATGGCCTCAGTGGGATCGACTTTTCCTTAAGGTGCAAACATGAAAAGAGGGGACAGCGAGGCGGCCTGCGCGAAACATCTTCGCCATATCCTTTCCCTCCTGCTCGTGGCAACCGTGGCCGCCTGCGCCCTGGCGCCTCCCGCCTGCGCCCAGCCTTCCTACACCTACCAGGCCTTTCACTCCTATTTCACCGTGAACAGCGACGGCACCCTGCTGGTCCGCAACAAGGTCACCTACGATTTCGAGAATCCCTCGGGATGGGTGGGCCTCAACGTGCCCGCATCCTACGGATACGTCGAGGAGGCCAGGGTCCTGGACGGGGGCGGCGAGCCCTTGCCGGAGGGAACGTGGGAGTACGAGCGCTCCGAGGGGGGCTTCACCCTCTGGTTCCACTGCACGGACGCGCCCCCGAACACCACCGTGATCTACGAGTACAGCGTGCTCGGCGCGCTCTCCGTGGCGGGAGACCGCGTGGAGCTGGTCTGGAACGGAGTCCCTACCGGCCGCACCTCTCCCGTAGGGGAGAGCTCGGTCACCCTGGAGCTCCCCGCGCCCGTCGACCCCGCCAGCGTAGGTTTCGAGATAAGCACGGAGAACTACACCGGCCAGGTCGAGAAGCGGCTGGTGGGGGACAGGCAGGCCGTGGCCGAGCTGCGGTGGCTTGGGAGCGACTCCACCTACGAGATCCGCTGTTCCTGGCCGGCATCCATCATGGATCTCGCGGGGAGGGGATTCTTCGAGCCAGGGGAAGAGGCCCAGGCCAGCGAAAAGAGCTGGGAGTTCGAGCGTTTCGACGTGGACATCACCGTCAACCCCGACGCCTCCTTCCTCGTCCGCGAGACCCAGGTGGTCAACTTCCACGGCACGTTCTCCTTCCTCAACCGTGACCTCAGCCGCGTGCCGGCCGTCTTCGAAGAGGGAAGGACCTACGGGAAAGTGCGCATACGCGATATAGCCGTCTATGACCTATCGGGCAACCCCTACGACGAGAGCCTCTGGTCCGTGGAAAACCTCTCGGAGGGCAAGAGGGTACGCATCGAATTCCAGGCCAGCGACGAGACTAAGGGCTGGGTCGTCGAATACCGCATGACCGGCGCCATTATCTTCGCCGCGGATTATGCGCGGCTCTACTGGGACGCCGTCTCCTCCGACCGCCCCGTGAACATAAAATCCTCGCGCGTCACCGTCTCCCTCCCTCCCGAAGTCGACCCGAAAGCGGTGCGCACGAAGTATTACCTCGATCTCGCCTCGCAGCCCTCGCACCACGAGAGCGGGCGTGAAGGGGCCCTCCTCTGGTGGCTCGCCAGGGACATCGCCCCCTATACCACCTTCACCATCGACGTCGCCTTTCCCCGCGATGCCGTCAGGATCCCCTGGCAATACGGCAGCGCCTGCGGGACGGCGGTCATCGCCTCCTCCTCCGCGCTGCTCGCCTTAACGCTGGCGGCCATGCTCTTCCTGTGGCGGCGCAAGGGGCGCGACGTCGGCCGCAGCGGCACAAGGGCGGTGCGTTACGACCCGCCTCCGGACCTCACCCCGGCCATGATGGATATGCTCGTGCGCGAGAAGACGCGCGTGCTGGACATCAGCGCCACCATCGTCGACCTGGCGCGCCGCGGTTTCCTCACCCTGCGCGAGGAGGAAAGGCGGGGCGTCATCCGGCGCCAGGTCTACGGCTTCCGCCGCCTGCAGGCGGACACGTCCTCCCTCCTGCCCTACGAGCGGCAACTCCTGGAGGCCCTCTTCTCCTCCGGCGACAGCGTGACCGAGGATGACCTAGTCAACAGATTCTACGTTCACGTGCGGTACATCCTCAATGGCGTGCGGGACGAGGTCCTTAAAAAAGGCCTCTTCGACAAGGATCCGGCGCGGGTACGCAGTGGGTACATTCTCAGGGGCTTCCTCCTCTGCGCCGTATCCGCCGCCTGCCTGCTGCTGCTCCATATATGGTACGACCTGGGTTGGTTCAGCCTCGCGGCCGCGGCACTGCTGCCCGCAGGGGTCATCGTGGCGGCCGTGGGGTGGTTCATGCCCCGCCGCACCCGTGAGGGCTCCGCGGCCTACGAGCACGTGCAGGGCTTCAAGGAATACCTCGTCACGGCGGAAAAGGAGGAGCTGGAGCGGATGACCCCCGATTACTTCGAGCGCAACCTCCCCTACGCCATGGTGTTGGAGGTGGTGGAAACCTGGGCGCGCAAGTTCCGGGATATCTACACGTCTCCCCCCGCCTGGTACGAGGGCGCGGGCACCCCGTTCAGCCTCGCCGCCTTCACCTCCTCCCTGCACTCCATGACCTCAAGCCTGGAGCGCACCCTGACCTCCGCGCCCAAATCCACGGGGAGCTCGGGCGGTGGCGGCGGCTTCGGTGGCGGTTCCTCCGGAGGCGGGTTCGGCGGGGGCGGCTCCTCCGCCGGCTGATGCGGGCGGACCCGGCACAGCGCCCCAGGGTGCTCAGTGCTCGTGGTCGTGCGGGTGCCCGTGGAGGTGCTCGTGCACGTGGGAGTGCTCGTGGGAGTGCACGCCTTTCTCCTCACCCTCATGCTCATGGTCGTGCGGGTGAGTATGGGGGTGGCTGTGCACGTGCTCGTGGCCATGGGTGTGGGCGTGGGCGTGCGCCGCTTCCGCCTGTGCCCTCACCGCCTCCTCCACGGCGTCGTCCAGCCTTGCCGCGGCATGGGAAAGGCCCTCCCTGGCCGCCGCGATCTCGGCGGCCATACTCTCCCATCCGAGGTGTGAGGCCAGCGCTTCCAGCTGGGACAGCGAGAGTTGCTCCGCCTGCAGCCTCCCGCGGGACTGGCGCAGGGACACCTTCATGATCAGCGGCGATCTATCCTCGTGTTCGCTCATGCTATCATTATATACGCGAGAGGCGCCGTTTAAAGGGGGCGCGAGAAACCAGAGGGATACATGGCCGGCCTTTGCCGCCCGCCAAGGCCATTTTTTCCCCGCAAGCGGCTGCCGCACGCGTACGCGACCCGCACGCACCGATAAGAACAGGGGGGATTGAGATGAATGGTGCCATGGTGCCGCCTGGAGCGAGATCAACGTCGGCGAGTGGCCCACGCGCTGGGCCGCGCGCTATCCTGACGAGCCCTGCATCAAGTACGGGGACCTGACCCTCAGCAAGGACGCGTTCAACCGGCGCATAAACCGCCTGGCCCACGCTTTCCAGGAGATGGGCGTGAGGAAGGGGACGCGTTTCGCGGCGCTCATGGCCAACAGCAACGTCTTCCTGGAAGTGCTGCTCGCCCTGAGCAAGCTGGGCGCGATCATAGTCCTCCTCAACTTCCGCCTCGCCGTGCCCGAGCTGGAGTACATCCTGAGCGATTCGGAGCCCCTGGGCTTGATCTACTCTCCCGAGTTCGCGGAAAGCGCCCTGACGCTCAAGGGTAAGGTGGCCGGGATGTCCCGTTTCGTGCGGGAGCTGGAAGGGGGTGACGCCTCGGACCCGCTCTACGAGGACCTGCTCGCGGGCAAGGCGGAGGAGGAGCCGGTTCCCGACGCCAAGGTCACCATGGACGACGTGCAGTTCATCATGTACACCTCCGGCACCACGGGGAAGCCGAAGGGCGCGGCCATCCTTCACGGCAACACGCAATGGAACGCCATAAACTCCATAAACATGTACGCCTTCGACTCGGGCGACGTGAGCATCGCCAGCGCGCCCCCCTCTTCCACATCGGGGGCCTGGCCGTGTCCGCCTTTCCCACCCTGTACGTGGGGGCCACCCTGGTGGTGCAACGCTTCTTCAACCCCGTAGAAGCCCTGCAGCTGATAGAGAGGGAGCGGGTTACCTTCATGTTCGGCATCCCGGTTATGTTCCTGCTCATGACGCAGGTCCCGGAATTCGAAAGCACCGATTATTCCAGCGTGCGGTTCTTCATCGCGGGGGGCCGCCATGCCCCTGCTCCCTCATCGAGACATGGCTCAAGCACGGCATCACCTTCAACCAGGGCTACGGGATGACGTAAACGGCGACCGCCATAACCGCCCTGCGCACCGAGGATGCCCTCCGCAAGCTGGGGTCCTGCGGCAAGCCCGTCTTCCATACCGACATCAAGGTGGTTGACATGGAGGGGCACGAACTTCCCCGGGGCGAGATGGGCAAGGTGTGGGTCAAGGGGCCCAACGTCATACGCGAGTACTGGAGGTTGCCGGAGGCCACCGCGGAATCCTTCACCGAGGGGTGGCTGCATACCGGGGACATGGGTTACATCGACGAGGAAGGCTATCTCTTCCTCATGGACCGCAAGAAGGACATGTACATCAGCGGGGGCGAAAACGTTTACCCCGCCGAGGTGGAAGACGTCCTCATGTCCTTTGAGAAGATCGCGGACGCCGGGGTCATCGGCATAGCGGACGAGAAGTGGGGCGAGGTGGGCATGGCGGTGGTGGTCCCCGCGCCGGGCGTGGAGCTCAGCGAGGAGGAGGTCATAGACTTCTGCCGCGGCAAGCTCGCCAAGTACAAGATCCCCAAGAAGGTCGTCTTCGCGGAGGCGCTTCCGCGCACCGCAACGGGAAAGATGCTCAAGAAGGAGCTGAAGGCGCAGTACGGCTGCTGAAGGACCCTGCGGCGACGGCGATGCCGGTGGCTTTTCCGCCCCTTTTCCGGGCGTGTTCCCCGTTGCGCCCGCTCTCCCGGCACCGCCCCTTATCCCTCCCTGCTTCCCCCATGTCCCGCTGGAGGTGTCGCAAGGGGCCCGCATCTGATAACTTATTCTCGACCGCATTTCCCTTGCAGGTAACGGCGTGAGCGAGGTCGCATGAAAGTAGCGGTGTTGACCGACAGCCAGTCATGCATACCGGGACACCTGGCGGAGGGGTTGGGCATCACCGTGCTTCCCTACTCCCTGCAGCTGGATGACCACGTCTACCGCGACGGCATCGACATCACGGCGGAGGAGTTCTACAACATGCTCCCCACCCTCTCGCAGCCGGCGTCGACCTCCGCCATTCCGCCGGGGGCCTTCAAGGAGGCCTTCGAGAGGTTGGCGGAGGGGGCGCAAGCCATCCTGGTCATCACCATCGCCCGTACCATGAGCGCCACCTACGCCAACGCCAGGCTGGCTGCGGAAACCTTCTCCGGCGTCCCCGTCGAGGTGGTCGACTCGGGCACCGCCGCCATCGCCCAAGGCCTGGTGGTGCTGGAGGTAGCGGAAGCCGCTTCCCGCGGCCGGCAGCTGCGCGAGTGCCTGGAACTGGCCTACGACCTGCTGCGGAAGGCGGAGCTGTTCGCCTACATATCCACCTTCGAGTACCTGAAGAAGAGCGGCAGGGTCAACGCGGTCACCGCTTTCGCCGGCGACGCCCTGTCCATCAAGCCGGTGTTCCGCTTCAAGGACGGCAACGCCTTGCTGCTCTCCAGGAAACGCTCTCCCGCCGCCGCGCACCGTTTCATCGCCGCCCGCCTGGCCGCTTACGGCCGGGAGAGGGGGGCGCTGCGCGCCGCCGTCTTTCATGCCAACGCAAGGGACAACGCGGAGGAGCTGTCCGCGCTCATCTCCGCAAAGGTGGCGCTGCGGGGCGAGATGATGGTCACCGAGTTCACCCCGGTGATGGGGTGCCACACCGGGCCCGGCGTGGTGGGCGCAGCCTTCCTGTAAAGGCGTCGTCTGCCGGAGCCCCGTTTCCCTTCCGCCCCCGCGCGCTGCGGACCACGCAACCCGCGGGAGTTACACGCCGTCCCCCATCCTCTCCCGCAGGGGCAGGAAAGCCACCGACCCGATGAGCACCCCGGCGGCGAACATGGCCACGGTCACCCCCCAGACGCGCAGCCTGAAAACGCCGAGGTGGAGGTAGAAATCGCCGATGGCCCCGGCGAGCGCCGCCGCGACCGCCGCGCCTATAAGCAGGAACATGCGCGAAACGGCGTGAAACACGGCGAAGGCCTTCCCCCGGTTCTCATCCTCCACGTTCTCCTGGATCATGGTGATACCGGTCAGGAAGATGGCGGAAAAGGAGGCCCCGAACACCAGGGCGGCCACGTAGGCCATGAACATCACCGTTATCAGGGACATCCAGATGAGGGTCCCGCCGGCGCACAGGAGACCCAGCTTGAAGATGAACCACTTGGCCCGCATGCGCGAGAGGAACTGCAGCCCCACGATTCCCGCCAGCATCCCCAGCCCGAAGAGGGCCATGAGGAAGCCGAACTGGGTGTCGTTTCCGCCCAGCACCTCGTGCACGTAGACCACCCCCACGGCGAAGAGCGCTCCTCCCCCCAGCGTCCCCGTGGCCAGGGCGGCGGTGAGGGTGCGCATGAAGCGGTTGCGGAAGGCGAAGGAGAAGGAGGAACGGAGGTCCACCCCCGCCTCCCCTTCCTTCACCGCCTCCCTCACGACGATGAGCGGCTTGCTTATGCGCGCCACCATGAGTGCCGAGAAGAAGAAGGTGAGCGCGTCGGCCACGAAGGCAAAGAGGTAAGGGTGTTCCGAAAAGAACGTCACCCCTTCCAGCCAGCGGAAAAAAGGAGATGTTCCCACCACCAGGAAGGCGAAGACGGCCGCGGAGAGGGGTATGGACCCGTAAGCGCTGCCCATGGTCATGGAATTGGCCATGGTGAGGGGGTTGCCGCCCTCCACCAGGTTCGGCAGGCTGGCATCCCTGGCGGCGAGGTAGAGGACGGAGAGGAATTCCATGTAGAAGATGAGCACGTAGAGATAGGCCAGGGAATCCAGCACCGCCACCCAGAGGATGAGGAAACCCCTCAAGAGATCGCAGTAGATCAGGATCTTCTTGCGGTCCCAGCGGTCGCTTATCCAGGTGGCGACGGCCCCGGAGAAGGCGGAGGGGACGATGCGCAATACCAGCAATCCCGCTACCGCCGCCGCGGATTTGCTGCGGTTCCACACCAGGGCCAGCAGCGCGAAGGTGGCCAGCCAGTCCCCGATGGAGGAGACCGACTGCCCTACCCAGAGGCGGCGGAAATCGCGGTTCCTCCACAGGGCCTTCAGGTCGGCGAACACCCCGCCGGCCAGCTCGCCGACGCGCCTTTCGCCTTCCCCCGCGAGCCTCGCCCTCCTAGCCACGGTTATCGCCTTTCTCGCCTCTCAAACGCCGCCGGCCGCGTCACCGTCCGGCGAGCGCGGCATGCCGCCGCAACGGTCCACCTCGCGGTCGTAGACGAGCCTGCTCCATATGACCCTCAAGGGGTCTTCCCTTATCGTTTTCTTCCCCAGGCTCGGGCTTCCCTGCAGGCGGCGCATGACGGCCAATAACAGTAGCGCCAGCGCGAAGGAGACCAGGCTTGCCGCTCTTCCCAGCCGCCAAGCCACGACGGGCACCAGCATGACGCCAACGAGATTCATCTCCGCCGTATGGTGGGTGAATACGCCGAGGGCCAGGAAAGCCACCAACATGGCGCCCTCGTAGGGAAGGAGGATGAGCGTGCCGGTCAAGGCCATGGCCATGCCCCTGCCTCCCTGAAAGCGCAGGTAAAACGGCCAGTTGTGACCGGCCATGGCCGCCAGTCCAGCCGCCGCCTGCCAGGCGAGCGAGAACCCCGCGGCCCTCATGACCAGTATGGATGCCGCCTCCTCCGCACAGTCCGCAAGAAAGGCGACGGCCGCCTGCCCCTTGCCCGCCTGCACCGCCAGGTTTGATGCGCCGAGGTTGCCGCTGCCCACTCGTCTCAGGTCCACTCCCAGCCGCCGCTTTGCCAAGAGGTAGGAGAGGTTGGCGCTGCCGAGGAGATACGAGGCCAGGACGATGAGTATGCCGGCCAGGCAACGCAACTTTCCGACCCCCCGTGACTTAGAAGCTGCCTGAGACAGAAACCGCAGTTATGATAGCACAGATCGCTGCCGGCCCAACGGGGGCAGAGCGCGTGCAACGCCCGATCACCTGGCATATATTCCCATGCGAACCGTCAGGCCCGCCCTCTCTCCTCCCGGGAACTCGCAGCCCCTTCCGAGACGGCATCGCGCAGCAGGGAGGGAAAGGCCGCTACCATGATCCCCGCCGCCGTGCAGACTCCCCCGCCCACCATGAGGGTGGCGGGGATCGAGGTCGCGTCCGCAAGGTAGGCCAAGAACATCCCCCCCAGAGGGTAAATGCCCTGAAAGACCAGTATGTAGAGGCTCATGATGCGCCCGCGCATCTCCCTCGCCACCCTGGCCTGCAGCACGGTGTTGATGGCGGCGCTCAGCATGAGCGAGGTGGTCCCGATGAAGAAGGCCAGGAGCAGGCAGATCCAGAGATCCCTGCAGAAAGCCACCGCCAACAGGCTGAGCCCGAAGAGGGTGCTGGTGGCCTTCATGATGGTGTTCTCGCGCAGCCGCCGGCGCAGGAAGCTGACCAGCGGCGCGCCGGCCACCGCTCCCACTCCGATGGCGCTCAGCAGTGCGCCGTATCCCTCCGACCCCCTCCCCAGGACCTCCCGGGACATGCCCGGCAGGAGCACCAGGAAGGAGAGCCCGAAGAAGGAGAAGGTGGCCAACAGGGCCAGGAGGTTCCGGGACCAGCTCTCCCCAAAGGCCACGCGCATCCCCTCCCCTATATGTTTTCCCGTGCTCCCGGAGACCGCGGCCGCCGGCGTCTTGGTGTGCATGGCGAGCAGGGCCAGGATGACGGCCAGAAAGCTGGCCGCGTTGATGTGGAAAGCGGTTTCCGCGCCCCAGGCGCTAAGGATGAGCGCGCCCAGCAGGGGCCCCACCGAGCGCGCCAGGTTGAACTGTGCCGCGTCCAGGGCGATCCCGTTCAGCATCTGCTCCCGGGGCACCAAGTCGGGTATGAGGGCCCGCCAGGCGGGGAAATTGAAGACGAAGGCCATGCCCATTCCCGTGGAAAGGGGGATGATCACGGCCATGGAGGTGAAGCGCAGCTGCAGGCTCAACCCCATCGCGAAGGCCAGGAGCATCATCGCCGTCTGGGTGGCCAGTATGAGCCGGCGACGATCGAGCCGGTCCGCCAACGAACCCGCCCACAGCACCAGGACCAGGACGGGCAGGAACCAGGCCATGTTCACCGCGCCCACCCAGGTGTTCGAACCCGTCGTTTCCCTTACGAACCAGAGCAGCGCGGTGTTGTGAATCCAGGTTCCCACGTTGGAGAGGAAGGCTCCCGACCACAGGAGGCGGAAATCGCGGTAGCGGAACGATGAAAAGGTCCCCTTGACGGATACGCTTATCTCCATGGTCTCTATGCTACCTTTATAAACCCTGGCCTCGCCACGCACAACGCGACCGAAGGCGGCGTGGCGCGTCCTTTATGGGTTACAATAACATCGTTGTACGGCACGACGAGAAGGAGAATCGCCATGGAAACCTCGCACCATTGGGATCATCGCTACGCCCACGTGAACAACATACGCATCCATTATGTGAGCGCGGGCGAAGGGCCGCTCGTGCTGCTGCTCCACGGCTTCCCGGAGTTCTGGTACTCCTGGCGCCACCAGATCCCCGTCCTCGCGGAGCGCTTCCGCGTAGTGGCACCCGACATGCGGGGTTACAACCAGTCCGAGAAGCCGGCCGGGGTGCACCGCTACCGGCTGGGGACGCTCATGGAGGACGTGGCGGGCCTCATCCGCCACCTGGGCGCGGAGAGCGCCGTCCTGGTGGCGCACGACTGGGGGGGCGGGGTGGCGTGGCCTTTCGCCGCCCACTATCCCCACATGGTGGACCGCCTGGTCATTCTCAACTGCCCGCCTCCCAACGTCCTCATAAACCACCTCATGAAGAACCGCGCGCAGCGCCGGCGCTCCTACTACATGTTTCTCTTCCAGATCCCGCTGCTGCCCGAGCTCGCCATGCGCCGGCGCGATTACCGCATGGTGGCAAGGCTTTTCCGCGGTTGGCTGCTGGACAAGAGCGCCCTCACCGCCCATGACATAGCCATGTTCAAGGAGGCCGCCGCCAAGCCGGGGGCGCTCACCGGGGGCATCAATTACTACCGGGCGGCTTTCCGCCAGTTCCTGCGATCGCCCCGCGGGGAAACGGGAGAGGAGGCCAAGGTCAAGTGCCCCACCCTCGTCATCTGGGCGGAGGAGGACCGCGCGCTGGGAAAGGAGCTCACCTACGACTTTCATACCGCCGTGGAGGGGCCGCTGGATATAAGGTACATACCGGGGTGCAGCCACTGGGTGCAGCAGGAGAGGCCGCAGGAAGTCAACTCGCTCATCATGGATTTTCTCTCCGATTACCCCCAGGGCCGGTAAGGGAAAACCCCGGCCGCGACCGGGGTTCCAATCTGGTGTCGGAGGGGGGACTTGAACCCCCATGAGGAAGCTCCTCACTAGGCCCTCAACCTAGCGCGTCTACCGATTCCGCCACTCCGACGCAATCTCAGACCCGCCGCGAAGGGGGGCTCTCTTCCGCTTCCGCCTCGACCTCCTTCAGCTTGCGGTTTCGAAAACCAGTATATATCCTCTTCCGCCGGCGGTCTATTATCTTCGAGGCGTAGAATATATCCTTGGAAACGCGGCCGTGCTTCCCTATGACCTCCACCTTGTCCCCGTCCTCCAGCGGAGGCGGGAAGCGGAATCCGCGATAGAACCACACCTTGGTGCTGTGCCCCTCGTCCTCGACGAGGTCGAAATTTATGTCGAAGGTGAGGGTCTTCGATTTATGGTTCACCTTCTTGGGCAGAAGCGTCGGCAGAGGATACGTGGAGACGTTGAGGATGATGCCCTTCTTGAGTTGTTTAGCCAATTCCGCTCCTCCAACGCCTACGCCGCTTATGCATAAGCTACCTTTATATCGTCAGCGAAAAGGAGCGACTTAAGGACGCTCCCGGGCTTTGCCGCCCAGCAGCCCTGCCACCTCCCTCATGATCAAGGCCGCGAGCTCCGCCTTGGGCATGAGGTCAAGCGCCCTTTCAGTCCCGTCCCGGAAAAGGAGCACGGCCCGGTTGTAATCGGCGTCGAATCCCGACCCCGGCAGGGAGACGTCGTTGGCCACCAGGATGTCCACGCCCTTCGCGCCCAGCTTCTCCCGGGCACGCGCGAGCAGGTCGCCCGTTTCCGCCGCAAAGCCCACCAGCACTTGCCCGGCGGCCCTGCCTTCGCTCAGCTCGCCCAGGATATCGGGCGTGCGCACCAGCTCCAGCGTCAGGGACTCCTTCCCTCTGCGCTTTATCTTGTCTCCGCTGCTTTCCCGGGGCGCGAAATCCGCCACCGCGGCCGCCATGATGACCGCATCGCATCCCGGCGCCACGGCCATCACCGCTTCCCTCATCTCCGCCGCCGTCTCCACCCTCACCAGCTCCACACCTGCCGGAGGTTGCAGGTGGGTGGGGCCGCTCACCAGCGTCACCTCCGCCCCCATGCGCCGCGACGCCGCGGCGAGCGCGTAACCCATCTTGCCGCTGGAGCGGTTGCCGATGTAGCGCACCGGGTCCAGGGGCTCCCGCGTGCCTCCGGCGGTCACCAGCACGCGCTTTCCCGAGAGGTCGCCCTCCAGCGCGAAGATCCCCATGGCGGCGTCCACGATCTGCTGCGGCTCGGCCATCCTGCCCTCGCCCTCCTCGCCGCAGGCCAGGGCCCCGCTCTCCGGCCCCACGAAGTGCACGCCCCTTTCCCTCAGTAACCTCAGGTTATGCTGCGTGGCCGGATGCCGGTACATGAGATTGTTCATGGCCGGGGCCAGGAGCACCGGGGCGCGCGTGGCCAGGAGGGTGGTGGTCAACAGGTCATCGGCGATGCCGTGGGCCATCTTGGCCAGCAGGTTCGCGGTAGCGGGCGCCACGATCACCAGGTCGGCATCCCTGGCCAGGTAGATATGCTCGATGGGCTTGCCTTCGGCGTCGAAGAGGCTCACCGCCACGGGGTTTCCGCTCACGGCCCGGAAGGTCTCCGGCCCCACCAGGCGGGTGGCGTGCTCGGTCATAACAACCTTCACGTCGCAGCCCCGCAGCACCAACTGGCGTACCGCTTCCACCGCCTTGTACGCGGCGATGCCTCCCGTCACGCCGAAGACTATGTGGTTCATGGGAAGACCCGGCTTATTTTACCCCTTCCTCCGGTAACTCGAAGTCCAGCTTCTCCTCCGCTATCTCCTCCAGGGCGAGGGAAAGCGCCTTGTTGGAGGCCGACCTCACCTGCGGGCCCGCCTCGCTGCCCAGACCCTCGCCAAGGTGGCGGAAGTAGTTGTTGATCTGGCGGGCTCTCTTGGCCGCCGCGATGGTCAGGCCGAACCTTGAATTGCTCATTACCCCCAGCAGATCGTCGATCTTCGTCTTCATCAACACCTGTCCATGACCTCCGTTTCCTTTATTATCCACCCCCGCAGAGGGGGCTTTCCCTCTCATATATAGCACACAGTTCGTCCACCGCGCGAGGAAGCTCGTCATTCACCACCACGTAGTCGAACTTGGCCGCCTCCCGGCTCTCGAGCCGGGCGTTAGCCAGCCTTTCCCGCAACTCCTCCTCGCTCTCCGTACCCCTCTCCCGCAACCTCCTCTCCAGTTCCTCGAGGGAAGGAGGTTCCACGAAAACGGTGACGGCATCCGGCATGCGTTCCCTCACCTGCTCGGCTCCCTGGACGTCTATCTCCAGGATCACGTCGCACCCCTCGTCCATCTTCTCCATCACCCGGTGACGGGGAGTGCCGTAACGCCTTCCGTGCACCTCGGCCCATTCCAGGAAGCCGCCGGCATCCGCCTTACGCGCGAACTCCTCCTCGTCCATGAAGAAGTATTCCACGCCCTCCCTCTCTCCCGGGCGCGGCCGGCGCGTGGTCGCTGAAACGGAAAGCCATGTCCGCGGGTACCGCCTCAGGAGCTCCGCTATCAAAGTGCCTTTCCCCGCGCCGGAGGGCCCGGACACGACGAAAAGACGTCCTCTCCGCATCGTATCTCCCGTGCCGTTTGACCGCAGGGCAGCTTCCGCGGTTCCCGCCGTGGGAATGTGGTTGTCACTCGTAGGGGATGCTCAGGAAAATTTCTCCTTCAGCGCGCTTACCTGCTTGGGGCCCAATCCCTTGACGCGCCGGGTTTCGCTGATGCCTATCTCCTCCATTATCTTCGCAGCACGCAGCTTCCCGACGCCGGGCAAGGACTCGATGACTGACTTCACGGTCATCTTTCCGTATATCTCATCGTCGGCGCGCTTCAGGATATCGCTCACCTTCAGCTTTCCCGCCTTCAGCTTTTTCTTTATCTCCGCTCTTTCCTTGCGTACCTTGGCCGCTTTCTCCAGAGCCAGCCTGCGCTGCTCCGGCGTCAGTTCCGGGAGCTTTTGCTTGGCCATTTCATCCCTCCTCCGGTCGAAACCCTAACCTCCACGGTCCACATAAGTATAAACTGCCATTTACCTGCAAACAAGGCATGGCGCAAGAATGCCGTGCGCCTCGCTTCCCGTCAGCCAGACCTCCTGCTGCCAGGTATTTCCAGCTGCGCCCCCTGCACGCATAGGGGGCACTCTCCCGCTTCCCAAACGGGCGCGTCCAATCTCAAGAGGACCTTCTTCGGTACTCCGAAATCGCGGTCCTCTCCCCGCTCGATTATGGCACCTAGCCCCACGACCGTCCCCCCGTGTTCCATCACCAGCTGCGCGATCTCCTGCACCGAGGCACCGGTGGTGATGACGTCCTCCACGATGACCGCCCTCTCGCCCTCGTGCACTTGCTGGCCACGGCGCAAGGTCATCCTGTCCTCCTGCCTCTCCGCGAAGACCATGCGCGTGTGCATGGCCAGCGCCACCATATACCCGATGATGATGCCCCCCATGGCGGGACTTATCACCAGGTCCGGGTGGAGGCCTTCCGCCTCTCTCGCGATCTCGTCCGCCAGGCTTTCCGCCAGGTGGGGATACTGCAGCACCTTAGCGCACTGGACGTAGGTATCGCTGTGCAATCCGGAGGAGAGGAGGAAATGGCCCTTTTGCACGGCTCCCTCCCGCTCCAGTATCTCCAGGACCTCCCACTGATTCATGACCCTCCTCCCTCTCTTCCGCCTCCCAACGGAAATCCCTCCGCCGCTTCCCCTGCTCCTACGCGTTATATGCCCAGTACCTTGCCCTCCATAAACCTGCCGCCCCTACATCCTCATGGAAGCCCTCAGGGACCTCAGGGCTCCGCGCGGATCGGCCTGCGAGGTGACCGCCCTCCCCACCACCAGGTAATCGGCGCCCGCCCGCAACGCTTCCCGCGGGGTGGCCGTGCGCGCCTGGTCGTGTACCTCCGTCCCCGGCAGGCGTATGCCCGGGGTAACCAGGACCGGCTCGTCGCCGAGTGCCCCGCGCAGTACGGTCAATTCACGGGGAGAGCAGACGAAACCGTCCAGCCCGCATTCCCTTCCCAGGCTCGCCATGCCCAAGACCACGTCCTCCAGCCTCGCCTGCCAGCCCATCTCACGCATGGCCGCCTCTTCCAGGCTGGTGAGCACGGTCACCCCCAGCAAAAGAGGAGGCCGCCCGCCCCCTGCGCGTGCCGCCCCCCGCGCGGCCTCCACCGCCGCTTCCAGCATCTTTCTTCCCCCCGACACGTGGACGCTGATCATTTCCACGCCGAGATCCGACAAGGCCGCCGCGGCTCCCCGCACCGTATTGGGTATATCGTGCAGCTTAAGGTCGGCGAAGACACGGTAGCCAAAATCCCTCATGGTAAGGATGATTTCCGGCCCGCAGCGCGTGTAAGCCTCCAGGCCGATCTTCACCGTCCGCACCTCTCCCCGCATCCCTTCCGCCAGTCTTAACAGGCGGTCCCTGTCGCCCGTATCCAGGGCCAGGATCACGGGGTCCTCAACCCTTGCCATGCTGACTTCCTCCCAGGCCGCGGCAACCGCGAGCATATGCCCCACGGAATCCGCGCGCATGGCGACCATCGACGTGCGCGCGAGAATCTCTTCCCTTCATCCTGCCGCGCCGCTCCGTCCCCGCCGCGCGAGGTCCACCAGTTCTCCCACTCGCCGGTACCCTTTCCTGCGCATGAAGGCAGCGATGCCCTCCACCACGCCCAGGGTGGCAGTGGGATCGGTGAAGTTCAGCGTGCCCACTGCCACGGCATCCGCTCCCACCATGAGCATCTCCACCGCGTCCCTCCACCCCCAGATGCCCCCCATGCCTATGATGGGCACATCCACCTCCTGCGCCACCTCCCAGACCATTTGCACCGCCACCGGGTGGATGGCGGGCCCCGACAGCCCCCCGGTAAGGTTCCCCAGCCGCGGCCGCGCCGTCTCCACGTCGACGGCCATAGCCGGCATGGTGTTGATGAGGCTTATACCGTCCGCTCCCGCCCGCACCATGGCCCCGGCGAACCCCCTCAGGTCCCCGGTGCGCGGCGAGAGCTTGACGTAAACCGGGATGTCCACCGCCCCCTTCACCGCGCTCACCAGCCGTTCCGCCTCGCTCTCGTCCGCCGAGAAATGCAGACCGCCCTTCTTCACGTTGGGGCAGGATATGTTCAACTCCAGGGCGGAGGCGATCTTCGCGCGGGATACCTCGCGTGCCACCTCCACGTATTCCGCGGCCGTGAACCCGGCCACGTTCACCCACACGGGGACCCCCATGTCATGGAGCCAGGGAAGGTCCTCTTCCAGGAATCTCTCCAGCCCCTTGTTCTCCAGGCCGATGGCGTTGAGCATGCCCGAGGGGGTCTCCCAAACGCGCGGCGGCGGGTTGCCGGCGCAGGGATCCAGGGTGACCGCCTTGGTCATCACCCCGCCCAGCCTGCGAATGTCCATCCACGCGGACATCTCCCTGCCGTTTCCGAAGGTGCCCGAGCATGCCAGGACGGGGTTCTGCAGGGATATCCCGCTTATCTCCACTCTCAGGTCAACGCCGCCATGCGCATCCAATCCAGTTCATCTCCCCTGAACACCGGGCCGTCGCTGCACGCGGCCCTGTAGGCGCCCGGCGGCTCCGCCACGGGCACGGCGCAGCCGCGGCAAACACCCACCCCGCAGGCCATCCTCTCCTCCACGCTAACCTGCAGGCGCGCAAGCCCTTCCCGGTCCACCTCCTCCATCCTCGCTGCCAGCGACAGGAGCATCTCGCGCGGCCCGCAGGCATATACCTGCCCCGCCGACTCGCGGTCAAGCTGCATGGCCAGGTCCACGGCCGAACCCGCGTGTCCCCCCGAGCCGTCCAGGCAGGCCAGGCGAACGTCCGCCTCTTTTTTCAGAACATCCGGAAGTACCCCGTACTCCGCAGCCTCCCCCATCCCCCAAGCCACGAGGCACGTTTCTCCCTCCTCCAGGAGGCGTTTGGCCAGGAACCTGAGGGGCGCGATTCCCGCCCCGCCGGCCACCAGCAGCCTCCCCCCCTCCGCGCAGAGGTCGAACCCCCTGCCCAAGGGCCCCAAAATGTCCAAGCGGTCTCCCGGCCCCCTCCTTTTCAGCCAGGACGAACCCTCCCCCGCTTCCCTGACCAGGATTGAGGCCGTGCCCTCCCCCCTGTCGAATACGCTGAAGGGCCTTCTCAGGATGCGCCCATCGCCGCCGCATGCAACGTGAACGAACTGCCCCGGATGAGGCCTGAAATCGTCCGGCACCTCGCAGACCAGCTCGCTGGCGCAACCGTAATCCCTCCTCCCCACCACCGCCACCAGATACCGCGCGGGCAAGCCTACTCTCCTCCCGTGCTCTTCGCCCGGCAGGCGCCTTCGCCGCATGTCCCGCAAGCGCCGATCTCCCAGGCTGCGGGCTCCGAGACGCGCAGCCCCCTCACCAAGGTCAGGGCCACCTCCATGTCCGTCAGGCAGGGTATACCCCGGCGCGCGGCATCCTCGCGTATGTAGAAGCCGTCGCTCTTTGGTTGCCTGCCGCGCGGAATGTTAACCACCAGTTGTATCTCGCCGTTGCGCATGAGGTCCAGGATGTTGGGCCTGCCCTCGCGCAGCTTGTTCACCACCTTCACCTGCAGCCCCGCCGACTGCAAGGTCTGCGCGGTCCCGCGCGTCGCCGCAAGGAGGTATCCCGCTTCGCCGAGCTCGCGCGCCAGGAGCACCGCGCGCCTCTTCTCGCGGTTGGCCACGCTCAGTAAAGCCCTCCCACCCGGTTGCGGCAGCAAGCCCTGCGCCCTGTGCACCTTGGCCAGGGCCACCGACGGGTGTGCCGCCATGCCCACCCGGGAACCCGTGGAGCGCCGCCGTGCTGCCGGGAGGACGTCGCCCCCGGCGATTATCCCCAGGGGCGCCACCGGGCACCTCCATGCACTTATGTCCTCGCGCACGGGATAGGTCCCCGGCTTCTCCCCCAGCAACGCCTGCAGCCCCATCTCGGCCAGCGGCAGGCCGGAAGCGCGAGAGAGGTAGGGGAGCTCGTCAGACGCCCCCACGCACAGGTCCCAGAGAAACGCCCGGCCGTCATCTATCAGCATGCGCAGCGAAAGGTTGCCCCTCCAGGAAAGGCGGGATATGACCTCGCGGGCCAGCGCCTCCGCCGCACGCGCCTGGGCCGTTGTGAGATGTATGGGGGGATATACCGCCAGCCCCTCACTGGACGCAGTTCCCATCTCTTCCAGCTTTTCCCAGAGAATGAGGGCGCTCGCCTCTCCCCCCGCGGCCACCGCTTCCACCAGCACCTCCTGGGCCTCCTCGCGAAGCTCCCTCAAGAGGAGGGGAGCGCCCTCACACGCGGAGAGCAAGTCTTCCCCTTCCTCAAGGGTGAAGAGGATGCGCCGCCTCTGCCCTCCGCCGGGTAACACCGCGTCCGCGAGCACCGGGAACGCGCACCCTTGCAGGAAAGCGCGCGCTTCCTCCCTCTCCGACGTGAAGGGCACCGTGGCTATGCCGTGCTGCGCCCACTCCGCGAGATCCGCGGACCACGCGCCACCGTCTTCCCTCCCTTCCAGGAGGACGGTTCCGGGGTGCCGGCGGCATACGTTTTCTCCGCAGGCAATAGCCTCCTCTCCCCCGAACTGGCAGCATAGCGCGGCGATCCCCGCCTCGCGCATCGCCTGGGCCACCCCCTGCGGCAGCATGGGACCCAGGTAAACCGAGTCAGCCTCCTCCACGGCCAGCAGGGCAAATGCGGCGTCGGTTGCGTAAAGCGCCGCACCCATCCCCCTCTCTTTCGCGGCCAGCACCGCCCTGTACGCGGCGAAGTTGCGCTCGTGCCCTCCCCCTGGGAGTCCGTCGTCGCCCGCCAGTATCATGAGCTTCACGGCTCCGCCCGCAGGGTCCTCTCCCGGCCAACCGGCCAGGCAGAGGGGATATCCTCCGGGAGGAGGGACGCCATACCCCGCGGCCTCCCGTCCCTTTGCCCCCTGGTGTCCCGTGGCGCCGCCCGGGAGTTGAACGTCCGCGAGTCCCCCTTCCCCGCCCTGCGTTCGCGCCCCTGGCGCCCTCGCCCCCCCCCGCAGCCCCGCCAAGACCTCCCTCGTACTGCGAGCCGCTTCCTCTTCTCTCAGGCGGGCGGGCACGCTCTCCGACAGGAAAGCGAGGGCGGACGCCGCCGCATCCCCCACCGTCTCCCCCCTCAACAAGACCCTCCCCACCGCCCGGCAGCGCAGGCGGTGGCAACCCTCGCCCTCCGCCTCCTCCCTGTAAGAGAAGCGCGGCAGGGAGAGGATCGTCTCGCGCGGCCTCTCCGGAAACCCACGCCTGCACGCCGCCAGTCCCCCACCGCACAGCATGTCGAGGTGCGCCCGCAGCAGGTCCACCCCACCGGCCACCTCAAGGAGGGGCGTAATACGCCAGGGACGCGGGTTGACGTCGAGGACGTACAGGTCCTCCCACCCCGTGGAAGCCGCCATCTTGATCTCCGCCAGGCCCACCAGCCCGAGGGCCTCCGCCACCTCGCGCGCCTCTTCCCACAGGGCGTACATCTCCTCGGCGCCCGCACGGGGAGGCACCAGGAGCACCGCGTCCTCTTCATGAAGGGGAAGGGGCTGCAACTGCTCGCATATCCCCGCCACCTCGCAATCGCCTCCGGCATCCCGCAGCACCGCCACCACGAATTTGCGATAACCGGCCAGGGACTCCTCCAGCAGCGCCTCCCCGGTGGGGCTCTCCCGCAGGGCCTCATCCAGGAGCGTTGGAAATTCCTCGCCGTTGTACGCGATCCCGGCCCCCCAACCCCCGCACGAGAAATGTGGCCTCACCACCAGGGGGAAGGACATCTCGCCCGCCGCCTTCTGCCCCTCGTGCATGCTGCCAACGGCGCGGAAAGCGGGGTTCGTCAGGCCCCTGTTTTCCAGCGCTTCCCGCAACATTCCACGGTCGCCGCAGAGCCACAGGATGCGGTCATCCAGGTCGGGCACGCGGGCCCCCAGCCTCTCGAAGCCGCCTTCCGCGGCCATGGTCATGAAGATCTCCCACCCCCGTCTCCCGGCCATGCCCAGCCAGACGGTCTCCGCACTCGTCATCTCCACCACCCTTGCCACCACCTCGGGGATGGGGGGCTCCATGAAGAGGGCTTCATCCTCCTCTGCGGCGTCCATGAGGGTGGCGGGATTGTCCTCCAGCACGACGACGCGGAAGCCCCTCTCGCGGAGATAGCGGCATCCCCTGGCCGCCAAATACTGTATGGCCGTACCCTCCTGCAGGGTGACCGGCCCGGGGCCTACCACCAGGGCGACGCGCTCCCTATCCAACGCCCTCTCCTCCCCGGCCGGCCGCCGCGAACGCCACCCTGCCGTTTTTCAAGGTGAACGCCACCCTGCCCTTCACCTTGCGTCCGTGGAAGGGACAGTTCCTCCCTTTCGATGCGAAAGCTCCCGCGTCCATGACCCATTCCCTCCCCGTCTCGAGAAGCACCAGGTCGGCGCGGCAGCCCACCTCGATGCCTCCCCCGTACTCCGGCGCCTGCAGGCCCATGACCTCCGCAGGTCCCCTGGTGAGAAGGTCCAGCAACCTCATCAGCGGCAGTTCTCCCCTCTCCACCAGCTCCGTATAGAGGACCGGGAAGGCGCTCTCCATCCCCACCACCCCGAAGGGGGCATACTCGAATTCGCGCTCCTTTTCCTCGGGCGCATGGGGGGCGTGATCGGTGGCAATTGCGTCCACGGTGCCGTCCGTCAGTGCCTGGCGTAGCTCCCTCACGTCCTCGGGCGTGCGCAGGGGAGGGTTCACCTTGTACACGGTATCGTAATCCCTTATGTCCCTCTCGCTGAGCACCAGGTGATGCGGGGTAGCTTCCGCGGTCACCCTGAGCCCCCGTGACTTGGCCTCCCTTACCATGTGCAGGGAACGCGCGGTGCTCAGATGGGCCAAGTGGAGGCGGGCACCCGTCTCCCCGGCCAGCAGCAGGTCGCGGGCCACCATGACCTCCTCCGCGAGGGCGGGAATGCCGCGCAAGCCCAGGGCGAAGGAGACCTCTCCCTCGTTCACCTGGCCTCCCCGCGAGAGGCCGCGGTCCTCGGGGTGGGAGACGATCACGCCGCCGAAGCCGCTGACGTATTCCAGCGCGCGCCTCATAAGCCCGGCGTCCTCTATGCCGTCACCGTCATCGGAGAAAGCCCTTACCCGCGCCCGGCTCAGGTGCATCAGCCCCATCTCCGCCAGCTCGCGCCCCTGCCTTCCCCGCGTAACGCACCCCACGATAAAGAGGTCCGCCAGGCCCAGCTTGGCCGCTTTGAGCGCCATCTCCTCCACCAGCGCGGCGTTGTCCAGGGGCGGATCTGTGTTGGGCATGCAGCACACCGCGGTGAAGCCCCCCCTCAGCGCCGCGGCAAGCCCGCTCTCCAGCGTCTCCTCGTCCTCCCTCCCGGGCTCCCGCAGGTGCACGTGGATGTCCAGGAAGCCCGGCGCGACGATCATCCCCTCAGCGTCGATCACCTCGCGACCCTCCGCGGGGATCCCCTTGCCCAGCTCGGCCACGCGACCCCTGGAAACCAGGAGGTCCATGCCTTCATCCGTCCCCCGGAAGGGATCCACGACTCGCGCGCCCCTGATGAGGAGATCAGGCAAGGACGCCACCCCCCTCCCCTCCTCCCAGGAGAAGGAAGAGCACGGCCATGCGCACCGCCACTCCCGCGGATACCTGGGCGGTTATGGCCGCGTGCGGCGCGTCCGCCACCTCGGAGGAGATCTCCACCCCCCGGTTCATGGGGCCGGGGTGCATCACCACCACCCCGGGCTTCGCCTTTCGCAGGCGCTCTTTGTCCAACTGGTATAGCCTGGCATATTCTTCCAGGCTGGGGAACCTCGCTTCCTGCTGCCTCTCCTTCTGGATACGCAGCATGTAGATCACGTCGCAGCGCGGTATCACCGCGTCGAAGGAATGGGACACCTCCACGTAATCCGGCACCGCAGGAGGCATAAGGGTGGGCGGCGCCACCGCCACCACCCGCATACCCGCAGCCCTGCAGGCTTTCATGCCCGAGCGGGCCACGCGGGAATGCAGGATGTCCCCCACGTAGGCGATGGTCGCTCCCTCCATGTCGCCGAGCCTCTCCCGCATGGTGAAGAGGTCCAGGAGGGCCTGGGTGGGATGGGCGTGCATGCCGTCACCGGCGTTGATCACCGTCACGTCCAGCCATCTCCTCAGCAGACAGGGTGCGCCGGCCACGGGATGGCGGATGATCACCGCATCCACTCCCATAGCGCGCAGGGTGAGAGCGGTGTCCTTGAGGCTCTCCCCCTTCTCCACGCTGGAGGCGGAGGCGGTGAAGTTCAGCACGTCGGCGCTCAGCCGTTTTGCCGCCACCTCGAAGGAGAGCCGGGTGCGGGTGGAAGGCTCGTAGAACAGGTTGACCACCGTCTTTCCCCGCAGGGAGGGGACCTTCTTGATGGGCCTGCGCAGCACCTCGGAAAACGAGCGTGCCGTCTCCAATATGCGCTCCAGGTCCTCCCTCCGGAGATCGTCCACGTCCAGTAGATGCCCCTTAACCGCCAAGGCAGTCCTCCCCGTTGAGGTCCCCTTCAGGACGCAAACGGTGTCTTCTCACATCTCCCCCCGGACTTGCGGAGACCGTGCCCTTCCTCCCGCGCACCTGCCGTACCCGCACGACCCGTGCCGCCTTGCCTCCCGCAACGCCACCGCCGCGGAGCCACCTTCGCCCTTTCCCGCCCCGCGAACCGCGTGCGCCACGAACCGTGGCGGACACGGAAGATCCCGTCCGTGGACGGCAAGCTCACCCCTGATAACCGATGAAGACCCCATCCTCGCCGTCTACCTCCCGCAGCGCCACCTTGACTTCCTCCTCCCGCGAGGTGGGGACGTTCTTGCCCACGTAGTCCGCGCGTATGGGGAGCTCGCGGTGGCCCCTGTCCACCAGCACGGCCAGCTGTATGGAGGCCGGGCGCCCGAAGTCGATGATGGCGTCCATGGCCGCCCTCACGCTGCGCCCCGTGAAGAGGACGTCGTCCACGATGACCACCTGCCTGCCGTCGATGTCCGGAGGCAGGTAAGTCTCCCTGACCACGGGCTGCTCGAGGGTGTGGAGGTCATCGCGGTAGAGCGTGATGTCCAGCCTCCCCACCGGCACCTCCACCCCCTCGATCTCGCGTATGGCGGTCGCGATGCGGTTGGAAAGGGGCACCCCGCGCGTGCGTATGCCCACCAGCACCAGCTCGGCAGCGCCCTTGTTGCGCTCCACGATCTCGTGCGCTATGCGGCGCACCGCACGTTGCACGTCATCCTCCTCCATCACCTTGGCCTTCTCAACGAAGCTCATCGCTCACCCCGGGCGCAAAAAACCTTCCTGCGGCCGGCGCAGGAAGGTCTCCCGATAGGTCGTATTCTCATTTTTCCCTTGCCAGCCTCACCGGACTGGTTTAAAGGTCAACTACATCATAGCATCGCCTTTTTCGCCGGGCAACGCTTTTTCGCAGAGAAGCTTCTCTCACCCCCTCCCATTATCCTTCCGATATGAGCATTATTTCGGGTAAAAACCCGGTTTCCCCTGATCTGACGGCCGCCCCGCGTCCCAGGCACGCATGGCGCCTGACCCCAAGTGCTGCCCCCGTCCGCCAAAAGGCGGCGAATGGGCCTGACCCCATGTGTTGACCTCTTATATCTGGCTGTCGCGGTAAAGCCTGCCCAGCACCCCGTTTATGAATTTCCCGGACTCCTCGGTGGAGAAGGCCTTGGCCAACTCCACGTACTCGTTGATGGTCACGTTGGTGGGGATGTCCTCCCGGTAGAGGAGCTCCGCGAAACCCAGGCGCAGGAGGTTGCGGTCCACCATGGGCATGCGCTCCAGCGACCAGCGGTCCGCGTAGGAGTCTATGAGCCCGTCGATCTCCTCGCGGTGATCGAGGTAAAGGCCCACCAGGTCCAGGGAGAAACGCGGTATCTCCGGGGGGTAGAGAAGGCTCTCCGAGCCGAAGGAAGAAAGCTCCTCTATCCGCGCATCCTCGCCGAGCAGAAGGTGCACCCTTTCCAGCGATATGTCCGGTATGCCGTCGGGAGGGGTGGGGTTCTCCTCGATCCCCTCCTCCAGCATGCGCCGGAAGTTCCCCACCACTTCCCCGAGGTCTTCACCGGTCAGGTCCGCCTGGTAAAGGATATCGCAGGCCAGCTTCCTGGCCAGCGTGCGCCTGCCGAAGGGATGGGACTCGTTCACCTAAACGGCGTTCACCCCCGTCACGTTGACGTCCACCGCCTCCACGCGCCAGCCGGTCATGGATTCCACCGCTTCCTTCACCGCTCCCTGGACCTCCCTCCCCACCTGGTGGAAATCCCGGCCGTAGTCCATGTGCACTTCCACCTCCAAGGTCAAGGCGCCCTCGCCCGCCTCCGCCTTTATGCCCTTGGCCAGGTTCTTGCGCCTCTTGCCCTCGTCCATGCCCTCGCCCCGCATGGCCACCCCCGAGACTCCCTCCACGCGCGAGAGGGCTATCCCGGCCATCAGCTCGATCATTCCCGGCCGCAGCTTGTAATCCCCCAAGTCCAGCATGTCCGCGCCCCCTCTACTCCACGCGCTCCACGTACTCGCCGCTGCGGGTATCTATCTTCACCCGGTTTCCCGCCTCGATGAAGAAGGGGACGTTGACCACCAAGCCCGTCTCCAGGGTGGCCGGCTTGCTCCCCCCGCTTGCCGTGTCCCCCTTCACCCCGGGGGCGGTTTCCACGACCTCCATGTCCACGAAGACGGGCGGCTCCACCCCCACCGGCTTGCCCTCGTAGAGGGGCACCTCCACCGTGATCCCCTCCACCAGGTACCTCGCGGTCTCTCCCACCTCATCCCCGGGGATGGACAGCTGCTCGTAGGTTTCAAGGTCCATGAAGAGGTGGCTGTCTCCATCCCGGTAGAGGTACTGCATGCGCCGCTTGTCCAGGATGGCCAGCTCCACCCTTTCCCCGGCACGGAAGGTCTTCTCGATCACCGCCCCCGTCTTCAGGTTCTTCAGGCGCGTGCGCACGAAGGCGCCTCCCTTGCCCGGCTTCACGTGTTGAAAATAGACCAGGTTGTAGAGAGCGCCGTCCAAGTCGATGGTGATGCCGTTTCTGAAATCCGCCGTGGTGATCATCCTCGCCTTTCCTCCATCATTTACCGGCCTACGCGTCCCATTTTAACACAGCCGAAAAGGACGGATTCCCATCCCACCGGCCCGGCCACTCGACCCCTACCCCAAGGCTCCGGGCCGAAAAAGGGAGGAAAAGGCAACGAATGCGGCCTGGCCCCGTGTGTTGACCCCTCGCATATGTCTTCCTGGTCAGTAATGCGAGGGGTCGAGGGAGTGGGGGAGCGTGGCGAGAACCTCCGCCCCGTGGGCGGTGACCAGTACCATGTCCTCCACCCTCACCCCCCCCACCCCAGGAAGGTAGATGCCGGGCTCGATGGTGAAGACCATGCCCTCCTCCAGCACGTCCCGGCTCCTCGGCCCCAGGTGCGGCCTCTCGTGCACCTCCAGCCCCACCCCGTGGCCCAAGCCGTGCCCGAAAGCGCTCCCGTAGCCCGCTTTCTCTACCACCTCCCGTGCGGCGCGATCCACCTCGCAGGCCTTCACCCCGGCCCTCGTGGCCGCCAGGGCCTTCTCCCGGGCCTCCAGGACCAGCCGGTGCGCCCTCGCGAGCCCCGCCGGCACCCTCCCGAAGCCCAGGGTGCGCGTGCAGTCCGTGTTATATCCCCCGTACACCACGCCCCAGTCGATGACCACCGCACCGGCCAGCCTTTTCCCGGACGGCCTGGCGTGCACCAGGGCACCCCTTCTCCCCGACGCCACGATGGTCTCGAAGGAAGCCCCCTCCGCCCCCCGCCTGCGGGCGGCGAAATCCACCTGCAGGGCCAGCTCCCGCTCGCTGGTTTCCCTTCCGATATGCCTCAGGGCCTCTTGGAAGGACGCCTCCGCCACCTTCAGGGCTTTCCTTATCAACGCGACCTCGCCGCGGCTCTTGCGCGCCCTGAGCTCCTGTAATTCCGTTTTCAGGGGCTTCAGAACCGCTGCCCCCCGCAGCCGCCGCCGCAGCTCGGACAGCTCCGCGCAGGTCATCGTCTTTGGGTCGAAACCTATCCTCTTCGCGTTAACGGATCCTCCCCGCCCGCGGCGTTCCAGTATCTCCCGCAGGGCCTCGCCGAAACCGTTATCGCAGATCACGGTGCGCAGTCCAGCCACCTCCAGGGCCGCCTGTTCCCGGTAGCGGAAGTCTGTCAGGAAGTAACCCGCGCGGGGCACGAGGAGGACCATGCCGCTCGACCCGCTGAAACCGCACAGGTAACGCACGTCCGCCATGTAAGATATCAACAAGCCGTCAAGACCCTGCAATTTGGAGTTAAGCAACGCTCTCTTCCTTCTTGCCTCATATTCTGCATACTCCATTACGTCAACTCCTAGCTCTTTCGGCTGAGCCCATAAACTTCTGTAAATAGGATACGGCATTTGTTCTTTGACAACAAAAGCCATCGCTCTCCAAGATAAGGGTAATTTTCCAAAGACCTTTATCTGAAAGGAGAAAGCGATGGCCAAGAAAAAGAGTATGACCATGGAGGAGGCAATTCAAG